>ERZ827498.658-NODE-658-length-43778-cov-6.218718_pt1 | contig 43778 bp, 52 predicted proteins | sample MGYA00519865_ERZ827498 | MGnify/ENA primary metagenome ERZ827498 (study PRJEB31778, sample SAMEA3449328) | human gut metagenome | biome: human gut; feature: human-associated habitat; material: faeces | place: United Kingdom | collected 2010/2012 ...
AAGCACTGGCCTTGCGGACGCGCAGTTTCCCATCTGTTTCGAGTTCAAGGCCGTCTTCGTCGCCGGTCTGGGGCATGACGCTGCCCAGGCTGGTGGGAGTGGCGATGGCCGAGGCCCCGGAATCGCCCTTGGGGATGCCGAGATGCAGTATGCCGGTCTCCGGGTCATAGTCGCCACTGGCGGGCAGGCCGGGATCGAGCGTGGCCACCTCCACATGCAATCCCAGGATGGACGCGGCGCTCCCGGCGGCCTTGCTTTCGCTCTCTGCTGCGGCCTCCGCGCTCTGACTTGCAGCCGTGGCGCTTTGGGAGGCGGCAGCGGCACTGGCGGCTGCTTCCGCCCGGCTTTGGTCGGCGGCTTCTGCCGAGGTCGCTGCGGCCTGTTCGCTGGAGGCGGCCTGCAAAGCACTGGTGGCGGCTGCCTGCTCGCTCCCCTCCGCGGCCTGCTCGCTGGCAGTGGCGGCCGTAGCGGCGTCTTTGGCGGCGTCACGGGCCTTGTAGAGCGAGGCCAGCAGGTCTTCCGGCGTGCCGCTGTCCGTGGCGTTGACCTTGACCGCCCGCGAAAGGCCGTCGCCCAGTTGCTGGATCATCTGCACCATGCGGTCCAGCTGGCCTTCCGTGGCTTCGGTGTCCACAGTGGCCGTATTGGAAAGGTCGAGTTCCTGCGTCAGGGGCACGGCGGACTCGATGGCCAACGTGGCACCGGCAGGTACTTTCCCGTCTGCCAGCGTCACCTTGCCGCCCGTCATGTCCCGGAAGACCGTTACGCTGTAATCACTGCCCGGCGCGAGTCTGGTCTGCGTCTCCGTATCCCCGGCAGCGGCCCAGGAGACGTTCACGTCTCCCGTGCCGTACAGGGCAAAGGGCACGGCGTATTCCAGCACACCGGCCGTGACGGTGTAGCGGACAAGGACTTTCTGGACTGGTATCATGGAGCCTCCACAAAGGGCGTGATGCGGCAGGACGGCCCCACCGCATCACGACGGGACCCGGCTAGCGGGCCAGATAGGAAAGGACGACGTCCACCGTGCCGCTGCTGGTGGTATCGGACGTGACCTTGACCTTGACGTAGCGCTTGGTGTCCGGCAGCACGAGCTTGCAGAGGATGTCCCCGTCGGCAAAGGACGTGCCCGTACTGGTAGTGCCGGTGATGGTCACTTCGGGCGCACCGGGGATGTCGGCAAACGGCCCGTCTTCCGTATCACTGCCTTGCAAGGTCAGCTTGAAGGTCTTGTCCGCTGCCACTTTCACCGCACCGGCCGCCATGACGGTGACGGCAAGGGCGCCGTGATGCTCGCCCACGACAAGGGCGTTGGCGCAGACGAACTCGGCTGCATTGATGGCTTTGCCCTTCTCGAAGAACTGGTCGTACCAGCGATTCTCGGAACCGTAGGAAAAAGACATGTTCCCTCCTCCTTAGGCCACGGCCGTTTCGTTGCTGTCCGGCAGGTTGTAGGAGCCCACGACCTTGACGCCGTTGATGGCGCCCACGATGGTCTGGAGGTCCTTGTCGCCATTGACGTACATGATGTCGGCCTGCTTGATGGCGCCGAACACGCGCTGCACCACGCGGTGCTGGCCGAAGATCATGGTGTTCTGGGCCGAGCCGTGAATCTTGGCGATGGCGTCCTCGATCTGGGCCAGCGTGGGCAGTTTGGGCGTCTCGCCGTTGATGTCGATATTCACCAGGGCATGGACGGCCTTGGACGGCTTGAGCAGCTGCCAGCCGAAGCGGCCGCGGTACTCCACGCCGTAGCCGGTCACACCGGGCTGGGAGCGCAGGTGGTACAGATTGCCGCCGTTGATGGGCGTGGGATCGAGCAGACGGCCGGAGTTGAACTGCGTGGGGTCATAGATGCCCACATTGATCTCCTGGTCGAAACGCACCACGAGGATGGAGGAAAGCGTGCTGCCCGTCCCCCCGCAGGAAGTGAACAGCCTGTCCTTGAGGGCCGCCTTGCGCCAGTAATCGCGCCAGATGGCCAGCTCGGTGTCCATGCCCGCCTGCCGGTAGAAGGCATTCTCGCGGCGGGCAAAATACTGCTTGGCACCGCCGAACTGCGCGGCCTTGTCCTTGCTGACCTCGATCTCGCCGCCCATCAGGCTGACATAGGTCTGGCGCAGCTGGGTCTCGGCCTGCATGGTGGGCAGCGGCGCGCCCAGGTCGGTAAAGCTGGCACCGGTGATCTTGTCCAGCACTTCTTCCACGTTCCACAGGCCGTGGGTGGCCGGGATCCATTTCAGCAGGGTCAGGATGGGGGCTTCCTCGGTCAGATAGTCCACCAGCTCCGGGCGCTTCTTCGCCTTCTCAAGGGCGATCTCTTTGAGCGTCTGTGCAACAGCCATGTGTCACTACTCCTTGAACATGCCCTTGTAGGTATCGACCGCACTCTCCCGGGCATCGGAGGGAGCGGTACCACTGCCGCCGGACAGGACATCTTCGGACAGCAGCTTGCCGATCTCATGGAAGGCCCGCACGAACACGGGGTTATTGGCCATGTCACGACCTTCGATGGACGTGGCCAGGCGGCCGCCCATGCGTTTGTCCAGGGCCGTGAACGCCTTCAGGGCCGTCGCCTTGTTCTCTTCAAAGCGGCTGCCCCACTCGCTGCGCAGTTCCTTCACGCCGTCAGCGATGATCTTGTCCGTGATCTCCTTGTTGGCGCCCAGCTGCCAGTCCAGCAGCTTTTGTGCCTGGTCCTTGGTGATACCGTTGTCCACGCAGAACTGGCGGAAACCGTTTTCCACGCCCTGGTCGATCTGCCCCTTGAAGCTGTCGGGATATTTCAGGGCGATGTCCTCGACCTTTTCCGCCGGGCGGTAGCCAAGGCCGCGTTCCAGGGCCTTGAGGGCTTCTTCCGCGCTTCCCACGTCCTTGAGTTTTTCGCCCCAGCCTTCGGGCAGACCTGCACGCCAGTCGCCAGGAGGCGTGGTGCCGTCACCGGCCGGCGCCCCTTCACCGCCTTGAGGTGTCCCACCCTGGAGCGTGGTTTCCGCAGGGTCGCCCGCAGGCGGGGTACCGGGGTCGGTGACAGTAGAGGTCTCGATATCGTTGGACATGAAATATTCCTCCTATTGGATGCCTTGAAGTTTGCACACGATGCGGATGTAGATGTCAGGCACGGCCTGTGCCATGCGGTTGAGGATCTGATCGCTCACGTTCCTCATCCTCATGTCGTTTTCCGTGACCATCAGCCGCCCGGCGCCCAGCTCCTGCAAGAGCTGGAGCCAGATGCGTTCCGCTGCCGGGGACTGCATCATCTCGAACCAGTCCAGGCGCTCTGCTTCGTCCAGCCGGGCCTGTTCGGCCCGCTCCTCTTCTTGGGTCATGAGCTGAGACATCAAGCGTTGTCCTCCTGCGGGCTGCCCATGACCTTGCCGGCCACGGTGCCCTCGGTCTTGACGTTCCCCATCTTGGCCATGCTTTCCATCATCTGGACTTCCATGGCTGCCTGCTGCTGGGCGGCTGCCGCCTGCTCGCGCTGCTGGCGGATGGCGGCCACCTGTTCGTCGCTGCGTATGATGCTGGCAGGTACACCCAGACGTTGGGCCAGTTCGTCCACCATCTGGTCGAGATCCAGCTTGTCCAGGATGGTGGGCTGGCTCTGGGCCCACGGCCCCACCTGGTCCATGAACTGGCCGATGGAGACCGCGGCCGCCTGTTCCAGCATCTGGGCCATGGGCGACTGGTACGAGACGTTCAGCGTGGCCCACGGGCTGAGCCCCTGCGGGGGCGGGGGCAACAGCCCCTCTTCGTCCAGCAGCTGGTAGACGCGCTCGATGCAGAGCGTCAGGACACGCGGCTCATAGCTGGAGACTGTCGGGCCCATGAGCTCGGCAGAACGGCGGCGCCTGTCCATGTATTCGGTCATGGTCATGCCCGCCGGACGTGTCTCAAGACTCATGTTGGCGAAGATATTGGCCTTCATCACGTCTTCGAGCCGCATGGAGATCTGCTCGATCTCCTGCTGCACGGCCCCCACGGCGGGGCCGAAATTCACTTCATAGAGCGGGCGCAGGGCATTGGACTGGCCGTAGGCCGTATCGGAGATGACACTGCCCGGCATGGCGCGCACATGGCGCTTGAGCGTGCCCGGAGCCAGCAGGGGCGGCTGGATCATCATCTCGATGCCCACGGCCTTGCGCTTCTCCCAGGCCTCGATGCCCTTCTGGTCGGCCAGCGCATCGTCACCAGGGCCGGTGCCGTAGATACCGCGGGCATCCTCCCAGGTGGAGAAAAAGAACGGCATGGAGCGAAAACCGCTTTCCCGCAGCAGTTCCGTGCCGCCCTGGTCTTCGTACCAGAAGGAGGCAAAGGGCATATTGCGGTTGTCTCCGCGCTCCGGGTCGCGTTCCTCACGCTTGCGCACCACCTGCACCACCTCGATGGGGGCATAGGGCTGGCTCTCCAGCTTTTGCCGCGTGGCCTCGCACAGCCTGTCCCTGCCGAAGCGCCGGGACATTTCCACCGGCGTCATGCGCAGGCGTCGCACCACGCAGGACAGCGTACGGTCTTCGTCCAGGGCCACGGCATAGGTGCCGCAGGTCTGGCAGGCGAAACGGGCCACGGTACGGGCCGAGGCATCGCAGGAAAGCAGCGCGCAGCCAAAACCCAGCAGTTCGCGGTTGAAGGCATGGATGGCACTGTAGAAGCCGCCCGCGGCCAGCACGGCGCGGATGCGGGCATCCACCACGTCCACATATTCGTTGCCGCCGGTGACTTCCCTGTCGGCCCTGTCCAGGAACTGGTGCCGGAACCACGGCGAGGACGCCGGTGTGATGGCCTGCGTCATGCCCGCAGCGGCTTTGCCCAGGGCGCGCTGGGCCGCCGGGTTGAGCAGGTTGGCGTCCCGCAGACACTCCGTCTCTTCGCCCTGGAACAGGCCGCGCGACGGCAGGATGAGCTTGCCGATCTCCCATTGCTGGGCCAGCCGTTTGCTGCGCAGCCCTTCCAGATGGGCCACCAGCTGTTTGAGCTCCTTCAGCGTCGGGGCTGCCATGGTCTACCCCATGCGCCCCAGCAGGCTGGAGCCGGTGCTGGCGACACCGCCCGAAGTCCCCAGGGGCGAAGTCAGTACCGTGCCGCCCATCTGCTGCCGGCGGCGAAGCTTGCGCTGCTCCTCGTCACGGATGGACTGGCTTTCCGCTTCCTGTTCGGCCTCGCGCGGTGCCTCTTCCGCCTCATAGGTGATGACCGACGGCCCCGAAGACTGCCCGCCGCCAAAGATCGACGAAACGACGCTCCCCATATCCCCTCCTCAAAGATCGTTGCGGTCCAGGCTGGCAAAGGCCATGTCCCTGCAGCGTGCCGGGGCGCCCGGACCGGGCATGTGGCAGCCGCCGCGCAGGCGCTGCGGCCAAAGCGTGAACCCAAGTCCCGCCATGAAGCGGTGCAGGTGCCGGTACGAAGCGGGATAGGCGGCCAGCAGGGAACGCAGGGGCCAGGTGCGGAATATCCAGGCCACGGCCTCGCGCCCCAGGCGGAGACTGTCATGCTGCCAGTCCCGAAAGATGACGAAATGCACCGTACCGCTCAGGCCGGCGGGCACCACCCACAGGGCCCCTGCCAGCCGCCCTTCCCGGACATCATCGAAGGCAAGGCCCGTCAGGGTGGTGCGCGGCGAGACCGTGTCCAGCCAGTCCAGCACCGTGGGTTCGACCCGGTCCCAGAGCACGGCATGGGCCAGCCCCTCGTCCTGCATCCTGGCCCAGGGAAGACGCCGCAACTCCGGCGTATCCGCCTGGATGAAGCGGTAGGCATGCTGACTACCAGGGGCGAGCATCGTCCTCTCCTCCATCCCAGCTGAACAAAAAGCCGTGGGCATCACGGGCCTGTTCCGGCAGGAACATCTCCTGCCCAGGCTCCGGCAGGGCCACGGGCGCGGCAAAGGTCAGGGCCAGGGCGTCGGCGATGTCCGGCGAAGCCCCCAGGCGCTCCTTGATCTTGTCCTTGGGCTCCAGCACCATGCGGCCCGCGGCGTCGTACCAGTACAGGGGGGCCGAGAGCTCCGCCCGCAGGCGGGGCACGTCGTCCCCTTCATCCGGCAGCTTGCCGCCGGACTTGAGCCACTGGCGCAGGCCGTACCACATCTCGGAACGCCGGTTGGCAAAGCGACCTTCCTGCAACGGCTTGCCGCCGAAAGGCACCTCAATGACATCGTGGCCCAGCTGGCGCAGGCGGTCGATGACGCCCTGCCCCTGCCCGGCGTCGATGAACACGGCGTGGGGGCGGTTCTCCATGATGGCGGCGGCCACCCTGTCGGCCAGCTGCATGTTGTCCAGCCCGCGCATGACCACCGGCCCGTCTGCCTTGAGCCCCTGCCGTCTGACGATGACGCTGCTGTCGGCCCCGAAGCGGGCCACGTCCACGCCCAGGATGACGGGCATGCCGCCCACATCGTCCCACGCCAGCTGCCGGGCCTCGGCCTCCAGCACGTCGGGCAACGGGATGAGGATGTCGTCAGAGCTGGCCGTGAAATCGCAGAGCATCTCCTGACGCCAGGCGTTCTCCGAAAGTTCGGCTCGCAGGCGTTCCACTTCAGCAGGCGGCAGGCTGGTGGTGCCCGTGACCGGGAATGACATGGCACACCACAGCGGGTCGCCCTTTTGCTGCCGCTCCAGGGCGCGGTAGTACAGTTCACTGAAAAGGTTGATGCCGTGCGGGGTGCCGATAAACAGCGCCCATCCTTCACGGTCTGCCAAAGCCGGCTGGATGATCTCGCCCCACACTTCGGGCTTCATATCGGCCACTTCGTCCAGCACCACCCCGTCGAAATACAGGCCGCGCAAGGAGTCCGGGTTATCGGCACCATAGATGCGGATGCGGGCCCCATTGGGCAGCATGATGGACAATTCGGATTCGTTGACCGTACGGCCGGGGATGGGCGACGTGTAGTATTTCAGATAGTCCCAGGCCACAGCCTTGGCCTGGTTGCGGAAGGGCGCCACATAGGCGAAAGAGCCGCGGGGCTTATTGCAGGTCAGGGCCCCCTTGATGGTGTGGTTGACGGCCAGCACTGTCTTGCCGTAGCGGCGGTGGGCTGCCACGACCGAAAACCGCGCAGCCTCCAGTCTCTCATGTACGGAAAGGTCACGGGGCTTGTAGGGGATGGTGACACGCATGACTATTTCTCCCATGTGATGCTGAGGCCGCCGGAGACCTCGGTCTCTGCCTTGTCCTGGATGCCCCAGGCCTTGCGCTCGCATTCCTGGGCATTACGCAATGCTTCCGATGCGATCTTCAGACACTTGAGGCGGTCGAAGTCGTTGGCGTCCAGAGCCGCGCGTACTTCGCTCTTGAACCCGCCCCACGCCTCCCGCTGCTCGCTGATGACGGCGGCTTTCCTCGCTGCGGCAGCCTCTACCGCCGCGGCCTTTTTTTGAGGGTCAACGGCGTTGACCGTCCCGTTGACCTTGGCCTCGGCCCTGCGGTTCACCACATCGGTCAGGTCGGCCGTCCATCCTTCCTTCCGGGCCCGCCGGCTGATGGCGGCTTTGTTGACGCCATGCCTGCGGGAAAGCGCCCCCATGGTCGCCCCGGCCTCGAATTCGGCCCGGATGGTCTCCCAGTCGTAACGGACAGCCATCCCCTACCCCTTCCTTTCCCGTTCCGCTTCCAGGCGGGTCAGACGGCGCTCATGGTCATCGGTACGGCGAAAGAACTCCCGGTGGTCGCGGGAGTTCCCGCCACGGTCGGCAAAGGCCATGATGCATCCCTCACGCTGCGCCATCAGAACGTCCAGCCTGTCGTTGATACGCTTGAAGAAGTAGCCGCCCACCCCCAGCAGCAGTACCCACAGGCCGAAGATCACGCCCAGCAGGACGGTGATGAAATGCCCGTTGTCCATGCCCCCTCCTAAAAGCCCATGCCGAACATGGCCGATACGGCCAGCCACAGTTCCTTGCCCATGCTGGGCGGCAGCAGCACGTCGGGCCAGTAGGTGGCGATGACGGGCCGCAGCAGCAACTCCCAGCCCGCAGCCACGGCCAGCAGGTACATGAGCAGCTTGCGCGGCGTCATGCGTCCGCCGCTGGTGCGTTCCGTCTCGGCGTTGATCTCCATCTGCTGTTGCTGGAGCCGGGCACGGTCGGGCAGGATCTTCTCCAGGGCCTTTCCGCCCAGGCCCAGCAATGCGGAAAGCCAGCCCATCACGCCCTCCTCTGCGCCAGCAGGAACTTTTCCAGGGCATCGGCCCGATTGAGCCAGCCCTCCAGAAAAACGGCCTGCGAAGGCTTGTCGCGGGCCAGCCCCTCGTAGAAATCGCGGCGCGCCTGGATGACGGCCCGGATCAGGGCGTCCGTGTCACAGGCCAGCGAGGCCCGCGTCCGGGGCCCCAGGATGCCGTCCACCTCGATCTTCACGCCGTAGGGGCCCACACAGGCGTTGTAGCCGCGCTGGGCCAGCTTGACGGACTGGGCACAGCCACTGTTGACGGCGGCGTCGTACAGGGCGCAGGCGGGCCGGAACGGCATGTCGTCCAGACGCAGCCGGTCCCAGAACTCGCGCTTGAACATGGCCTCGGCCATGTCCGGCGTCACGGAACGCATGGAGGCCTTGTTGACGGGCAGACGGAAGCCGATGCGCTGCAACCAGTCGCGGCCCTGCTGGGTCGCGGCGATGCCCTGCACGAACTTGAGCGAGGCCCCGTAGGCCGTCAGGCCGCCGGTGTCGGCGGGATGGTCGGAAAAGCCGCCCTCCCAATGGGCGGTGAAGGCATGGGCGCGGTGGAAGTTGTCGGACATAAAAAACGCCTCCGGGGTTTTGCCGAAAGCGTAGCATGGAGCGTGAGGTCAGAGGCAAGAGGGTTTCGGGGTTTCTGGTGACTTTATTCCGCGAACGCGCACCCAGCGGCCGTGCTCTCCGGCCGTGACCCAGCGGATGCGGGCCCCGCAGACCGCGCATTCGCACCAGCGATTGCGGCAATGCCCCTGCTGCTGTGTGCAGATCACCACCAGCGCATCCGCACCGCACTCGGGGCATCGCCTGAACATCTTCGGCCTGGCCATACTTTCCCCTGCTCCTACTGCACCCGCAGGCGCTGCATCTCGTTCCGGGCCTCGCTGTCCCCGCGCAGGGCCTGCAACAACAGGCGGGCCATGTCGCGGTGCGAGCGGGGCCCCACGGCCACTGTCTCCACCGGCAGGGCCGCCGCATCCTGCCGTCTCTCGGCATGACGGCAACGGGGCAGCAGACGCAGGATGTCCGCCGGGCAGGGGAAACGGCCGGATTCCTGCCGGTGCAGCACGAAGGCCCGGCCCACGGCCTCCCTGTCCTGCCCTTCCAGGTCCTGGGCCCAGATGTCGGCCAGCAGGGCCAGCTCTTCCTGTGAGCGCCCTGTCCGGTAAACCGCCTCACATTCTGCAAGGCGCATGATCAGCCAGAGCCTGTCGATCCGCATGTCCATGGTGTCCTCCCGTCTGTGTCCGTTCCGCTTCCCGTGCTTCGAGCAGGGCTCGTGCCAGCTTGCGGCTGTCCTGCTGCCGCTGCTGGAATTCCGTCGGGGCCCGCGGCTCCCGGCCCACGCCCACGATGCCGCCCCTGGTGCCCTGCCCCGGCTGCACGAAGGGCTCGTCATGCCAGCCCTTGCCGTGCAGCCATCGGGCCATTCTGGGCACCATGCCCCGGGCCCAGCGGCTGTCTTCGGCCAGCAGGCGGGCGATGGCCTCCCGGATGGCATAGCAGGGGGCAAGGGTGCCGTTGCCGTGCAGGCGCATCCATTCGCGCCAGGCCTCTTCCTGCCCCTGCTTCACGGGCCAAAGCTCCCAGCAGGAGAGGAACGCCCGCCATTCCGGGTGGCCCTTGCTGGGGGCGTCGGTCTTCGCAGGGCCGTCAGGGCATGGGCTGCGTCCCCGGCCCTCAGGCACGGGTCCCGCGACTGCCGTTGTGTCCTGCCCGCAGTCAGGCATGGCCTTGCTGCCGGTCTCCCCACCGGCGCAGGAGGCATCCCCGCCGGCCCGCGGGTTCGTCCCTCTGGCCCTGGGGTTCGTCCGTACTGCTCGCGGGTTCGTCCCGTCCTTCCGTGAGCCGGATGACGGGGCCGGGCTGTCCGGTGGGCGTGTCCCCGTCCGCACACCCACCTCCCCCTCGCTCGCGAGGGGTAAGGGGTGTGTATTATTATAAGCCATAGGGGCTGGAGCAGGAGCAGGGGCAGGGGCAGGGCTCAAATCATCGTCGAACGGTCGTTCAACGGTCGTTAACGGTCGTTCGACGACCGTTCGAGCCTCGTTGACGACCGTTGTCTGGTCGTTGTCCGCGCCCTGAGCGTCGCCACCGGCTCGTCGGCATCCCCTGATCATCCCGTCGATGACGGCCCAACGGTCGTTGGATGTCCGCAAGGCTTCGTAGTCCCGCTTGCTGACGCCCCTGATACCGGCGCCGACCAGCGCCTGGTATTCGTCAGGGAAGACCTTCGCCATGCGCGACAGGCGGGAGGCATCGGAGCGCGACTCACCGGCCGCGGCCCAGGCGTTGTTCTCCTGCCAGTCATGCAGGCGCAGCCCGCCTTCGTCCTCGTCCAGAAAGCCGACGCTCTTCAGCGTGGGCACGAGCGTGCCTTCCTCGCCGCACCAGTCCGCGGCCAGCTCGATGTCCTCGTCTTCCATGCCGGACAAATCGCCGTCAGGACGCACCCGCGCCGCATAGGCCCAAAGCTGGAGCAGCGCCACGACGCCCTCGTAGCCCAGACGCCTCCTGAGCTTCTTGGTCTTGTGGTGGGCGAAAAAATCGACGGATACGCGAAAATCGGAGTTCATCCTCACTTCCCCCAGCGCCATCTGGCGTAGCTCTCGAAGCCGTCGAACAGCTTGCGCACCGCCGGCGGGCATTCGGATTCCAGCACCCAGGTCTCGGCAAAGCTGACCTCGTCCAGTTCCAGCACCTCTCCCGTACCCGGCAGGATGATCTGCCATCTGTGCCGGGGCAGCGGCGCCGCGTAGGCGCGCTGGTACGGCATGGTCACCGTGATGGCCCTCTGGGCCCTCATGGGCAGTTCTTTCTTCATCGTGCCTCCCGTACATGGAAACGGCGCTTCTCCCGCCGCTTCCGGCTCTGTGATTTCTGGATGCGCCGCTTGGGGTTGCGGCGCGGCGTGCGCCATGCCGTGATGACCATGCCGTCACGGCTCACCACCACCCGCAGGCGGCCCCGGGCCCAGGTGCCCGTGCCCTCCCCTTCCGCCACCAGCACGCCCTGCTCCAGGGTCTGCTCCACATGCAGCGCCGTGATGCCCCTCTCCAGGCACCGCCGCACGGCATGGCCGGAAAAACAGCGGATGGCTCGTGTCGTACAGGTATCCGTCATGTATTACGTCTCGTCCTTTTGTGTTGCAGACCTGTCTCGCCCGCTGTCGTATCCTTCCAGCATGCCGGGGTTGCATTCGAGGATGGCCAGATACGTCTCCAGCGCCTTCACGATGACACCGGAGCGCGTCACCTCGTTACCGGTGGCGGCGATCACGTCGAACAGGCGGTCGTACAGCGGCTGTGGCAGCCGCAGGGAAAAGGATTCGCTGCGGGGCATGTGTTCCCTCTCGGCCACAGCAAAGCGCTCACAGGGCCGCCTTGGCGGATGGCGACGGGCTCGCGGCGGGGTCAGGCGGCCAGAGGTCGGGACGTAGTTCGGAGCGCGGAATGCCCAGCAGGAGTTCGTATTTGATGGCCTGGACGGCGGAAATACCGCGAGTACCCCGCACATGTTGTGCAATGGTTACATAGGGAATTCCTGACATCCGACTGGCATCGGCAATACGCAAGCCTCGTTTTCGAAGAATATCGTTCAGTGGAGTGCTCATGTGATAATTATATTCAATTGAACATAAAATGAAAACAGAAATTTTTTCTGTCGAGAATTTGCCAAAACTCCTCATTTTTCGCAGGATGATTCATATGAAAAACCTTGTTGAAAGAGCACGCGATATCCTCCAGGAGTATGTGGACAAAGAACACCAGGGCGTGAAGAGCCGGGCCGCATCGGCGCTTGGCCTATCAAATATTACGCTCGGTCAATGGCTGAATGGGACCCGTATTCCTAATTTGGAAGCTCTGTCGCCGGTATTTGGTAAGCTGGGCGTGACTTTTTCTCTGCCCTCACAGGAGCCGGATAGGGACGTGTGCTTTGTGAACGCGCGTATTGTCCCGGCCGGAGAAAGAGTCAGCCCGCCGCAGGCCGAGGACTACATAGCCGCCCCCCTCGTGGGCGAGGTGGGAGCTGGTCCGGGTTATGTACCGCAGAACGAGGTCCAATCATGGTTCCTCGCCTACAAAAACCATCCGGCCGTGCGCCTGCGCCGCAACCTGCTAGCCGTGGAAATTGGCCGTGAATCCGACAGCATGCAGCCCACCCTTAATCCCGGTGATATCGTGTTGGTGGATCGAGACGATCGCAACGTGCAGCACCCAGGCCACATGATGCTTGTGCGTGATCCAGACGGAAACGGCATGATCAAACGTGTCAGCGTCGAGGATCAGCCCGGCGGCGACAGCCGCATCACCTTTTACTCGGACAACGCCGCCCGCCATGCACCGCTTGTTTTTTCCCTCCGTGAGGACTTTCTGGGCGACTGGGAACGCGCTATCGTGGGCCGCGTCATCTGGGCATGGAGCGACGTGCGGGGGAAGTAGGGAGGGGAAATGAAAGAATTCAACTACGCTCCGCCACAGAGCGCAGCGGAGACGGACCCAAACGCTGCATTGCAGGCACAGCTCGATCAGGCGACCGCAAAGATCGCGGAGCTGAAGGCCGAAATGGAAAAGTTCGAGAAGGAACTCTTTCACACGACCCAAAGTGTTCTGAGTGCGATAAACCAGCAACAGCGAAAAGCCTCGCAGCAAGCTGCTGCGGACTATGCCCAGGCAAAGCAGAGCATGCTTGAGGAGCTCACTACGGCTCAAAAAAAAGCTTTTATACAACTGGAAGAGGCAAACAGCAGATTCGAGGCGGCAAAAAACACATTCGATACCGAGCTGACGACATGGAAGACACAGTCGTCTGAACTATTGCAAAATACGGAACAGATATTCTCTTCCCAAGCAGATAAACAGGAAAAAGCTTACTCCGCACTCCATGAAAAGCTCTCTTCCCTGCTTCCTGAAGCTAGTGCCGTTGGTATCGCAACAGCCTTTGCTAAGGAAAAAAAAGACAGGGAAAAGGCTATGATAACGAATCTTTACACATCATACGTTTGTATATTGACTATTTTTTCAATCGCACTCCTGTATTATATTGATAATAAAAATATCATTGCTTCTTTCTTTCGTATATCAACAGGAGAGACTAATTATTTTGCCTGCCTAGTATCCTTTATCAAACTCCTTACACTAGAAGCACCTCTTTGTTGGCTGGCCACTTTTATGGCTAAAAAGGCGCATCAGCATCAACGCATCTATGAAGAGTATGCGCACAAGTATACAGCCGCCATGACCTATGTGGGACTGTGCAAGGAAACAAGGGACTATCCCAATCTTTATGGCAAAGATGCGATAAGCACCCTCACCAACGGGTTCCGCGACGCGGTCTTTTTCAATCCAAGCGCCGCGATAGACAAAAAAGTGGAGATGGATAGCCCCATGGCGCTCGTCGACAGGCTGATTGAAAAAGTGGGACAGCCGGTAGCGGAAGCCATCGTCAGCAGCAAGAAGCAGCGTTGACAGGCCTCTGCTAGAGCCCTCTGGGCTGGTGCGACTGTGGGGAATGGCCGGAACAGTTCAAATCATATGGAGGATGCCGTGCCTGTGATCTATTATCATGTAACCCAGCCTCTCCTTGCTGCTGGAAGTATCATAGAAAATGGGAATTTTGGCAGAATACTAGACAAATATGCTCCTGGGTTTGGGGATGTTGTCACGCTCTACAGAGAGGAAGTCCTGGAAGCTATTCGTAAAGAGCAATTCCCAGACAAGCCGAGCCGCTTCCACTCCATATTTTTGCTCGATACCCTTGAAAATGCAGTTTGTTACAGAGACCATAACGCACAGCACCAGAATATATACACGGTAGAGATCGTCGATACGGACAAGGCGATTCATAAAGGTTTTTGGTGCCCACCTTTCCCTATCGGGAATTATCGTCATTATTGCTTTGAGTACGCAAAAAGATATTGGAATGGGGAAATAGAGCGCATCAGTATCCGTAAAAATAACGGTAAATGTACCTCTGTCATGCCTGTCGAACTCATTATTGAGTCTCCTGTGAAAGTACTTGAACGGATTTTGACGTAGGTTTCCTGCACTCCTTTTTGTCTGCGCAATGCGGACAAAGGATATCATTTTTTACAGGTAAGACACACATATCTTCCTTTCGGGCCGTATAGCTCGAAGAAGCAACATTCTCGCCTTCCCCTAGCGATGTCGTGTTGTCTTTCTGATCCATCCCTCTACACCTCCACGCCCCTCCTCGTGAGGGGCTTTTTCATGCCTGCCGCGAGGACATCCCGTGTGGTGGATTTTTTATAGTCTAAATATGTTCAATTGAAAATATTTTATCTTTGACTTTTCTATTCAATCGAATAATACTAACCTCACGCACACCGGGAAAGGCCGGGAACGCGGGCCACGGCCCAGAGTACCACAAGCCTTCCCCGGTGGACGTTTCCCACAAGTACCGAGCTCGGCAAGCCGCAAGCCTTTGGGAGCGGGAAAGCACGCGACGGCAGGGAAGGGGAAACGAGGTTGGCCCGGGAGAAGGGGCCCCCGCAAGAATGGCCGTGTGCGACACGGCAGGCCGAAAGGCGGCGGGCGGTGGCGACGAGAGCGCCGCACGGGTGGACGCCAGTTGCGAGCAGCCCGTGAAACCAGGACGCTTTCTGACTTCACACCAGCCTGGAACCATCCGGGCTGGAAATGAGGCCGGAAAATGTGGACGAATCCCCGGCAAGCGGGTACTGTGGAGGCAAGGGATGGATATGAAAAAGCGAATTTTGACATACCTCCAGTTCTCACTTCAAGGAACTGGCGTTGCCGCACTGGGCACCCTGAATATCTATGAGCCCAAGGCGGAAACATTGATTTTCGGCGGGGTCTGTATCATCTGCGGGCTCATTATCGCCATCGTCAACAAGGAGGCGTGAGCATGAGCATCATGACAGCAGCGACGATTTTCGTGGTTGTGCTGACCATCGGTGGCGTAGTCTACGCCCTCTATGGCAAGTAGCTGTTCCACCTCTAACTTTTCCCAAGGCCCTCGTTCACCGGGGGCCTTTTTTGTTGCCGGTGTGGCAGGTTTCGCGCCCTGGTCCAAACGCCGTCCAAGCGCGACCGCATCCTATGCGGCATCCCTCCCCCTGATCCGGCCACGGACGGCAGGAGCTGCCTGCACGGGCATGGTCGGCGGGTTCGTCGGGGCTGGTTGTCAAAGAGCGAAGCGGTGAGGGATTGTCACCGGTTGAGGTTCGGTTCCGGGGCCCCAGCCGGTTACACCCTGTAACCAGTTGAATCCCAGCTATTGAATAATCCTCAACAACTCCCCGGATGCCCCAGTGGCTCCCGGGTGGTGAGCTCTGAGCGAAAGGCCCAAGCTGCCCCTTACCCATTGAGGGGCCGCTGTGACCTTCCGGCGAAGTGGTCCCGGTATGGAGCCGCTCGTCGCTTTCGGCCCCTGCCCTCACTGCATCATGGGGCAGGTCAGGAGCTTTCCGGCTGATGCGCCGCCTTCCCCGCGTCTTCTCCTGTCTCGCTGCTGCGCTTCGGGCATGGGGTCGTGGTTCCCGGTAGGATGCGGACGCCACCGTATCGAGCCGTCCATCCGCAAACGCGGCCTACTTCGCAAGACCGCTCGCGCCTCCGGTACATCGGGGGAGGAAGCCGCTAGCGTGATGGGTTGACTATAGGTAGTTTTTTTCTTATCTGTCAAGGCAGAATTTTACTTATTCACTTCAAATAAGAAAAAAACTGATACAAAGGAGGCAAAAAAGGAGTGAATAACATGATGACCTTTGACGAGATGGCGCTCCTTGATGCTCTCCTTATCAAGAGGCTTCAAGAAGAGCAGGAGCGAGGTGTCAACAAGCGGACAGATCTATCCCTCGGCCAACAGGCCTTTGGATGGATGAAAAGCCCAAAGATGAAACTTCAGGCTATCAAGGGGTTCGGCGATAAAAAGCCCCAGCAGCTCCGCCTTGCTGATTGGATAAACCTTTGCGAGGCGATGGGGCTGTCATGGCAGGATGAGATACGTACAGCCCTGAAAGCCGTGGAAAAGGCGAGGAAGTAGTCATGGGGGAAAAGTTTTATGGCACTATTGAAGAGCTGAAGGCGAAGTTCGCTTCCATTCAAGGAGAATTGACTGAACAACCAGGAAAAATTTCGTTTCGCTCTCAGCGTGGTTGAATTATGAATTATTGGGCAAGCAAGGGAACAATACAATTTCAGGGCAAAGAAGATGTACGTCGTGATCTTGAAGAAATTTATCACGCTGATGCATCAACCTTGAAAAATCAACATTCGCCACAAAAAGCTCAAAACATATTCATAGTTCATGGGCATGACTCCGAGGCGAAAGATCAGCTTGAGCTTTGCTTGCATCGCATGGGACTTACTCCTTTCGCCATTATGAATAATGCAGGGAGCGGACAAACACTCATAGAAGCCCTTGAAGGTAGTATCGGAAAAGATTTTGTATCTGGATATGGTATTGTCCTGATGACACCTGACGATATGGGATATGCCCAAAAGGATGGCCCAAATGCCGTAGAGCCGAGAGCCAGGCAGAACGTTGTCCTTGAAATGGGCATGCTTTTGGCGTCCCTTACCCGTAAAAGGATGCTCGTAATCATTAAGGGGCATCTTGAACTGCCTTCAGATATTGAAGGGCTTATCAGAGTACACTACAACGCCCATATCAAAGAGATCGCTGGGAAAGTCGCACAAAATTTGCAAAATGCAGGCTTTACCATCCCAGCGGAGAAGATTGCCGCTGCCATGAATTAGCCCAGTTCGCTAAGCGCCTCAGCCCGCACTCAAGAGCCCGCCCTCACCCGGCGGGCTTTTTTCATGCCCTGAGTAAGCTTGTCTGAAAAATAAGAAAAAAACTGCTTTTTATTGTTGACATTAGTAAGTAATTTTCTTACTATGTTTTTCAACGAGAGGGGGAAAGCCCACCGGCTCCCCCGGCTCTTTGAAAACAGACGCGACGAAGGCCGCACAGGCAGCGGGGCAAGGTAGCTCCCCAGCCGTTGCCGCAGGCCGGAGCAGACACGGCGGAAGCGTGTGGACGGACGCCGTGAAAATGGTTAGAGTTTGGAAAAGGATGGAATGATGAAATTCAAAAACAGATTGAAACGCGTAGCTGATGCGCTTGAAAAACTGGGGGTGGCGGGAATCGCCGTAGCCGTTTTTCAAGGCAATACGGCTGGCTTCTGGATAGCGACTTTTTTCTTGGCTATGAGCATTTTTCTCACCAAGGAGGATTAATATGACTACCGGATGGTTCCTGTTCCTTGTGGTTGGCGTGGCTCTGTCCGCCTTCGGCCTCTACCTCTCCCGCAAGAACCCCTAACGCGCTCTCCAGCGCGAAGCTTTCAGGCCCCCGGCAACGAGGGGCCTTTTCTTTTGCCGCTCAACCAGCAAAAAGCCCCGCAGGAGCGGGGCAAGGGAGTAAGGATGAGGAATCCCTTTGTGGTGAAAAAAGGTATCTATATCGATATGGGATGTGCTGGTATCAGGAATGTGGAAGAAGGGATTTTTATCCCCACCGGATACCATACCAGCGAAAGTCTTCCCAAGTTTCAGGAAGATCTTGCGGCCTTCCTGAAAAAATGGTTTCCCAACGAAGGAGGAGATACTAAAGATTCTTTTTCAACCAGTCGAGGCAGTTAGAATCGAATCCTTTCGTCCACGCTGCCTCCCTGGAACAACGCACCACAATTAACGCATCATTGCGATCAAGGTAGGGAGCAAGTTTGTCGCGAATATCTGAGGCGGGGCCGGGATGGGCCACAATCCAGGTAGAGTCTAAGCAGTGCCACCAGCTACCGAGCTTCTGGATAGCCGCATAGAGTTGAGCATAATTCTTGCCTGGGCTGTTCAAATCATAGGAAATCAAGTACGACATACAAATCTCCTGAGTAAAAGGTTGTTGGATGCCTTTTTTTATCAGGATGCCCGGCCACAAGGCAACTTTGGCCGGGCTTTTCTTTTACCCCTGACCGGCAGCGACACTCCCTACCGTCGTTGCCGGGACTGGGGCCGCGATGTGCCTGTGCTGCACCAGGCTGTTTTTACGTCGTCGTGGCCGGGCCGTGGCCATCGGGGCCACGGCCTCAAGATTTCCGGCAGGCCTTCTGAGGTCCCCCTGCCGGGGGGCCGTCGGCACTGGGCCGGCGGCCCTTGTTGCTCCACAGGGCCCGCGAACTTCGCGGGCTCACCTGGAGCAGCAGACCAGACTTCCCCTGTCTTTCAATGCTGCGGGCCGCTTCCATCGGGGAGGCGGCCTTAATTTTTTCCACTGCTCCCGCTCCCCGTGGAGAGCAGGCGAAAGCCGCTGATAGCCTGCCCAAGCGCGACCGAAAGGCGGCCCACCGGGCCGTGCCCGTTACGACGAAGGAAGTTGAGGTTCTTACAAAATGTAAGAAGCTGCGGCTACGGGCATCGACAGCAGAGCGTAACGGGGCGGCGCTTTGTAGTTTGGCGTCGTCAGCCATGCCAAACAGCGGCAAACGCCCGGCGGTACCCCTTTCCCCGCCGGGCGTCATTTTTTCTCAAGGAGTATCCCCATGCGCCAAGATGATCGCCCGTTCTGGCAAGAAGTCAGGGAAGAACTTTCCCCACGTCGTAACCCCATCGGATGGGCCTGCGTCTTGGCCATCCTCGGCATGTTCTGCCTGGTCGGCTATTTCGACCACCCCGCCGAGCTGCATATGCGCCCGGCCACCATCGTCAGCAAGTAGGGGCAGCGGCCATGTGCTACAATAGCTGCCCCTGGTTCGAACCGTGGATAGAGCGCTGCCGCAAGCCCCGCAGCGAACGCTGCTGGGAAGAGATCCAGGATGAGGAGGAGCGCCTGCACGCGCTCGTGGAAGAAGACAATGTGGAGGACGACAATGGAGATGACAGCCATCCGGGCATCCAGCCTGCCTGAGTTGTTCGACTGCCCGGCCCGCTGGGAGGCAAAGCACCTTTGCGGACGGCGCCTGCCGCGCAGCGCTGCCGCCCAGCTGGGGACGGCGGTCCACGCCGGGGCCGCGGTCTTCGACGTCCAGCGCATCCTGGGCAGCCCCATCACGCCCGATGATGCCGCAGGCGAGGTGGTGGACGCCATCCACCATCCTAAGGAAGACGTGGACTGGGGCGAAGACAGCCCCCGGGAAGCGGAGCGCATCGCCCTGGCCCTGCACGGGCTGTACTGCCGCAACATCGCCCCGGGCCGGAGCTACGTCGCCGTGGAGGCCACATGCGAGCGGCTGGAGATCACCGACCTGGGCCTGGCCCTTACCGGCACCACGGACCGCATCACCACCAACGCGCTGGGCGACCTGGGCATTGCCGACATCAAGACCGGCAAGACGGCGGTCGCGGCGGACGGCACGGTCCGCACGGCAGGCCACGCCGCCCAGATCGGTGTGTACGAACTGCTGGCCAGCGCCGCCATCGGCCAGCCCATCACCGCCCCTGCCGAGATCATCGGCCTGCAGGTGGCCAAGACGGACAAGGGCCGCCGCGCCGCCGTGGGCATCATCACCGGCGCCCGCGAGCTGCTGGTGGGCACGGAAGAACAGCCCGGCCTGCTCCAGATGGCCGTCCGCATGATCCGCAGCGGCGACTTTTACGGCAATCCCAAATCCCAGACCTGTACCGCAAAATATTGCCCGGTGTTCCATGGATGCCGGTGGAGGAGATGACATGAGCCTGATCAACAGCACCCCGCGAGCCACGAGCCTCAATACCCTGCAGAACGGATCGGATCCTGCCAGAGGGAACGTGGTCTGCGGTTTCGATACCGTGGCCGGATTCGAGGCCATCCAGCGCATGGCCAACCTGTTTTCCGCGTCCAGCATCGTCCCGGAAAACTACCGCAGCAAGGGAGCGAACGACTATACCAGCAAGGGCAACTGCGTCATCGCGCTGGATATGGCCCTGCGCATGGGCGCCAATCCGCTCATGGTCATGCAAAACCTCTACGTCGTCCACGGGCGCCCGGCCTGGTCCGCGCAGTTCCTCATCGCTACGCTGAACAAGTCCGGAAAGTTCAGCGCCCTGCGCTACGCCTTCCAGGGCACGGAAGGCACGGACGAATGGGGCTGCCGGGCCGTCGCCACGGAGCTCTCCACCGGTGAGAAGCTCCAGGGCCCGCTCGTTACCATCGGCCTGGCCAAGAAAGAAGGCTGGTACAGCAAGTCCGGCAGCAAATGGCAGAGCATCCCGGAACTCATGCTGCAATACCGGGCCGCGGCCTGGTTCGTGCGCTCGTATGCCCCGGAGATCGCCATGGGCCTCAAGACCGCCGAGGAAGTGCAGGACACCATCGACCTCACCCCGCAGGCGGACGGCAGCTTCGGTCATGACGAAGCAGGCCCCGCCACCATGACCACGGCGGACATCGCCGCCCAGGCAGACGCCGCCGCTGGCCAGGCTTCGGAAAAGGAAGCCCAGCCCGCGCCCGCTGCTCCGCAGGAGCCGGCCAAGAGACAGCGCCTGAGCGGTGAGGAACTGGATGCCCTGCGGCAGGAAGCCCTCCATGCTTACGAGGCCAAGGGCTACGACCTCAAAAAGGCGGAATGGGATGCTGGCAGGGCCCTGTCTTTCTGGACCATGACCGACTGTAAGCGCCTGATCCGGGAAGCTGCCAGGCTCCAGCCCAAGGCGACCTCTGGGGCTCAGGACGCCGCAGCGCAGGAGCAGCCGGAAGTACAGCAGGCCAAGGAATCCCCTGCCCCTGACTCCACGCAGGCCGGAAGCGCCGACACAGCGCCTGAACCGGCGCAGGAGCAGGCCTTCATCCCTCCGTATCAGACGTTTACCTGCCCTCACAAAGGAGCCCAGATCACGGAAGACGACTGCTACGACTGCAAGCACCGCACAGGCTGCCCCCATTGGGAGGCCGCCCCGGCTGCTGATGCGTGATTCCCAGCCATCCATCCTCCCCCAAACGCCCCGCCGGGGGCCTCGTACCCGGCCATGAGGAGGACATATGCTGCCCACCTTCAATGTCATCACCTGCCGCCGGTGCGGAAGATCCTTCATGGCCCCATCGCCCAGGTACAGGTTCTGTCCTGGCTGCCAGAAGGAAAAACACAGGCGTACCGATGCCGCCCGACGGGCCGCGAGGCGTTGCCATGTCTGATCCCAACGACAAGTCCGCCTCCATTTTGCTCAAAAAACAGGGCAAAACGGAGGCTATTTTTCTATACGACTTTGCCCAATTTACGGGGCAAAATGAGGATGCCGGGCTGTACCGTGCCAAGATCAATGGCTGCTGGCACTGCCCGGACGGCAAATACACGGCTCTATCAGCGGATGCCGTGGCCGCCCTGGTACGCGACAGGCTCACCGGTGCCCCGCCTCCCGGGCCACGTCCGCAAGGGCTGGACAAGCCCGTCCGCGTCTTCGCCCACTGGGATGATGACGATGGCGGCGGCTGCGGGCAAGCATGGACAAAGACACCGCCCCACTTGGGTGCGGATGCCCGCTGGTGGATCTGGATAGATGGCCCGCGCCTGGTGCGCTGCGAAGACGTACGCGTGCTGACGCGGGAAGAGCTGCGGCAACTTACCAGCAAGTGAGCATCACCAACGAAAACAGGCCGTTGCCTTCGCGTCGTGCGGGGCAGCGGCCTGTTTGGCAAATAAACGTCGAGCGTTGTGTCAACTCAAAGCCCGTTTTTTGAGCAACAGAACGGATTGCTGCAAATCCAATAGCAACAAAAGAGGTAACTATGCCTGAAGACCAGAAGAAAACCTACATCGGCGTGAAGCGCATCGAAGCCTACCCCGAAGACCGTGACGGCAAGCCCGGCTATGCCGTCATCTACCCCGACGGCTACAAAAGCTGGAGCCCGAAGGATGTTTTTGAGGCTGCCTACTTCCCCATCGAGAAGGCCAACAGCCTGACCCAGAACGATATTGACCGTATGATCGACGCCAGCGAGGTCAACGTCCAGACCATCGGCGAGAAGACGACCATGCTGCGCGTCGTCCTGCCCACTGGCTTCGAGCTGGTGGAAGCCTCCGCCTGCGTCGATCCTGAGAACTACTCCGAGCAGGTCGGCGCCGAGATCTGCATGGAAAAAATCAAAGACCGCCTGTGGAACCTGATGGGCTTTACTCTCCAGTGGGCTCACAAGGGTCTGAAAGCCAAGGGGGAATAGCCCCATGAAGAAAGCCATGATCTCCATGCCGATGGCCGGGAGAACGTCGGAAGAAATCGTCGCAGCCCGCAACAAGGCAATCCACGTCCTTGAAGTTTTGCCCTATGCCTGACAGGTATGAGTGCCTGTATCATGTTGGGCATGAATGCAAATCAAGAGAAGTGGAAATGCGCGTGGGCTGCTGGAGAACGGCAGTTGAGTGCGCTGTTAAATACGAGGAGGAAAAAAACAATGTCGAATGATCCCAAGCTCAAGCCCTGCCCGCACTGCGGCAGCACTGACCTGCAAGTATGCTGGAACAGCGTCTACGAGGATCACTATGTGCGCTGCTACAACTGCCGGATGCAGGGGCCTGAGATCTACGGAAGAGAGGCCGCATCCGAAGCTTGGAACTCCCTCTCCCGCCGCCACGAGATCACGCCCAACGACGTTGATTGCGCAGGCTGCCCGGAGCGGCGCCACAGGAGCCACGCCCATGACTGACCGCCTCATCGGCAAGCGAGACATAGCGGCCATGCTGGGGACTTCCCCCGGTGTGGCCGCTTCCATTTTGGCAGGCAAGGGAATCCACCCTATCGACCTCGGCGCCGGACGCAGCCGTGGCCTGCGCTGGCTGGAATCAGCCGTGCAGCAGGCTGTGCGCGACATGTACAACGAAGCCCAGCCCAAACCGAAGACAACCCGTCGCCCACGTCCGAAGCCTGTCTGCGGTCTGGCAGGCATGAGCACGGACGACATCTACCGATTGACCACAGGCCAATGTGTCCAGTAGCCTACCTCCGGGCACATTTGGCGCGTGATGGAGGACATCATGGCCATACGTGAACGGAAGGGACGCGCCTCACCGTGGCAGTGCTACTGGAACAATCCCATCACCGGGAAGCGGGAGTGCGCGAATTTTCTGACGAAGCGAGAAGCTGAAAAGCACGATTCCCTGATCAAACACCGTATCAGGTTTGACAGGGAATCGTTCGAAAGGGAGAAAGGAGAAAGCAAAGAGCAGGAAGAAGCTCCCCAGGAACTCACACTGGAGGTATGCTACCTTGCCTACCTGAAGCAGAAGCAGTTTAGCCGGAAAGGTCTGCAATGGCAAATGGATGCCATGCGCTACCCGTTGGCCCAAATGGGCGCACTGCCGATCAGGGTAATAACGCGGCACCACCTTGAGCAAATCAAGGAAGATATGCTTGCAATGCCTGTAAAGCAGGCAAGTACGCGTGGACGCTTGTCGGTCCTGCGCACAGTATTGCGTTGGTGCGCCATGCAGAGGTTCATGGACCCACTGGAGTTTCCCAAGCTTCCTCCAGCACAGTATGAAAAATTCATCCCGCCGACGCCGGATGAATTGATTGCGATCATGGCCGTCGCAGCACCGCACATCGTGCGCCTGATAATTCTGGGGGCGCAATGTGGCGTCCGCGTCGGTCCCTCGGAGATGTTCCGTTTGACGTGGGATGACGTCGATCTCATACAGGGCATCTTGCGTGTCCACGGGGCAAAGAAAAATCCCAATTCCCCGTGGCGGGAAGTTCCGATACGGGAAAGCCTGCTGCCACTGTTCCGGCAATGGCGGCAGCAAGACGCAGCCTGCGGGATCGCTCACCTGATCCACTACAAAGGGAAACAGGTGCAAAAAATCAAGACGGCATGGCTTGCTGCCCTGCATAGAGCAGGCATCACCCGGCGCATCCGGCCGTATGACCTGCGCCATGCCTTCGCCACCGAACTGATAGCTGGAGGCGTGGACATCGGCACCGTGGCAAAACTCATGGGACACAGCTCACCGACGATGCTGCTGCACCACTACCAGTACGTCATGGACGAGCAAAAACGGGCCGCAGTTGAGGCATTGCCAAATCTTCAATATGTGCCCAAGGATATGTGCCCAAAAAAGAAGGCACTCACGTCGTAAACGTAAGTGCCTGAAATATTGGTCGGAGCGACTGGATTCGAACCAGCGACCCCCTGCTCCCAAAGCAGGTGCGCTACCATGCTGCGCCACGCTCCGTGATGGGATGTTTTGTACGCAAAAGGCCCTGCTTTGGCAAGGGCGGCCCGTCTGGAGGCCAAGGGCGTTGCCTGCCCTGAGGGAAAAGCCGCCTCCTGCGGGACAGGACCGCGGACCTCTCTCACTCGCCAGGCAGATGACGACCGCGGACAGGGCTCCATCTATAGATAAGGACGAGAGGGAACACGCGGGACGGACCTGGCCCTTCCCTCCCCGCCGGAAAAGAATCTCCCGGAGGCCCTTTCCTGCAAACGAGGCATATCCCCTTCCGTGCACACGAGAATAAAGCCGGGATTTGTCCTTTCGGACTCCCGGCCCGGGCTCCCGGCACAGCGCCGCTGAGGGTCTGTCAGGCCATAACCAGCGGCAGAAAAAGAAAAACCCCGCTCGAAAGCGGGGGGATTTCCTTATGGGGCGAAAGATGGGACTTGAACCCACGGCCACCTGGGCCACAACCAGGTGCTCTACCAACTGAGCTACTTCCGCCGTAACGAAGACATGTATACGCACATCCCGAAAAATATGCAAGCAAAAATTTACATTTCTCTTTCTGGATTTTTTATAGAAAAAAAACTAGCATCCGATACCGGCTCCAAACACCGTGTTTTGCCGGAGCACGGACCAGCCCCCGCACGGGGACGGGACCGCTGCCGCAACCCCCAGCATGCGCCGCAGGCCGGAGCCTGCAGGCCGCACGAGGATCCTGATGGACAAGCTCATTATCGAAGGCGGTACGCCGCTCAAAGGGACCATAGATATCAGCGGCTCCAAGAATGCCGCCCTGCCCATTCTTTTTGCCGGCATCCTGCTGGACGCGCCCATGGTCTACACCAATGTGCCCGACCTGCGCGACATACATACCACCATCAAGCTCCTGAACGTGCTGGGCTGCTCCTGCAGCTATGACGATCATCGTGTGGAGCTGAAGCCCGGCAGCCTGCTGCCCGAGGCTCCGTATGATCTGGTGCGCACCATGCGCGCCTCGGTGCTCTGCCTGGGCCCGCTGCTAGCCCGTATCGGCCAGGCCCGCGTGGCCCTGCCCGGCGGCTGCGCCATCGGCGCCCGCCCCGTGGACCAGCACCTGAAGGGCCTGGAGCTCATGGGCGCCACCTTCGAGCTGGAAGAAGGCTACATCATGGGCCATTGCGACAAGCTGCGCGGCGCCCACATCACCTTTGACATGCCCACCGTGGGCGGCACGGAAAACCTGCTCATGGCCGCCGTGCTGGCCGACGGCGAGACCACGCTGGAAAACGCGGCCCGCGAGCCCGAAGTGGTGGATCTTGCCAATTTCCTCATCTCCTGCGGCGCGCAGATCGAAGGCCACGGCAGCAGCACCATCCGCATCAAGGGCGTCAGCAGCCTGCGCGGGACGGAATATGCCATCATGGCCGACCGCATCGAGGCCGGCACCTTTTTGGTGGCGGCGGGCATCACCGGCGGCGAGCTGCTGCTCAAAAACTGCCCCTTCACCGAACTGGAATCCGTCATCGCCAAGCTGGAAAGCATGGGACTGGCCATCGAGCAGCGTCCCGAAGGCGTGCTGGCCCGCTACCAGGGCGGGCTGCGCGGCGCGGACGTGAAGACCCGCCCCTACCCCGGCTTCCCCACCGACATGCAGGCCCAGATCATGGCCCTGATGTGCCTGGCCGAAGGCTCCAGCATGGTGGAGGAGAGCATCTTCGAGAACCGCTTCATGCATGTGCTGGAACTGGTGCGCATGGGCGCGGACATCAAGATCTCCGGCCATACGGCCATGGTGCGCGGCGTCAGCCGTCTGACCGGCGCCCCGGTCATGGCCTCGGACCTGCGTGCCAGCGCTTCGCTGGTGCTGGCCGGTCTGGCCGCCCGCGGCACGACCCATGTCCAGCGTATCTACCATCTGGACCGCGGCTATGAACGCATCGAGAACAAACTCAACGCCGTGGGTGCCCGCATCCGGCGTGAAAAGGAATAGCGCTCCGGCGCAAGGAGGATACATGCGTTACATCGTCCCCCTGCTGCTTCTCTGCTGCCTTATGCTCAGCAGTGGTTGTGCCTCGCTCTACGGCGTGTACGACGACCAGCGCCTGAGCGGCACCATCAGCGATGACAAGGAAATTTCCCTGGGCATCAAGTCCGACCTCATGGACGCCAATCTTTCCCAGGGCTGGGGCATCAAGGTCTACTGCTATTACGGCCACGTCTTCCTGGTGGGCGAAGCTCCCGAAAAGATGCGCTCCCAGGCCATCCGCATTGCGCGCCGCCACAAGGGCGTGCGCTCCGTCACCTCGCACTGGTTCACGCCGGCCAAGAGCGACACCGGCGACTTTATCCTGGCCACCAAGCTGCGCACGGAACTCATCGGCACCTCGGGCCTGAGCTCCACCCGCATCGATACGGAAGTCAATGCCGGGCGTGTGGTCCTGCTTGGCGTGGTCAAGGATGAGGCCGAGCGCAAGCTGGCCATCCGTGCCGCACGCCAGGTGGAAGGCGTCAAGCAGGTCATCAGCTATCTGATGCTGCCCCAGAAGCAGGCCGACATGCCCGTGCCCAAGGGCCAGGTGGTGCCCGGCGCGGGCCAGGGCACACAACCGGCGGCCACGCCCGCCGCGGCTCCGTCCACGGAATCGGCCGCCCAGCCCGCGGCCCAGAACGTGCCCACCATGCCGCCGGCCAACTCCTCGCACAAGCTGACCCCGCCCACGGCACCGCCTCCGCCGCCGGTGGGCGACGAGGCCGCCGGGGCCGTCTAACCCAAACTCCCCAGGATCTTCGGGGCCACGCCCCGTCATGAACGATCTTCCTTCATACGAAGGGCCCGCTCCAGTGATGGAACGGGCCCTTTCCTTTTTTAATGTGCACGACAGGGGGCGGCCGATGCCGACAAAACGTCCCGCCCTAGAATTCGATGCCCGGCGCGGCCTTGATGCCCGCCCGCCAAGGATGTTTGATCTCGCCCATCTCCGTGACCAGATCGGCGGCTTCCACCAGCCAGTCCGGCGCGTCCCGGCCGGAAAGCACCAGATGGCACCGGGTACGGCGCGCCGCGTCCATGAGCTCTTCCACTTCGCTCCGTTCCAGGATGCCCGCTTTCAGAGCGTAGAGCGTCTCGTCCAGCACCAGCAGGTCCAGGCGTTCCAGACGCTGCCGGGCCCAGTCCAGTGTGGCCAGGGCCGCTTCCCTGTGGGCGGGGCGGTCTTCCTCGCGCCGCAAAAAGCCCTTGCCGCCGGCCAGAAAATCATCTCCCAGCAGGCGCGCGAGGACGGTCTGTTCCCCGGCACAGCCCGGCTGCTTCATGAACTGGCCGAAACCCACGGCAAAATCCCGGCCCAGGGCCCGCATGGCCTGTCCGATGCAGGCGCTGGTCTTGCCCTTTCCGTTGCCCGTATAGACGATGATCATAATTTCCATACTCCCGGCAGCTTGCTGCCGCATCGCGGACAGACGCCTGTGTCCGTCCTCATGATAACCTGCCATCCCTGCCGCTCCAGGCAGGGGGCACCACACTGCGGGCAGAGCGTGTCGCCGCCGCCCGCGCAAAAGACATTGCCCGTATACACGAAGCGCAGTCCCTCTTCCAGACCGATGTCCCGGCAGCGCCGCAAGGTCTCCGCCCTTGTGGCCGGATGATCCGTCATGCGGTAGGCGGGATGGAAAGCCGTCACATGCCAGGGCGTGTCCGCGCCCAGCTCGTCGCGGATGAAGCGTGCCAGCGCCCGCAGCTCCGCCTCCCCGTCATTGAGACCTTCCAGGATGAGGGTCGTCACCTCCAGCCACCAGCCCAGCGCGCGCATCCGCACCAGATTGTCCAGCACGGGCCGCAGGCGGGCACCGCAATAGTGATGATAGAAGTCCTCGCTGAAGGCCTTCAGGTCGATATTGGCCGCCCGCACCAGGGGCCCCAGCAGCTCCAGACAGCCGGGGCTCATGAACCCGTTGCTCACCAGGAGGGACGGCAGGCCCCGCTCCTGCCCCAGCGCGGCCGTGGCCGCCAGCAGTTCCACGAAGACCGTGGGCTCGTTGTAGGTGAAGGCCAGGCTGCGGCAAACAGTGCGCAGGGCCGCCTCCACCAGCATCTCCGGCGTGGCTTCGTGCCCGCGGATGCGCTCCTGCTCCAGCGGGTCACGGGAAATATGATGGTTCTGGCAGAAGCGGCAGGAAAAATTGCATCCGGCACTGCCCACGGAAAAGGTCCGGCTGCCGGGCAGGAAATGATACAGGGGCTTCTTTTCCACCGGGTCGGACTGTACGCCCGTCACCAGCCCGTCCACCAGCGAGAGCGGATGCCCCTCGTGGTTGCAGCGCACACCGCAGCGTCCCCGCTGCCCCGGCGAGAGCACGCAGGCATGGGCGCAGAGCCCGCAGCACAGCCTGCCATCCGTCAGCCGTGTCCACAACATGCTTTCCATAACTGTCCTCCCTGGCGGCCTGTGCCGCTCTGACGGCCGATGGCACTGTCCCTCTCGGCCCGTCCGCATCACCTGCACCGGACCGTCATCCTCCATGTACGGGCCCGGCCCTGCCGCCCGAAGAAAACAGGAAGCCCGCCACTCCGGTATATCAGGGGAAAATCTCGGCTGCCACGAGAAAAAAGGGAACCGAAAATCTCCCCCTGCCGGGATTTCCCCCAAAAAGCTGCTTGGGATTCGGCAAATTTTTTGCTAGGGTGTCTCCCACCAAGGAGGATACTCATGTCCACAGATCGCGCAAAAGCATATACCGAAGCCGGCGTCGATATCCAGGCCGGCAATGATCTCGTGGCGCGCATCAAGCATCTGGTGCAGCGCACGCATACCAAGGGGGTCATCTCCGACATCGGGGGATTCGGGGGCCTGTTCAGACCTGAAATCGGCAACATGAGCGACCCCGTGCTTGTTTCGTCCACCGACGGCGTGGGCACCAAGCTCAAACTGGCCTTTGCCTTCAACAAGCACGATACCGTGGGCATCGACCTCGTGGCCATGAGCGTCAACGACATCCTGGTCCAGGGGGCCACCCCCCTGTTCTTCCTTGACTACTTCGCCACCGGCAAGCTGGATGTGGATACCGCCCACACGGTCATCAGCGGCGTGGCCGAAGGCTGTCGCCAGTCCGCCTGTGCCCTGCTGGGCGGCGAGACCGCCGAGATGCCCGACATGTACGGCGATGGCGAATACGACCTGGCCGGCTTCTGCGTGGGCATCGTGGACAACGCCAAGCTGGTGGACGGTTCCGGCATCCGCGTGGGCGACAAGATCGTGGGTCTGGCCTCTACCGGCCTGCACTCCAACGGCTTCTCGCTGGCCCGCAAGATCCTGGACAAGAGCGGCCTGGGCCCGGACGATCCCTTCCCGGGTGCCGACGGTGCCACCGTGCGTGACGTACTGCTGGCCCCCACCCAGATCTATGTGGAAGTGGTCCGCTCCCTGCTGCGCGACCTGGACGTGCGCGGCATGGCCCACATCACCGGCGGCGGCTTCTACGACAACATCCCGCGCGTGCTGCCCAATCAGGTGGAAGCCCACATCGACTTCGGCAGCTGGGAAATGCCCCCGGTCTTCAAGTGGCTGCACGAAGTGGGCGAACTTTCCTGGCCCGAGATCCTGCAGATCTTCAACGGCGGTATCGGTTACGTGCTGGTGCTGCCCGAAGAGCAGGTGGAAGAGACCATCAACCGCATCCAGGCCTTCGGCATGTCCGCCTGGTCCATCGGTACCATCGCCCGCCGCAACGGCGACGGCGAACAGGTGGTCGTCAACTTCGACAAGGCCTAGCCTCGTCCTGCATCCGATCCTCAAGGGGGAAGGCCTGCGCCTTCCCCCTTTTTTCTTAGCAAAGGACTTCCATGAACGGCAAAGCATGGCTGGGGCGGCTCCTGCCCCGCAAGGCCCCGGGCCCCGCAAAGGCCACGCGCAAGGCCTCCCGCCGTCCGTCATCACCGCTGCGGGAACTGGAGCGGGAACAGGCCGCGCTCCGGGCCCGGCTCGATGCGCTGGGGACGGCCCTCGACGCCGCGTCCGTCGCCCTTCCGGAACAGGAACGCACGGCCCTCCGTCAGGTGCGGGACGAGGCCCGCGCCGTGTGCGGGCGTGCCCGCGGCCGTCTTGCCGCCTTCCGCAAGACCTGCTGGCTGGTGGTCCTGATCCAGCTCTGTCTGCTGGCCGCCATGCTGGCCTCCTTCCATTTTTTCCTGCCGGAACTGTAGCCTTTCGCCTTTTCCGGCCCGCTCTCCTTCCATGACGGGGACGACCGGGATCATTGCCTGATCCTGCCTGGCCTCCTGCCCGACGGCCATCCTGCGTGAGGGCCTTCTTCCTCGATGGAGAGAGGGAGATGACCGCACCATGCGGCATCTTCCCCGCACGCTTCGCCCATCCCTCCCCCGGCACATGGACAGGCATCCCGCCCCCGTGTAGCATGGATGCTCCATCCACGTCTTTTCAGGAGTTTCCCATGCAAGCTCTGGGCTGTCTCGGCAATGTCCTCTGGTTCTTCCCCTTCGGCCTGGGTACCGGCCTGCTCTGGTGCGTCGCGGGCGTGTTCTGCTTCATCAGCATCATCGGCATCCCCTGGGGCCGGGCCTGCTTCGTCATGGCCGGTTTCGCCTTCATGCCCTTCGGCCGCATGCCGGTCTCCCGTGACGTCCTTACCGGCGAAGGCGACATCGGCACCGGCCCGCTGGGCACCGTGGGCAATATCGTCTGGCTGCTGCTCTGCGGTATCTGGATCGCCTGCGGGCATCTGCTCTCGGCCCTGGCCTGCGCCGTGACCATCATCGGCATCCCCTTCGCCTGGCAGCACGTCAAGCTGGCTGCCCTGGCCCTGTGCCCCATCGGCAAGACCATCGTGGACGCCCGCGTGGCCGATGCCGCGGAACAGGCCGCCGCCTGGCGCCAGGCCAGCGGGCAGTTCCGGCGCTGAGGAAAAACAAGGGGCGACGCTGCCCCAGCACCGACGCCCCTTGCCTCCCTCCCGGCCGGGGCGTACACCCACAGACATGAACACCGCATCCCCCGTCCTGCCGGACATCAGCTGTCATGAAGCCTGGTTCGCCGCCTACGCGGCCCGTGAGCGCGAAAAGGAATGTCGTCGCGACGGCGGCGATCCTTCGCCCATGGATCTCAAACTGCACCACACCATGCAGGTGCTGGCCCATGCCCGTGCCATCGTCGCGGGCGGCCGCTTCGCACCGCCGCTGGACCGCGCCTGTCTGCTGGCGGCCCTGTACCATGACGTCGCCCGCTTCGAGCAGTACCTGCGCTGGCATACCTTCCGCGACCGGGAGTCCTGCAACCACGGCCAGTGGGGCGTGCGCATCCTCAAACGCGAACAGCGCCTGAAGGACGAAATGCCCGCCGTCCGCAAGCTGGTGCTCGCCGCCGTGGGCCTGCACAACCGCTTTGCCCTGCCCGCGGGCCTGCCGGAAGGGATGGCCCGCATCTGCCATGCCGTGCGTGATGCCGACAAGCTGGACATCCTGCGTGTCATGGACGAGCATCTTTCCGGCCCGCGGCCCTACTGCCCCACCGTTGTCCTGAGCCTGCCCGATGATCCGGCCCTCCACAGCGACAAAGTGCTGGACGATGCCCTGGCCGGGCGGGTGGCGGCCTATGCCGACCTGAAGAGCGTCAACGATTTCCGGGTGCTGCTGGGGACATGGTTCTACGACATGCACTTCCCGGCCAGCCGGGCCCGCTTCGTGGCTGAGGGCCACGCGCGCCGTCTGCTGACGGATCTGCCCGCCACACCGGCCTATGCCGCGGCCCGTGACCACCTGCTGCGCTGTCTAGATGCCGTCCCGACCACGGAGGCCTCTGATGCCTGCCTGTCCTAGCGCTCCCTGCTTCTCCCCGAAGGCGACCGGCAGCGTCCCCCTGCTGCGTGACCTTCTGTCCGATGCCGACGTGACCCGCCTGCACACCTTGCGCCCGGCCCCGCCGGTTCCCGGCTTGTACGCCGCCCTGTGCCGCCGGGTGCCCTGGCCGGACGTGAGCCGTGCCCTGCCCTGCAATGCCCTGCCCGCCCTCCCCGGAACGACGGCGCAGGCGCCCTTTGTGTCCCTGCCAGATCTGCCTGCGGGCTCGCTGGAAGGGCTGCGCCTGGGCTATGTGCTGTTCTCCCTGCCCTGGCCCGATGCCGTGAGCCTGCTGCGGGCCTGTGCCCTGGCGGCACGGCAGCTCTGGCTGGCGGACTTCATCCTGGCTGAACGCAACCTGGGCCTGCCTGCGGCCCTGCTGCGACGCCTCCTGCCCGGTTTCCTGCCCTGGGGGCCCGCGACGCCCGCCCGTATCTGGCTGCGGCGTGGCGGGCTGGAAGGGTGCCTGCGTGATGCCGGGCTGGCCGCGGCACAGCGCCGCACCCTGCTGGCCGGAGCCGCCGCTCTGATACGGGTGGCGCCCGTCCGGCTGCAGACGACGCCACGTCCGGCGCGCCCCTGATACTTTTTGGATGGAGCAAGCCGCCCCACCGAAAGACCGGCGTTCCTCTCCTCCTTGGCGGAAAGCCGGGCGTCACCGCCGATACCTGCGGTGAAGGAAGCCGGACACGATCTCCGCCGCCTCCATCTGCCGGAACAGCTCTGTCGCTCCTCCTGCCCTGCCATGCAGGCTCATCGCCCGGCCATCTCCGGCTGGCGGTCTCGATGCACGCCTCTCGTTGGCCTATCAACAAAAAAACAGGGAGCCGCAGCCCCCTGTCTGTGAGAAAGGCCGCCCGAAGGCGGCCTTTCAGGTCCAAACCATGCAAGTCCGGAAATATGTCATCCCTCTCGCTATGGAGGGCTTTGCGTCCCTGATCCGGCACAGGAAGGCCGTGCTCCCGCATGCCGTGAAGAGCCTCTCAAGATCTATGCCCCGCTGCCATCGACGGCCCGCAGGAGCGTCTCTCGCCCGGAGCTCTTCTCCGCGTCTCCGTACCCGGGAACGTGTCGGTGAACGACCGCTCCCCGTGCCGGATACCCTTAGGCATCGAACGGGTCGCAGAAAAAATGCTCCCGCAGGGCCTGTGTCCAGGGGCGCGGATGCATCCCCAGATACTCGGAAAGCTTGCCGCAGTCCAGTACCGTATAGGGCGGACGCGGCGCTTTTTGCGGCCATTGCGACGAAGGGATGGGCTCCACGCGGCATTCGTTGCCGGCCAGGCCCACGGCTTCGCAGGCCAGCTCGCACCACGTGGCCTGACCGCTGTTGACGGCATGCCACAGGCCGGTGGCCTGACGTTCGGCCAGCATGATGCTCCACAGGGCCAGATCCAGCGAATAGGTGGGCGAGCCCGTGCGGTCGTCCACGATGGTGATGCTGTCGCGCCGGTGGCAGGCATTGAGGATGTCGTCCACGAAATTGCGCTTGCCGGGGCCGAACAGCCAGCCCGTGCGCACCACGCAGGCCCGCTCGGGCAGGGTCTGCAAGACGGCCTGCTCCCCGGCCAGACGGGTCTTGCCGTAGACATTGAGGGGCGCCGTGGCGTCTTCTTCCCGCCAGGGGCTGCCGTGCTGGCCCGAAAAGACCAGCCCGGAACTGAAGTGTACCAGATGGCCTTCCCCGCGGGTCTTGAGCAGGCAGGCCAGAGTATGCGGCAGGGTGCGGTTGTAGAGCAGGACTTCGTCGGGATGGTCCTCGGCATCGTCCACCGTGTTCCAGCCAAGGGAGCTGAACACCACGTCCGGCGCGCAACTGTCCAGACGGGCCTGCAGGAAGTCCGCATCCAGGATGTCACCGTCCGAGCGTTCCAGCGATTCCACCGACCAGCCGCGCCCCAGCAGGACATGGCGCAGGGCCTGCCCCAGCAGTCCGGTGCAGCCCTCCAGAACCAATGCTTTCACGAACAATCCTCCAAAGTATAGCGCACTGTAGCCTCCCCTCTGCCCACGGTCAACCGTGAGGCCCGCCGTCTTGCCAGCGTGCGTCAAGTGTCGTACACCAGCAGAGATGAAAACCGCTATCCTGTTGGTCGCCTACGGTACGAGCAGCCCCCAGGGGCGTGGCTCGCTGCGCCAGTTCGACGCCTGGGTGCGCGAACGTTTTCCCGGCATTTGCGTGCGCTGGGCCCTTTCTTCGGAGCTGCTGCGCACCCGTCTGACGCGTGCCCGGCAAAAAAACGATTCCGTGCTCAAGGCCCTGCGCCGCCTGTGCCTGGAAAATTTCACTCATGTGGCCGTGCAGCCCCTGCAGATCATCCCCGGCAGCGAACATACCGACGTGCGCGCCGATGCGGACGAGGCCGGGCGTCTGGACGGCCTGCATGTGAGCATAGGGACGCCCCTGCTGGCCTGTGACGAGGACATCCGGGCCGCCGCGCAGGCCGTGCTGGCCCACCTGCCCGAAGAACGCCGGGCCGACGAGGACGTGGTACTCATGGGCCACGGCAGCCGCAAGCAGGCCGTGACCGCGTATGCGGCCCTTGCCGGGGCCGTGCAGGCCCTGGACGCCCGCGTGCATGTGGGCACCATGAGCGGTGCCCTGGAGCTGGAGGCCCTGCTGCCGCGCCTCACGTCCCGCCGTGTCTGGCTCATGCCCCTGCTCTCCGTGGTGGGGCGCCATACTCTGGAAGACATGGCCGGGGACGCGCCGGATTCCTGGCGTTCCCGCATTGAGGCCGCCGGCCACACCTGCGCGCCCGTGGTGCGGGGCACGGCCGAATACCGCGCTTTTGCCGATATCTGGCTGCGGCATCTGGAAGATGCCGTGGCTGCCTTGCCAACTGTCAAAAAGGATGAGGAAAAGTGAAGAATGTCCTGCGCCTGCCGCTGGCCCTGCTGGTCTGCGGCCTGATCTCTGCCTGTGGTCTGATGGGGGGCAACGGCAGCGCCGACCTGACGCCTGTGGCACAGGCAGCCCCCGCTGCCAAAGCCAATGCCTTCAACCCCTGGATGAACAAGAGCCTGCCCAACACCCGTACCCTTTCCGCTGAAGGCATGGCCATGGTGCAGGCCATGGGCGCCGACCGCCAGAGCATCGAGGGCGAGGCCGCCTACCGCCCCCACTGGCGCGAAGAGATCTACCCCGTGTTCTTCGGCAACAAGACGGCCCCGCACGAGATCATCGTGCTGCTGGACTTTGCCTCGCCCGACAGCGCCCGCGTCTGGCAGGCCGTGCGCGATGCCTCGGCCAAGCTTTCTCCCGCTGACGCCAAGATCGCCGTTTTTGCCAAAAATTCGGAAAACTACGGTACCGACCTCATGGGCATGGGCATCTGGATCAGCTATGAGCGCAAGGGCCAGGCCATGGACTACATGAGCCACGCCCTCAGCGAATGGAACCGCATCAAGGCCGCCCAGAAGAAGCAGGGGCGCAGCGTGCCCTTCACCAACGAGTACGATGCCACCGTCAAGCCCAGCGACCTGCCCATCCACTACGCCTATATGGGCAAGCTGCGTCCGGCCGTGCCTTCCAGCCAGGAACTGGACGTGGCCCGCTACTGCTACAATGCCGGCAACGTGAACATGTACCAGGCCGTGCAGATCTCCCGCTATTACGGCGTGAAGCGCATCCCGGCCGTCATCGCCGACGGCAAGGTGCTGGCCTCGCCTTCAGCCTCGGACATCGTGTCCGCCCTGCGCTAGGCACGCTCTCCCCGCATTTTGCAAGGACGGGTCCGCACGGGCCCGTCCTTTTTTGTTGCCCGTTGCCGGACGAAAAGCGGGCCCTGCCACCGCACGGCCCCGCGCGATGCCGCGGTGCGGGCTGTGCCGCGTATACGGTTGAGCCGCAGCGCGCCCGCCGCCTCCGTGACGTGGGCAGCACGGCAGGCCCTCCCGGAGCTGTCTGCCGGCCCTGTGCGAAAAAAGCCCGCGCCCCGCCGGTGGACGAAAACGGATTTCATTGCACATCGGGCGGAACTTGGTTAGCACGGAACCACGCCTTCGTTCACACGAGGGCATGGAGTTCCCGTATGCCCAAAAAAGTTTTTGCCCCCGGCAACCGCTGGCTGGTTGCCTACCTCGCCTTCCTGAGCGCCTTCGCGCCCCTTTCCACCGACATGTACCTGCCGGCCCTGCCGCACATGACGCAGGCCTTGCAGACCACGGACGCCCTCTCCAGCCTGAGCATCTCCTGCTTTTTGCTGCTCTTCGGGGCCTCCATGCTCTTCTGGGGCCCGCTCAGCGACAAATACGGCCGCAAGCCCGTGCTTTACACGGGCGCCCTGCTCTATGTGGTCTCCAGCCTGTTCCTGGCCCTGGCCCAGTCCATCTGGCCCCTGCTGTTCTGGCGCGCCGTGCAGGCCATCGGCAGCGGCGGCATCAGCGCCATGGCCCTGGCCATCGTCAAGGACGTGCTGCGCGGCCGGGCCATGGAAAAAGTCATCACCTGGATCCAGACCATCACCATCCTGGCGCCCATGCTGGCCCCGGTCATCGGCGGGGCCCTGCTGGCCGTCACCGACTGGCGCGGCATCTTCGCCTGCCTGCTGCTCTGCGGCCTGCTGGCCGGTGCCGGGACACTGCTGCTGCGCGAGACCATGCACCATCCGGTACAGGGCAATGCCTTCCGCACGCTGGGCCGTCTGCTGGTGGTGCTACGCCACCGGGGATTCCGCTGCCTGCTGCTGCTTTTTTCCGCCACCAGCATGCCCTTCATGGCCTATCTGGCCCTTTCCTCCTATATCTTCCAGGGCCTGTTCGGGCTCTCGCCCCAGGCCTACAGCCTGTTCTTCGCCTTCAATGCGGGCATGAGCATGCTGGGCCCGCTGGCGCATGAGCGTTTTTTCCGCACTGCGCCCCGGCGCCTCTTCTTCTCGGCCTATCTGGGCATCGTCGTGGTGGCCGGGCTGGGCCTGCTGCTGGTGGGGGATCGGGGGCCCTTCATCTTCGCCCTGCTCTGCGCGCCCATCAGTTTTTGCGGCAGCGCCCTGCGCCCCCCGGCCACGGTGCTCATGCTCAACCAGATGCGCAACGATACCGGCAGCCTGACGGCCCTCATCAACAGCGGCGGCCTGCTGTTCGGCAGCCTGTCCATGCTGCTCTGCGCCCTGCCCGTCTGGCCCGGCCCCGTGGCGGCCCAGGCCCTCATGGCCATTCTGGTGGGTCTGGCCTGCCTGCTGGGCTGGCTGTGGCTGGACAGCCACAAGGTCTACGAAGGCTGATCGCCGCGCTCTTTCCCGGAACATCCAAAAAATCTCGACAGGGGATCCTCCCGCACCTGCCGCGGCAGTCCTTCGGGGCTGTCGTGACACTTTTTGTCCCATGGCGGCGCGTTCTGTTCTCCATGCTGGCAACATCGTTGCCAGTCCGGGGGTCTCGTCTCCTGCTCCTGCCGGGCCCGATCGCCTTTGGACGAAGAAAAATGGACACTTCCGGCTTTCCCCTGTAGGCTGGAAGGAACTGGCATGAAGCTTGCTTCACCCAGGACAGCATTTGCCCGTACATCCCGTACCGCACCTATCGACCATTTCCCGGGAGGGATCCCATGCCCCAGATCGATCGCGTCAACGTTGCCACTCTGACCCGACTGGCCGACATAGCCGGCACCCATGACCGTCTTGTCGCCACCGCGGAAGGCGGCATCCAGACTTCCGGCAGGGTCAGCGCCTTCTTCACCGCCAAGGCCACCCACCGCGCCACTGCCGAAGCTTTCCTCGGCGCCATCCGCAACAAGTACGGTGACGGCATCGCCGATGCCCTGGCCCCGCAGCTCAGCGCCATGCGCCGGCAGGGCAAGCCGCTCAAGGCCCGCGTTGCCCGCGACATCCTGGCCCAGGCTTCGAACATGTCGCAGGCCCTGGGCCCGGCCAACACCGAGATGGCCCGCCGCTTCCTGCTGGGCAACAACGGCGCGGGCGATACCCGCAATCTGGACCATGCGCTGCAGGACTTCTACGCGAAGAACAACCTCCAGCCCTCCCCGGCCCTGCGCCAGGCCTTTGAGCGGATCATCAACGATATGGCGGCCAACAGCCAGAAGCTGCTTTCCTATCAGGACATGGCCGATGCCGTGACCATGCGGACCCTCCAGTCCCGGCCCGCGGACTACATGCTCTGCGGTATCGATCCGCAGCTGACCCGCGACGCCGCCCTGGATGCCTGCGCCACCCATCTTGGTGTGGACGGCGAACTCAAGGCCCAGCTGGGGCAGCTCATGGACCGCGTGCTGGTGGAAGAAAGCGCGGCGGGACGTCAGGGCACGCCCGCGGACTTCTTCCGCGATCTTTCCACGGCCAACCAGACCTCCCTGCAATGCTTTGCCTTTGCCTGCGGCAAGCCGGGCCTGGGGGACGCCGCGCTTCGTGACGTCATGAGCCTTACCCCCCACCGGCATATGGGCGATATGGCCACTCTGGCCCCCCAGCTGAACGTGGGCGGCGGTATCGCCCTCATCATGGTGGCCATGCAGCGCCTGCCCGAGATACGCACCCGGCAGCCCCAGGGCCCCCTCAGCCGCGAGACCCTGTGGCAGGGCTGCTTCCAGGAGCCTATGCCGCAGGATCTGGCCGCCAAGAGCCAGCGTGATTTCAACAGCGCCATGTATGAAAAGCTCCTGGGCATGTTCCGGGCCCGCACGGAAGATCCCGCGGCCCCCTTCACCGGCATGCTCCTGCTCGGTGCCGGTGTACGCCTGGAAAAGGCCCTGGAAGCCGTCAGCGATGCCGCCGGCTTCGACCTCAAGGACTTCGCCTTCCCGCCCAGCCTGACACCGCTGGCGCGCCTGGGCGACATGGCCAAGGTGGAAGAGGGGATGGCCATGGACCTGAACCGGCGCGGCACGCATAATGCCCTTCCCGGTTACCGGCCCACCATCAGCTTCGGCGGTGTGGGCATCCCGGCGGAGGCAGAGGCCACCGTCCATATCCAGGACATCGCCTACATGACCGACGAGGACAAGAACGATTTCGAGCATGGCCGGCCGTCCACCATGTCGCACAATCTGGCCATCCGGGCCCAGCTGCTCTGCGGCGACAATGACGCGCAGGCACGGCAGGTCCTCCTCAGCATGGGCCAGTCCGGCGCCTTCCTGGTACGCACCCTCAGCCACCTGACCGGCGTGCTGCAGGACGAGCACTCGCCCCTGGACATCGACATCCGCCGCGAGGCCAACGGCGATGTGACCATGCGTTACCACACGCCGCCCCAGTCGCCGCTGGATGCGGACTTCACCTATACCGTCACCCCGGACGGCCAGGGCGTGCTCACGGCCTGCCGCATGCAGGCCCGGCAGCCCCAGGACGCCTGATCCCCTAACAAGGAGCCCCTGCCATGAACCCCGCTTTTTCTTCCCTGCTGGCCGCCCTGGCCCGTGAACTGGATCTGCCCGGCATCGAGACCCGCGACGGCGATTCCTCCTGCCTGCTGGGCATCAATGACTTCGAGGTCAGCCTGCGCTGCCTCTCTACGGACCAGGTCATGATCTTCACCGTGGTGGCCCCCCTGCCCGCGCGCAAACGTGACGAGCTGTATGCCGCGCTGCTGGACGCCAACACCTTCTTCCACCAGACCCAGGGCTTCACCCTGGCCGCCCGCGAGGATACGGGCGTGACCCTGCAGGGCACGCTGCCCCTGGCCGCGCTCACCGATACCAATGTGGGCACCTGGGTGAGCAATTTCGTCAACGTGGCCGAGCACTGGCAGGAACGCTGCCTAGCCTGCGATGACACCGCCGCCGATGCCCCGGAAGCGCCCGCCGTGGATCCGGCCCTGATGGGCGGCATGCTGCGCATCTAGGCTGCCTTTCCCCCCTGTCCCAGCGGCGTCTCCGGTGCTCCCGCGGCCTGAACGCAGGGGCAGACATTTTTCCCTCCCCATAAGAAACGGGGCGACGATCCGCCGATCGCCGCTCCGTTTCCTTTGCCGTATGCGCAGCTCCCGGCCTTGAGTATGCTGCGACAACATGCCCTTACCCTTACGCGGGACAGGTCAGCGGTAGCCTTGAGGCTCACTCCCGAACCTGCTATACTTCTGCTCCGCCGTGTGCGGGCCCTGCGTCCACATCCGCTTTCCAGTGCCGGACACGGCCGTCCCGTACCGCCCCGGCCGCGCATGGCCCCCTCTTCCCTTCATCGGCCACCGAGCCCCGGAGTTCCCGCATGTCCGATTTCGTGCATCTGCACTGCCACACCGAATACAGCCTTCTTGACGGCGCCATCCGCGTCAAGGATCTCTGCTCCCGTGCCAAGGATTTCGGCATGCCCGCCTGCGCCATCACCGACCACGGCAACCTGTTCGGCGCGGCCAAATTCTTCCTGACCTGCAAGGACTTCGGCATCAAGCCCATCATCGGCTGCGAGGTCTACGTCTGCCACGACCATCTGGACAAGACCTCCGAGCTGGCCCGCAAGCGCAACCACCTGATCCTGCTCTCGGAAAACATCGAGGGCTATCACAACCTGGTCAAGCTGGTGAGCCGCAGCTACCTGGAGGGCTTCCACTACAAGCCGCGCGTGGACAAGGCCATGCTGCGCCAGTATTCCGAAGGCCTCATCTGCCTTTCGGCCTGCATCGCGGGCGAGATACCGCGCGCCCTCAACGCCGGTGACATGGACGGCGCCATCGCCCTGGCCCGCGAATACGCCGACATCTACCCGGACCGCTTCTATCTGGAGCTGCAGTCTAACAGCCTGCCCGAGCAGGAGATCGCCAACAAGGGCCTGCTGGAGATCGCCGACCATCTCAAGCTGCCCATCGTGGCCACCAACGACTGCCACTACCTCAACGCCGACGACGCCGACGCCCATGAGGTGCTGCTCTGCATCCAGACCCAGACCACCATGGACGACCCCAAGCGCATGCGCTTCGGCACCCATGACCTCTACTACAAGTCCGGCGAGGAGATGGAGGCCGTATTCGGCCATCTGCCCCAGTCCCTGAGCAATACGGCCGAGATCGCCGAGCGCTGCAACGTGGAACTGGACATGGGCCACCATTATTTCCCGGTCTACAAGCTGCCCGAAGGGGCCAGCCTGGATTCCGAGTTCCGCCGTCTGGCCGAGGAGGGTCTGGAACGCCGCCTGGAGAAGCACCCCAACCGCGCCAACATCGACCCGCAGGCCTACCGCGACCGTTTGCAGTACGAGCTCAAGGTCATCCTCGATATGGGCTTCCCCGGCTACTTCCTCATCGTGCAGGAGTTCATCAACTGGGCCAAGGACCACGGCATCCCCGTGGGCCCGGGCCGCGGTTCGGCCGCCGGTTCGCTGGTGGCCTGGTCGCTGCGCATCACCAACCTGGACCCCCTGCCCTACAATCTGCTCTTCGAGCGCTTCCTCAACGCCGAACGCGTCTCCCTGCCCGATATCGACGTGGACTTCTGCGAACGCCGCCGTACCGAGGTCATCCAGCATATGGTGGATACCTACGGCAAGGACAGCGTGGCCCAGATCACCACCTTCGGTACCATGAAGGCCAAGGGCGTTGTGCGTGACGTGGGCCGCGCCCTGGGCATGAGCTTTGCCGAGACCGACCGCATCGCCAAGCTGGTGCCCGACGACCTGAAAATGACCATCAACAAGGCCCTGGAAGCCGAGCCCGACCTCCAGAACCTGTACGATACCGACCCGCAGGTCAAAAAGCTGCTGGATACGGCCCGCCGTCTGGAGGGCCTGTCGCGCCACGCCTCCACCCACGCCGCCGGTCTGGTGGTCTCGCCCCGGCCCATGGACGAGTTCCTGCCCCTCTACACCGGCAAACGCGGCGAACTCGTGACCCAGTTCGACGGCCCCATGACCGAAAAATCCGGTCTGGTGAAGTTCGACTTCCTGGGCCTCAAGACCATGACCCTCATCCAGGACACCCTGGACAACATCACCCTGCAGGGCAAGACGCCGCCCGATCTGGACAACCTGCCCCTCACCGACGCCGCCACCTACGACCTTTACGCCCGCGGCGACACCGACGGCATCTTCCAGGTGGAAAGCTCGGGCATGCGCCAGTACCTGCGCATGCTCAAGCCCTCGTGCTTCGAGGACGTCATCGCCATGCTGGCCCTGTACCGTCCCGGCCCGCTGGGCTCCGGCATGGTGGACGAATTCATCAAGCGCAAGCACGGGCAGGTGCCCGTGGTCTATCCGCACGAGTCCCTCAGCGATTGCCTGCGCGATACCTACGGCGTCATCGTCTATCAGGAACAGGTCATGCAGATCGCCCAGATCATCGCCAGCTACACCCTGGGCGGCGCTGACCTGCTGCGCCGCGCCATGGGCAAGAAAAAACCCGAAGCCATGGCCAAGGAACGCGTCAAGTTCGTGGAGGGCGCGCAGAAGAACGGCGTGGACAAGGCCAAGGCCGACGAGATCTTCGACTTGATGGAAAAGTTTGCGGAATACGGCTTCAACAAGTCGCACTCCGCCGCCTATGCCCAGATCTCCTACTTCACGGCCTACCTCAAGGTACACCATACCGTGGAGTTCATGGCCGCCCTGCTCACCTCGGAAATGAGCAACCAGGAAAAGCTGCTCAAGTACATCTCCTGCTGCAAGGACATGGGCATCGACGTGGTGCAGCCCTCGGTCAATGCCAGCCAGCGCTCCTTCTCGGCCCGCGAGGGCAAGGTCGTCTTCGGTCTGGGCGGCATCAAGAACGTGGGCGACAGCGCCATCACCGAGATCATGGACGCCCGCAAGGACGGCGAGTACGTCTCCCTCTTCGACATGTGCTGCCGCGTGGACCTGCGCAAGGTCACCAAGCGCGTGCTCGAAGCCCTCATCAAGGGCGGCGCCTGCGACTGCTTCGGCGTCTCGCGCGCGGCCCTGCTGGCCGCCCTGGACACGGTGGTCACCCGCGCCCAGAAAAAAGCCAAGGAAAAGAATTCCAACCAGATCTCCCTGCTGGCCATGGCCCCGCAGGTGGAAGCCAAGCCCCAGCCCGGTATCGGCTTCGACTGCCCCGAGTCCGGCATCCCCGAGATGGACGAGGACCAGCGCCTCAAGAACGAAAAAGAGGCCCTGGGCTTCTTCCTCACCAGCCACCCCCTCCAGCCCTTCAGCCGCGAGATGCGCCGCCTGCGCCTGACCACGCTGGAAGACGCCCGCGACCTCTACCCCAAGGCCGAACTGAGTACCGCCGTGCTGGTGGTCAGCCTCAAGGAGGTCATCACCAAGTCCAAGGGCGAGCGCATGGCCTTCGTGGGCGTGGAAGACCTTACCGGCCATGCCGAGGTCACCTTCTTCCCCCGCGCCTATGCCGAGGCCCGCGAGCTGCTCAAGAGCGAACAGCCCCTTTGCCTGCGGGCCACGGTGGACAGTCAGGTGGACGAGAGCCGCGACAGCGACGAGGACGGCGAAGAGACCAGCCGCGAGGTCAAGCTGCTGGGCCAGAGCGTGACCCTGCTTTCCGAGGCCTGCGGCCAGAGCGATACGCCCATCTGCGTGCAGGTACCGGCCCACCGCCTGGGCGAGGAGGACATCCTGGCCCTCAAGGCCATCCTGGAGGCCCATCCCGGCAATGTGGAGGCCGAAGCCATGGTCCTGCTGGACGGCGTGCGCTGCCACCTTACGCTGGGGCCGCAGTTCCGCGTCAGCCCCGGCCCCGAACTGGACAGGGCCCTGGCCGCCTGGGCCGGATAAAAACGTTTCCGGGGGGAAGGAACCCCCT
>ERZ827498.687-NODE-687-length-42665-cov-19.983994_pt1 | contig 42665 bp, 50 predicted proteins | sample MGYA00519865_ERZ827498 | MGnify/ENA primary metagenome ERZ827498 (study PRJEB31778, sample SAMEA3449328) | human gut metagenome | biome: human gut; feature: human-associated habitat; material: faeces | place: United Kingdom | collected 2010/2012 ...
TTACGCACTCAATTTTTGCAACCTTGCCTTCGCCGTATTTTCTGCCTACCGTTATGTGCTGCATACTTTTTCCCACCTTACCGAAATTATTTTAACATAATAAAGCGGACTGCACAACAGTAAATCTTTATCCGATTGACAATATCTTTTATCTGATTTTAAGTTCTTGATTTTATTGCCGCCTGTTTTCACGAAATTTCAAAGCAAAAGAGCCCGGTTTTACCGAGCGCTCTTGACATTTTCTTTTACACTTCCAAAATGCCGTTGTCCCATAATTCCTCACACGAAAGATCAATGCGGTCATTCCACGCAATACCGTTTCCGCCGACATCAATATGTACGTCTTCAAACCTGTTTCCGGCTTTCAACTCGGCAAACGACGGTATTTTATCAAACAGCGGTTTAACATCGTAAATTTTAGTACACCCTTCAGAAAACCGAACGCTTAAACGGTAATCGGGCAATGGCATGACATCATTAATTTTATGAAACATTAAATAATCCTCTTATTAAAATTCGGTAGCATTGCATTATAACACATATCAATTGCCATCGGCAAGCTTTTCGGGGTAATACTTTTCATTAAAGCTAATATAACCGTACCAACTCTTATTGTCATAAATTGCAGACACATAATAATCTAACGCCTTTTCTTTTATATCCGCTTCAGTCTTTGATTTGATACAGCCGTATTCCCTTGCCCATTCAAGTAATTCCGTATAAAGTTTTTGACCGTTTTCTTTTTCAATAAGCTTTTCCGCCAACTTGATCCACGCAGAAATTTCAATATCACCGAGCCGCGTCTGAACCCCGGTTCTGTAATATCCTACTCTGTCCCCTCTTTGGTTTTTACTATACATTGAAATACCCGTACCGAACATAATTTTAAGGTTTTCGTGCGTAACATCAGATTCAGGAATTTGTAAAGCGTCATCTATTCTTATTGTTTTCATATAAATCTCCCTGCCGCCGTTTTTAAACCGCATAGTGAATATTCGTATTCGTTTCGCGCGTAACCGTAAGATAAGACGGTTTAAGCTGCTTGAACTTTTCGGTGGTTTCGCTATCGCTGTCATCATAGCAGCCAAACTCTATGTTCAGATCCTCTGCTTTAACAACATTAGTCATAAGTCTGCCGTCAAAAATACAGTTTTTCACATCGAAAGCGACTTTGCAATGGCTGTTCCCCAAATTGTCATAAAGATATGCTCCCGCCTTTTCCTGAGAGAAAAAGTCAATATACACACCTCGCACAGACAGTGTGGCGCCGCCCTCAAAATGCAGTACCATCTCATGTCTTACCGCTTCAATGTTAACAATGTTCAGATCCTTTATTGCCTCCTTAAACGTCTGTCCGTTTGAAATTTCATACGCTATTGCCCTTAAACAGTCATAATTTAGATTTACCTTTCTTGAAAATGCCACTACGCCTTCTATTTCACCGTAATACTTTTCGTCAAGCTTATCTTGCAGATATTCCTGTATTTCTTCGTAAGACGGATAATCAAACCTGAAATGGTAGTGAAATCTGCCCGGTCGGTTAATAAGGTAACCGTTCAGCTTTCTTATTTCATTGCAGGTAATAAGAAACAGCTTTTTGCCCACGGATATACCGTCAAACAAACTCAGCATTAAAGTCTGCGGAGATATGCCGTTATTATCATTATTGCAGAAGGTTTTATCAAATTCATCGAATAAAACCACTACTTCCTGTTCTATCGAGTTAAGATATGAATCTATGCCCGGAATATATCTGTCAACCACTATGACGGGATACCCTTTCCCAATAGCCTCAATACAGACAAGCTTTGCGAAAAGAGATTTGCCTATGCCCTTATCTCCGCTTAAAATAACGCCGAGGTTTCTTTCAAAAGAAGTAAATGTTTTTAATACCTTTTTGACCTTTTCGGTATGTATGCCGTAAATTTTGCTTTCCTTTATTTCCATATTCGGGTATTTTTCAAGGAAAAACCCTTTCTCCTTTGCAAACCGCACAATATAATTCTGCGGCGGCAGCTTTTCGTATGTTTTCAGTGAATCGTCAAAAATCTCATAGGAATTACCGTAACTTATAGCTTTCATAAATATCCTCCGTATTTTCTTTCTCATTTTTTACAAGACTTTTCAAAATTCAATCAATTCTGCCTATTCTGTACGACTTATCTGTTTTTCTGCCCGTACCTTTCGTGTATTGCGCAATCCAAATAACCTTACCGCTTTTGCATCTTCTGTAATGCCCTCGCACGGAGAAAATCCCTTGCGGGCTGCCGTGTGAGCCTTTTATGCCTATGCGAGGCTCTTTACCGGAATAGGTAAGTATGTAAGTCACCCCGGACGTTTTGCACTTTTTTGACCTCTTTGTGAGCTTTTTAGGATACGACGCTGTCTTTGCTTCTTTTGGCTCAGGCGTTTTTATCGTACTTCTTCCGAACACAAGCAAAGCCATTACTGAGATGTACACCGTTAAAACAGACTGCTTGTTTTCTTCGCTTATCTTTGCCTTGTCTTTTATCTTTTGGAACATTCCGTTTGTCATAGGTCTGAATTCTATTCTTCCGAGACTTTTCCCGAGCTGATTTATCCCTATGCTCAACATAGTGCCGTCATTGATCGCCGTCAGCGTTATTCCACTGTCGGTACAAATAATCTTTACAGCGCGCAGCGGATTTACACCGACACGCACGAGGTCTTTATGCTCATCTCTCCATTTCAAAACGAACTCTATATCCTTCCGGCTCAAAATAATTTTATCCATAAAATTACTCCTGCTTTTCAAATGCAAACTTGCAAACATATGTTATACCGCCATATACAAATACATTTTCTTCTTTAACTCTATACATACAGTCGAATTGCCTATCGTTTGTTCCGTCTACCGACACCCACCTCCAGCTATCATAGTAGTTACTGCTACCGGAACAAATATCAAGCAAGATTTCCGAGCCGTCATCAAACTCGAAGCAGAAGCTGTACGGCATTGTATCTGGTCGTGCGTCCAATTCGTCAATAAGTTTTCTCATTTTGCGATTTGACTCATAATCTTCAAACTTCACATCCATCAATCTGTTAATTCTTTCAAAATCGTTTTTGCCGATTTCGATTTTGCATACATATTCTCTCATATTAAAACTCCACCTCAAATCATGTTCCGTCTGCAAAGTCTGCAAGTTCTTCTAACAAAAACACAGCACAAGCAGCATTCGTATTTTCTTTCTCGTTTTTCCGTATTATGTGACCGCTATAATCCTTTTTCCATTTTAAAAAACTCCTTCATAAATTTATTATAATCTGCGAATAAGTTACCTTATCCGCCAATTACCAACCGTTAAGAGTCAGTCCGAGCGACCTTGCAAGCGCACAATTTATATCCCGTACCTTATCAGAATCACAGACTGCGCCTATTCTCTTTACAAGCATATAATCCGGCAGCGTTCGTATCTGCTCGCACATGACCGTAGAAACCCGGTCAAGCCCCTCGCCGCGCCCTATTTCAACATGCGTCGGCAGCCAAGGCTTTTGCTTTCCCGTAATTGCCGCAACTATAACCGTATCCGAATTGCTGTTTCCTTTTTCGTTCTGCACCACAAGAACCGGCCGGAATCCGCAGCATACAGATCCGCCTATTTTAGGCAGCGCTGCCTTATATATTTCAAATCTGCAAGGCTTTAAATAACTGTGCTTCACATTCATTCCCCCCTTATGTTAAGGTTATACGGGGAATTTTTATGCGGTTTCAAGAAAACATTTTATTTCAAAATACCAATGTCATAATTTCGTTTGCAATATTACGAAGAAAGTCATTGACAAAAATCGTAATTTGAGATATGATATTATTACATTAGTATAGCGGAGGTGCATATATGGATTATATAAAAGAACTAAAACAAATTGCCGAAAACAACGGCGGTATTATAAATAATAAAAACGCGTCGGAACACGGCATTTCCAAAGCGATGCTATCTAAACTATACCTGAATAATAAAATCCAGCGTATCGCACACGGACAGTATATCTTTAACAATGATATACATGACGAATTGCTTTCTATTGATATGCGGTCGAACCTGTTTGTTTTTTCGCACGAAACGGCGTTGTTTTTGCACGGCATATCAGACCGTACACCGTTTGTTCATACAATTACCGCGCCTTCCGGAAAAATACCGTCAAGAGCAATACAGGAAGAGTGCAAGATTTATTATATTAAGCCCGATTTATTTGACCTCGGTAAAACAACGCTCATTACTCCCGCCGGGAATAAAGTATCGGGATATGATTTAGAGCGTACTGTCTGCGATATTATCCGAAGCCGAAACAAGGTAGGCAGTGAAACTTTTTTTGCGGCGCTCAAACTATATGCCGCAAGCCCTAAAAAGGATTTGAATAAATTGAACCGATATGCCACGGAAATGAAAATTTCCGGTTTGGTACGTAAATATCTGGAGGTGCTTTTATGAGTAATGCCATGAGTTTGAAAGCGAAAATAAGGAATATAGCGAAACAAAAAAATATCCCCGCGCAGGTAATTATGCAAAACTATATGTTTGAGCGCTTGCTTACCCGCCTTTCGGTATCGGATTACAAAGATAAATTTGTTTTGAAAGGCGGTATGCTTGTTGCTGCAATAGTAGGGCTTGACAACAGAGCCACAATGGATCTTGATACAACATTAAAAAATCTTCCCCTCACTCCCGAAAGCATAAAAACCGCATTGACTGAACATTGAACCAATGGAAGGCGAAAAAAAGATTGAAAAGACACTTAACGTAAAGTATTTTGCGAGTAAATTGCCCGAACTATTTCAGTTGTTTTTTGAGAAAAATAGCGCTGAAGATGCTGTCGTTAATTCAAATAGTATTCACCATTCTCTCAAGTATCGAAACCTTATCGACTTGGAGCAAAGTTTACATATCACTGCAGCATTCGAACATTATGTAAAAACGTTATTGCCTGAAATGTCCTCGAAATCAACATTAGAATTTTATGGAGATGTGGGAAAACTCCTGGAAAAGTATATTGCTGATACTACTGGTAAAAAACAAAAAAAGGCCAAGAAGTTTTTGAAAGGTCTTACTCCTCAAATTCCTTTAGAAGGAAAAATACTAAAAGTATGCAATGGCTATACTGGTTGGGCTTCTTTATCTAGTATAGCGTCGGAATTATTTAACGGAGAAGAGATTGCTACATTAGCGAGAGAAGCTAATGCTTGGCGAAACGAACTGGCACACGACAAGAGAGAATATGTTCCCTCTATTGAAGTAATTAAAGCAATTCGGCTTGTAGAACATCTAAACTATGCAATTGTGTTGCGGTATGCAGGATATAATGATGATGAGACCAAAGAAATACTTAGAGATCTGTTGGCTAGATAAAAACATACCACAAGGAAAAGCCATAAATGAATAATCGATTGAAAATAGATAATTCGCTTTATGATGGAAACGCATCCACCTCTGCCTTTGGATGGCAATTCCAAGGATAGTTATCAAGGCTTTAAATAACTATGCTTCCCATTCATTCCCCCTTCTGCTAAGGTTATAGAGACCATCCCGAATATTTTGTAAACCTCCAATGTGGTGTAAAATAGAAAGAACACATTGGAGGAATTCTTATGCTGTTTTAAGAAAACAAAACGGCTGACAGGCTTTTTGAGTCCGTCAACCGTTTTTCGTTTAATCCTCGTATGCACCGGAGTATAAAATCGGATTAGTGACCGTTTCAAAATACGGACCTAACGCATACGCCGTCATAGCCTTTAAAAAAGAATCCACCGTTTCGAGCATCGAAAGCATTTTTCTTTCGTCAAGGGATATAACCACCTTATCCGTAAGCCTTGTGCTACCCTCTTTTATTATAACGCCTTTCAGCTTTGTAATAAGCGGCACAGCCCAGCCGTTTGCCACCGTCAGCATATACGGGTAATTCCTTTGAGGATTGAAAGTGACCTTCAGCATTGTCACGGTTCGCTCTTCCGCATTTTCCGGATTTACATATCTGTCGTAATTCAGAATTTTTATGTTGGAATATATTTCCCTTTGCGACTTTGCTTCGTCGTATTCGGCGGTTGCTTTTTCCAAAAGAGCCACACCGCTTACATTATCCGACCCCGGCGTTCCTTTAAGGCGGGAGAGTATTCCGCTTATCTTTTCTCCCGCTTCTTTAAATATTTCATTCGGGCTTTCCGAAAACTGCGAGCATAAGTCCTCAAGCTCTTTAAGGGCTGAATTATCCCCTGCGCATTTTAAAGCCTTTTGCAGCCGTTCAACATTGCGTTTGCAAATTGCCAGCTCTCTTGCCGTTACGGTCTTTGCCTTTATTACGGCGTCGTTCAACTGAAAAAACTCCTCTGCCGATAGGTTATAAAACGCGTCAACGGCATTCTCACCCGTGCCTTTGCTGTAATCCTTGGCGTTCAGCCTTATTCTCGACATAAGCGTGTGCGGCGACGCCATAGGCTCTTTTTCATATCTTGTGTCGTCCATAAACTCAAGCAAAGCCCTCTGTGTTTTATAAACGCATATCTGCTTGGTATTTGTTTTTCCCGCCATGTCTTTTCACCCCGTTTTCTTATGCGGAAAAATCCAACAAGGATAGCTGCTTGTGCTTTTCGCCGTTAAAATAGTTTTCACCCAAGGTTGCGTAGGCGGTTATTTTATCGGGCAATGACAGCTCCATATACTTTTCCGCCAGATTAAAACCTATAAGCGAAAACCCGTCGGCAAACAACTTTATATGCTTGCCGTTCTGCCCTATAAATTTATGCGCTTCATTTTCCAAAAGCTTTACTTCCGTTTTTAAAATCGGCTTCATTGCACCGGCGCCGAACGGCTCAAGGCGTTCCGCTTCGGCAAACAGTTCATCGCTTAATTCGGACTGTTCTAATTGTATGTCCCAAAAGCAGGTAGGCTGCAGATCCTCATCTGTAAGGCTACTTGCAGTTTCGTTGATTGCCCGGCGAAAGTTCTCAAAGTTTTCGGGCCGCAATGAAAGTCCCGCAGCCATAGCGTGTCCGCCGTAGTTTAGCAAAAGCTCACTGCACTTCTCTATACCGTTCAGAATATGAAAAGTCTCAACCGATCTTGCGCTGCCCGTAAGCACAGTTTTTCCGTCCTTATCCGTTTTAAAGGCGAAAACTATTGCGGGTCTGCCGAATTCTTCCTTTAAATTTCCGGCAAGCAGACCAACTATTCCGTTCGGCGCTTTTTCAGTGCATAAAACAAGCACCTTATCCCCCGCGTTAACAAGTTTTTCAGCCTCTTCGCGTATCTGACCGTATGCCGCTGCCTGCATTTGTTTTCTTTCCTCGTTTATGCTTAAAACCTTTACGGCAAGCTCCGCCGCAGTCAAAGGATTAGTTTCAAGCAGCAATATAAGGGAAAGTTCAGCGCCCTTTACGTTAAGCCTGCCCGCAGCGTTAAGGCACGGCGCCAAACGGTAGGCAATATCCTCGGCTGTTATATGTGACATATCTCCCATAAGCGCTCTTATACCGGGTCTGTCATAATAAGAATCCCGCATACGCTTTAAGGCTCTTTTCACAATCACGCGGTTTTCTCCGTTAAGCGGCGCTACATCGCCTATTGTACCGATAGCAGCAATGTCCACAAGCGAAAGCGCGAAATCGTGTTCACCTATTTGCTCAAGCATGCAGTGCGCAACCTTCCAAGCAAGCCCAGAGCCCGTCAGTTCTTTATATGGGTAAGTCTCGCCCTCGATATGCAGGTCTATAAGCGCGTCCGCCTGCGGCAGCACATCTCCCGGCTCGTGATGGTCGAGTATTACAATATCCAAGCCCAATTCCTTTACATATTCCGTTTCTTCCACGGCGCGTACTCCGTTATCTACCGTAACAAAAAGCTTTGCGCCGCACTCTGCCTGCTCTTTAATTGCTTTTTTGCTTATGCCGTAGCCTTCCTCAATTCTGTCGGGCAGTCTGACGCATACCTCGGCGCCCATTTTTTTAAGCGCCAAAAACATAACGGCTGACGCGCTTATTCCGTCAGCGTCGTAATCGCCGAATATACAAATACGGTTATGAGCAAAAATATGCTTCCAAATAATATCCGTTGCCTTATCTATATTGCGTATAAGTCTGAAATCGCATAGCTCGTCGCCGTTCAGAAATTCGTCCGCCTCGTCAAGCGTTTTTATTCCGGCTTTGCACAAAGCGACTGCCGAGAAAGCGCTGTATCCGTTTCCCCTGAAAAAATCATATTGCGATAGCTCTGTATTCTGTTTCCAAATCATCACGGTTGCTCCTTTATTCTTTCATTCTCATTTTTTCTTTTCAAAAGCCCGCAAAGCGCCGAAAATCTTTTAGTGCCTTTGGTATTGCGTATCGCATAGCGTACGGCGTCTTCGTCGCCTACTATTATCATTCTTTCCTTTGCGCGGGTAACGCCGGTATAAAACAGGTTTCTTATAAGCATCATTGAATGAAATCCGGTTATTACCATAATAACCACCGGGTACTCCCCGCCCTGCACCTTATGAACGGTTGTGGCAAAGGCGTGTTTCAGTTGCTCAAGCTCCGCACCGGAATATTCAACCGAAACGCCCTGAAAATCCACCTGAACAACGTACTTTCTTTTGGAAACCTGCGTTATCCTGCCGACATCGCCGTTATATACGCCTTTATCGTAGTTATTGGATATCTGCATTACCTTATCCCCCTTACGGAACAAAGCCCTGCCCACCTTTATCTGTTCATCGGCGTTTATTTCGGGGTTGGCAATTTTCTGCAGCACGGTATTAAGCTCATCTACCGAAGCCGCCGTTTTGGATTTAAGCGGAGAAATAACCTGTACTCTGTAAGGATTTTGCCCGCCGGATAAATATTCCTCGCAGAATATTCGCTCCACGGCTCTGCAAAGTCTTAAACATTCCCTGTCGGACGGTTTATCCTTAACGGGATAAAAAACAAAGTCCTGTCTGTTTCTTATAAGCTCCTCATTGCCCGCGTTTATCTTTTTGGCATTTTCAAGAATAGTCTTTCTGCCGCCCAGACGGTAGGAATGTTCAAGTCTTACTACGGGAACACATTCCGACTCTATAATATCCGCCAGCACATTACCGGGACCTATAGAGGGTATCTGGTTTACATCGCCTACCAATATTAAAACCGTTTCATCGCTTAAAGAACGCATAATATACCCTACGGTATCTATATCCAGCATAGAAACCTCGTCGAGAATTATAATATCCGCGCTTAAATTCCGGCAGCAGCTTTCTCCGTCCAGTGAATCGTAGCCTATATCAAACAGCTTATGAATGGTTTTTGCCTCTCTGCCGGTCGAATGCGACATACGCTTTGATGCCATTCCCGTAGGCGCGGCAAGGGCAATTTCAGGTTTCGGTATTCCGAACCTTTCGGACAGCATATCCACGGCTTTGATATATGAGTTAAGTATAGTGGTCTTTCCGCTGCCGGGGCTGCCCGTTATAACTGTTGTGCTATTTCTTATCGCGGTTATAACTGCGTTTCTTTGCGTTTCGTCAAGCGTTATCCCTATTTCATACTGTGCCGCCGAAATACAGTCGTTTAAAGCATCTTCCGATACATTCGCATAACGGGATCTATGCCCGATTCTTCTTAAAAGAATTTTTGCGGTATCCCTTTCGTTTTTGTATCTGTCGGGGTGGTAATATCTTCCGCTTTCATATACAATCGTGCCGCCGGCTGCAAGGTTATGAAGCACCGTTTCAAACCTTTCCTTAGTAACTGCGCTTTCAATTACCGCGTTTTCCTTTAAAAAAGCATTACATTCTTCCGTTAAAAGGTCGGCAGGTAAAAATGTATGTCCCTTTGCACCTGTTTTTGTTTTAAGCACCGCGCGCACAAGGCATTTCATTCGGCACGTCGCATACGGAGCTAACCCGCAGTCATTCCCTATTCTGTCGCACATTTTAAAGGAAGCAAAGCCCTTTTCATACAGGCAGTACGGGTCGCTTTTTACTATCTTCATTGCATCGTTCCCAAGCTCTGCGGAAATTGCGTTTACCGTTTCTGCTTTAACGCCGTATCTATGCAGAAAAGCCGCAAGGCTGCGCTTTTCCTTTTCTTCGAGAAATTCGGCTCTTATTCCCGCCGCGCGCTCGGAGCTTATCCCGCCGATACCCGTAAGCGCCGCCGGATTTTCCTCTATTGTTTTTTGTGGGTCAGGAAAAATTCTCATTATTCTTCTTGCCGTCTCCGGCCCTGCGCTTTTAAGTGAAGACAAAAACCTTTGCATTAAAACAGGCGTTTCAAATTCGCAAACGATATAGTCCGCCGCCTTAAACTGCCAAGGGAAATAGTTTCCGTTCCGTCGCTTTTCCCACTTGCCCGTCACTTCAACAACATAATCCTCCTTAACGCCTTTAAGCATTCCGAGAACAGTCACGCTGCCGGGAAAATCCGGGTTTCTTTTATCCGGCTCAATGCTTTTAATGTCCCGCACGTCTATTACTATGATTTTAAAACCGCTTTCCTTTTCGGCAAAAATATGGGTAACCGTGCCTTTCAGTTTCATTTTAAACCTCTCCTTCATAAATATAATTCGGTATAATAATAAAATACCTTTGGTTTTGAAGAGGTTTCAAGAAAACTGCGCAAAAAAAATACCGCCTATTCCTAAGAATAAACGGTAATTTAATATTGTGAGGTAATTCCTCACATACAGGGAATATGCTCCCCGTTTTCGATGACCACGGAGCTTTCGCCCAAGCCAATAGCAGTGTAATTATGTTGTATGGTCAGACATTCAAATCCAAATACATTGGTTTGCAGCCTTCAACATAACAACCTTCGTCACCGTACATAGTATCTCCGAATTCCTTAAATCCGTGGCGCTTATAAAAGCTGACAGCTTGCGGAACGGCATACAGCACTATTTTTGCCGCCCCTATCACTTCATGTGATATTTTCGACATATACGATATCATGTAATCAAACATTAAATCACTAAGTGACGGACGGCTCTTATTACTATAATAAGGCATATGCTGATATTCTTCATTCGTAGCCAAATACTTTATTTCCATAGCCGAAGGTATCGTAGAAAACTGTTCTTCCGTTTCCTCGGCAGTAAAAATTGCCGAACATGCTAATGTTATGCAAGCCACTAATTTATCTGTTTGCGTTATCTATATAAAGATATGTAACTGATGTGGTATCATCAACAGCCTCTTTATTGAAATAGTAATCTATATTTTCATTGTCGCATTTAAAATCCTCTGCATATTTCTTGGTATTTTCATCTAATACCCGAATACTGATTTCTATATCCTGACCGCACTTACTCATCCAATCCGCCGCCGATCAAATTACTTTTTAACGATATTGTTGCGTGCAAAAATCGCCGCATTTTCCATTATCGTATTTTCTGTTGATTTGCCGAGTTTACTGTCAAAGATTTTCTCTGCACCGTCCTTTTTTACAATGTACGAATTCTTTTTAGGGGTAGCCAATGCAGCCATTTTATTTATTTGCATACCTATCTAAACTCCCATAAACCATAATTTAATCTTTTAATATTCTGCAGTTAGAAATATAGGTCAAATTCACTGATAAGAAATGTGCAGCTATCGAACCGACAACTGCACACCTTTTGCTTTCTTATTTGTTTACAGCATCTTTCAGAGCCTTGCCGGGTTTAAAAGCCGGAACCTTTGCGGCTTTTACGGTAATCTGCTCGCCTGTGCGCGGATTCTTTGCTGTTCTCTCGCCGCGCTCGCGGGTTTCAAACGTTCCGAAGCCTACAAACTGAATCTTATCACCCTCAATAAGCGATTTTTCAATCTGGGCTAAAGCAGCGTTAATAATGTTTTCTGCGTCCTTCTTGCTTGCGCCGGCAGCTTCGGCAACTGCGGCTGCAAATTCTGTTTTGTTCATCTTACAAAACCTCCGTTTTATATTTCAGCATTAAAAGCTAATGACAGTATAACATATTTTTAACTTTCTTGCAACAGCAGTTACAATAATGCCGCAATAATCGCCTCGCCTTCTTCCGCCGCCTCGCCTATTTCCTCTGCCATTTCCCCTATATCCTCTGCCGCGCTATCAGGTGAAAATTCCGCGTCTGTCGGGTCTTCGGGCTCGCTGAGTTCAATATCCGATTCCTGCAAATAATCGAAATCTCCCATATCCTCATAATCTTCGAGCTCCTCTCTGTCATAAGTGATGTTTTCGCCGGACAACTCCTCTGCGCTGCTGTCAAGCATATCCTCAAACTCCTGCGGGTCGGGTATATCGTCCTCGTTTTCGGGGTAGATATCAATATCGCTGTTATCAGGCATTTCCCCGTTATCGGTTATTTCAATTTCATCGCTGCCGTCTTCCAACATATCTTTATTAAAGTCTGCGTCATCTTTTTCTTCGCTTTCAGACACGAGTGGAACATCTTCCGGATCGTCATAAAAGCTGTTGTCACCGTCTTCCGTTTGCGGGTCGGTGCTCATTATATCCTCGGCAAAGGTATCTGTATCATTATCCGCTTCTATATCCTCGGCGTCCATAAGTTCCTCATTTTCGGAAATATCTTCCTCGTTTATTTCTGTATCCGTATCATCAGAATCGGAATCTTTGGTTTCTTCGTATTCCCCGTCTTCTTCGGGAACGGCGTCTGAACGCTCGTTCTCTTTTTCTTCCTGACTTTGGTCGGGCATATCATAATCACCACTGTCGTCGTTATCTTCTATGTTGTCCGATTGGTCTGCCGTTATATCCTGTTCGTCTGTAATATCTAAGTATTCCTCGCTGTCATCATACTGAATTTCAGGCTCGGCTTCACCGTCTTCTTCTGCCCTGCTTTCGGGTTCCTCGGAATTCTCCGGTTCTTCCTCGTCTTCCGTATCATAATCATCATCGGCATATCCACCCTCGTCAGTTTCCTTTTTCTCATAACTGTCGGTTTCAGACTCCGGTTCTTCATAATTTTCCTCGACCTCTGTTTCGTCGCCTGTCGGGTCTTTTGTTTCCTTTTCGGATTCGTCTAAAGCTTCTTCGGGAATGTCCGTATCGGTAACCAAATCCTGTTCGGGTGCGCGTAAATTATTTATGTCCGTAATTTCTTCATTGGCATCGGTTATATCCGTATCGGGTTCTGTATCTTCCTGCTGTTCCTCGTTTTCACGCTCCGACATATTTTCTGTTTCTTTTATATTTTCGGCATCGTTTTCGTTCAGCTCCGTGTCGGCAAGCGCATCGTTTTCGGGTATATCGGGCTCTTTGTCCGTATCCGTTTCTGTATCGGGGTTTATCTCGCTTTCGGTTTCCCCCTTAATTTCTTTATCTTCCTCAAATACGCTTATTAAGTCCTTAAAGGTCTTAACATTAGAAAAGTCAGACGGTTTAACGCCGAAGGAGTGCAGCAGAATATCCTCAAGAATACTTTTCCGGCAGCTGCCGATTTCAAGCATTTTGCCGGAAATTTCACCCTTTGCCCTTGAAGATAAAGCGTTATATTCCGCCTTTGTATATATACCGTTTTTATAGTCTTCTCTTATACGCCCAAGCTCGCAAAGAGAACCCTTGAAATCCGAAATCATCTCGGTAGGCGAAAGTCTTGAAAAGTCCTTCATTGCCTTCCCGTCAATATTATATTTTTCATATACGGTATTCTTTATTATATTTTCAACAGCGCCTCTGCCTATGCTGTTGGACACACCGGTTTCAAACCCCGTATCAGAATCCGTACTTTCCTGCTCGGTATCCTGTCTGTCTTCGTATTCATTTTCTTCCGGCGGCATTTTTTCAAATTGGTTTTCTTTCTCAACCTCGTCATTCTCAACGACCTCGTTCAATATATCCAGTAAATCCGTCATATTCAAAAACCTCCCATATGTTCTATGTATAACATACGAGAGGTTTTTATCTCATTTCAAGAAAACATTTTCACGACTATTTTCTATCAGCCGACTGCAAATGGAGCGGTCTTATTTCATTACACATCATATTGACTTTATCAAGCTGTTTATCAATATGGTAGTGTCCGCAATACCATATTTCGTAATCCAAGCTCCTTTCAAGTCTGCCGAGCCATTCCTCAGTTGAACGGTCAATATCGGGCTTGAATAATTTTTTGGATTTTGTTTTTTTAGGCTTTCGCTTTATTTCGGCATTTTGCTTTGTAGACATAAACATTTCTGTGGGAAGATAATCTATCGGGCAGGTATGCGTCATCATACCGTATATACTATTGTTTTCCGCCGCAAGTCTTTCCTCCACACCTGCCTTTATCTCACCGCTCGGCATTTCATCCGCAAAAAAAGGTTTATTTTCTTCAATGCAGCGCATTTTATCCACACTGTGCGCACCGCCGACAACCATATATCTTTTCCCCTCAAATGTGTATATTTCACCGTCGATTGCAAAATAGATATTGGGATATTTCGGCTCGTAATAGACCTTGCCGCCGCAAAAGCTTCGTATACCGTATGTTCCCACATTCTGCGGGCGGTCCTCCTTATTGCCATGAATACAAAACAAGGTAATATTAAGGCTTGATATTTCTTCTTTAAGCTTATCGTCCCGCTTGTCACCGTAATAATTAAACCCCGCGTCGCCTAAAATAATCAAGACATCCTTACGCCTTGTATTCATGGCGCAGCAAAACCTTTTCACATCTGTAAAATTACGGTGCTTATCCCCCGTAATAAAATATTTTGCAGGGGATCCGTCATCGTAATAAGCAGCCGGATTTTCCTTTTGCCGCATTTGCGCTGCTAAATACAGCAGCAGTGCCGTTACCTCCGCGGTTAATATTCCCGAAAGCACGCCAAGTGCCGCGTTTAATAATCCTATAGGTGTAAATGTTAAAAGCGATACCGCACCGCCCGCCAGTGCCCCGGGAAAAACAATTTTTCTTAACGCTTTTGATATGCTTTTTTCATACGTATCAGTGCTAAGACAAATACACACAAAACCGATTGCCGCTAAAACCGAATCTGTAACTATAATTATTTCTTTCATTATAAGTTCTCCTTATTATTTTAAATTTTTTCAACATAATCAAGCGCTATCCAGCCTATTCCCGATTTCAGCCTGCCCCATTTCGAGGCGCCCGCACCGTTTTTTTCTTCCGTTATTGTATAAACGCCCCTATCGCGGATACACCCGACTATCGGATAGTCTGTACCGGCGCCTTTTCGGATATTAAGAGCCGACGCCGTAACCTTAACCGTGTAAGCACCTGTTTCTTTTTTCAGGATTCCGAGATATTTAACGCTTATAGGGCTGCAAACGGAGTTTTTACCATCGGTGGATTTATCAATTACGGCGCGTTCGCCGTTAACGCTTTTTACTATCCACTCCTTTGAAAGCATCCAATCAGGAACACTTACGGTCATGTTATAATATACCGCGCCGGGTACGATTCTGACCCTGTCGCCTGCCTTTATCGCAGCGGAATTTGCGGCATTATCTGCGGTCGGGGTGCCGACCTCCGATACTGCGGGATTATATATGAACCCCAAGAATTTATAATCGGCACTTGCTCCCCAATTTCCGTCATTTCCCTTTTTGCGCGTTTGGTTCCAAAAAGCCCTTGTGCCGTAGCCGCTTTCCGAGGTGTAAACTTCGTTTTCACTTATCACCCTTTCAACTATCGCCACGTGACCCGCACCGTCCGAACCCGCGAGGGTCTTACCCTTTTGCCATACCATACAGGCACCGGGGCGCGGGCTCTGACCCATTTTGCACGAGCCTTTATACTGAATGAAATTTTCCGCGTTTACGGGTGCTAAATATTTGCAATATCCGTACCCGCCTATTTCATTGAATCTGCCGTAGGCGTAACCCACACAGTTTGAAAGCACATCGCAATCCTTATCCCTCGGGTAACCCGCAATGGCATTGGAGTAACCGCCGCTTGCCTTTCGTATGTAGTATTTATTGCCCGCGCCCGGCTTGCTTGTCCTTGCGGTAAATGTCATTTTTGCCCTCCCCCTTTTTAACCGTCATATCATCATAATTAAAAGTGCTTTGCTTGGGGAAATCAGTTATTTCCTCAAGCCCGTTTTGTTTTCCTTTTTCCATTTTCTTCTCCTTTACTCATCCTTTCCAGACTGTATATACAGCTGGCTGACATACACGCTCGCCCCCGCCGCCAGTATCCCCTGCGTCACTGCGGTGAAAAATGCAAAAAGTATTTCCCTGTCGCTTTTAAGGTCGTTTGCCGCAAACACCCATAACGCCGCCAAAACAACCGAAATTACGCCGAGAAGCAGGGGTATGTATTTATCGGCTACCCTGCTTTTTTTAAGCCCGATTCCTATGATATACATAACCGGAACCAAAATAAGCAATTTGGGTTCAATGTACTGCTGTAAATTCATTTTAATTTTCTCCTTTACGTTAAATTATTAAGCCTATGATTGCGGAGACCAGTCCGCCCGCCAGCGCCGCGATAATTGCCGTAACAATCTGCTGCATACGTGCCCTCGGCTGACCCTCCATCTCCTCGATCTTCCGCTCGTGCCTTGCAAGATGCTCGTTTGTATGCTTAAGCTCAGTTGCAAGGGTCACAAGTGTTTCGTTCATTGAGCGTATTTCCGACTGTACCGCCTTTAGCTCCGATATTTCTTTTTCTATCGCATTGATTTTTTGCTCGTGCCTTTCAAGCACAATTTGTGTCTCATCCATTATCTCCCTCCTTCCGTTTTTTTACAGCTGCGGGAATATTTTACCGTATTACCCTGACGGAAAATGTCACGGTTAAACATTTATTTTCTTTGAGGCACGGAATAAGCCTCAATTATCATATCCAGTATTCTGAATTCTTTTTCATTCAGAATAATCACCGTTCCTTCGGCGGCTTTCCTCTTAATATTTTTTAAAAATTCCGTTTCTTCGGCACTCATATATTGCTTATCCCATCTGTAATTATCCATAACATATACCCCTCCGTCATACCGACCCGTCTTTGTTTCCAGGGGAATTAAATAGCCCATCTCATCTATATCCCGCTTTACGGTTCTTACAGAAACTCCGAACCTTTCCGCCAATTCGGGCATTGTTGAATGCCTTACTCTGCAAAGATATTTCATCATCTCAATAATCCGTTCGGCAGTTCCCATAAGCCCCCTCCTTTCGCAAAAATAAAAAAGCATGACAAGAATCCTTAAAGATTACCTGTCATGCCCATATGTTTAACATCGTGCTATGTACGAAGCTGTTTCCTTTATTTAATTACTTTAACTGCCAGATGCGCCTTGCAGTTTTTACACTTTATAACAATATCCGCGCTCCCCGAATTTTCGGAGGATATTTTTTCTATCTTGAGCGATTTATCGGAATCACAAACCCTTTTATCACATATGGGACATTTAATTTGTTCCATACTTCCACCTCCCTTTTATCGGTTTGTTCGCAGATTTGCGAACAAGCTTCCCGAAATATACGGCGGGTTTCCCCACCGTTAACCTTCCGTAATAAGCCCCAAATGAAGCATTCTTATCTGCGCCGCTCTGTATGAAACATTAAACGCCCTTGCAATGTCGGAAATTATATCTCTGACCTTTCCTTTGTTAACATAAAAATTGTTAACAATATGTCTTCCCGTTATTCCGTATTTGCGCATAACACTTCTTGCAAAGGAACAAAAAACATTTCCCGGCATTAACAGTGCGGCTGCAAGGCTGTCAGCCTGCCATTCCATCCAGTCCGAATCATTATTTGTTTTTTGCCCGTAAAGTTCAACCTTGCGGCATGCTATAAATTCACGGGAGTTATTTTTGCGGTTCGCCGCAGAATTTGCGGCTGTCTTGAAATACTCGCCGTGCAAAATAAAATGCGCGCCCTCGTGGGTCTCGGTATATCTTCGCCGTGCGGTATTTTCTCTCACACACAGATGCTTGTTTATTAAAACCGTTCCGTAGGTTTCCTGCAATACCGTAGGCTTATACATTTCGTCATATGACGGTATTTCAACCTCGTCGCTCATTACTATCAGTCCCAAAACGGCGGAATTAAGTGTTCCTATATATTTTTGCTTGACTGTTAACCCCAAGCGGTCTTCCAAAAGCTCCGCGGTATCAAGCGGTTTCGGAAGTATTAAATTTTGCGGAAAGAACTCTTTTAAAACATCTTCCGCGATATTTTCTATATCTTCCCTTGAAAGTATATAAAGCCCGCTTTCCTTTTGAGGATAATTCAGCTTCACCCCTTTGCCCCTTTCATGATTTCTTTTGTTTTATAATTTTAATAAGCTCCGACCAGTCCTCATCCGTAAAATTGCGGTCTTTAGCTGTTCGCAAAGCCATTCTCGCCGACGGCAGCGAGTCGATGTATGTATTAATGTCACTGTGCTGACCGTTCTTGCTGACGCCCGCAAGGTCATAAAAAGCGTTAATATCCTCTGAATCCTTGATTTCCAACGCCTTAACGAATTTTTCCAAAAATCTTTCGGGCGCTTTACGGTTGCCGTTTTCAATATCGCATAAATAAGCCGGCGATATTTCCACCTCCGCGGCAAAGGCTCGCATTGTTTTGCCGAGCTGTTCGCGCCTTTGCTTAACATACTCGCCGAACGGCAAGCTATTATTTTTCATTTTTCAGCATTCCCTTCAACTATTCAAGAAAACAAAATTGGTTTATTCCGTCGCAGCCGATCCGTTCACTTGTTCGCTGATTTGTAAACATTATAACGCTTACAACACAGCTTGTCAATAGTAAAATGAAAATTTTTCCAAAAAGCGCCTTAAATATATTTTTAAAAAAGATAATACATCGGTCGTTTTTTTGCCGACCGATGTTGAATATTAAAGTACGAAAATCAAAAATAAGGCTTTGGAAAAGCTCTATCGCTTAAATCCCACTTCTCAGCATTAAATGAAACATCATCCGGTAATCGGTCAGCTTCGGTGCAGTTTTTAAAATAAACGTTCCCGTTTTTCCTGCCCAGCATTGACATTTTCATATTTTTACCGTTGCAGGTAATCATACCGTAAACATTTTCAAGCCCTAAATCTCCGGTAGCAACGCATTGGTCACCTGAAACAATACCGATAAATGTGTAAGGACCAAGTTGTGTTCTTTTTATCTCAAGGTTAATAAAAGCATTTTTTATATCACATCTGTAAGCAGAATTATAAATTCCGCATAATCCGCCGGTATAGCTGCACCCTACATTCGCCTCGTCTATGCTGCCGATATAAACTATATCGGTTACATAAGAATCTGTAGGTTTACTGTTTCTGGAATTAAGTATGCCCGTAATTCCCCCGCAGGTGACGGTTTCCCCCTTAACGGCTATATTAACGGCAGAATATAACAGACTCATACGATAATAAGTGCCCTTGTAATTTGCGTCAAATCCACCGACAATTCCGCCTGTCATTGCAAATACCAAGTCGTCGGACGATACGCTTATATTCCCCGTTGCCTTACATTCGCTTATTTCTATTCCCCTGTTTACGGCAAACATACTGCCCGCAACAGCGCCTACATACAAAGATTCCGCATTATTGCGTTTTGGAATTGATATGTTAATGTTTTCAAGCGTTATTCCTCTTATTACGGCGTCCTCCGCATAACCGAAGAATCCTACGCAAGCTTCATAACCGCGGGCGTCTGTCATTTTATCCGTTAAGGACGTTATGGTCAAATTACTTATGGTATGACCGTTACCTATAAATTCGCCCTTAAAGGCTCTACCGCGAACGCCTATAGGAGTCCATTCCGTTCCGGCTAAGTCTATATCTGCCTCAAGTGTGACCTGCTCTCCTGCATATGAATGTCCGCACATAACAGCGTTGGCAAACTGATTCAAATCATCTGCATTTGTAATTTTGTGTATATTTGTAAATCCCGTTTCCGGCAGCGCAGGCTCCTCGGGCACCGGTTCGCGCTCAAAAATATCGGGATTTATCAGCGCATTGTCATTATCGGAAATTTCACTTTCTTCCGCAGTGTTTTCTGAATTACTGTTGCCGCCGGTTTCCTTTGGAGCTTCAGAAAAGCTTGCAGCCGCAACAGATGAAGGGGTCTCAGCATTTTCCTCACTGCTTGCAGTCACAGAAGAAAACTGTGCTTCATTCTCAATTTGGGAAATGACCTTTTCTATCTGTCCCTCGCTCAATCCCAAATCATAAACCGTGCACGAGCAAAGAAGCAGCATGGCTGACGCCATACTCACAACCGATATTAAGCCTTTTGATATTCGCATACATACAACACCTTTTAATATTATTTAAGGGAACCGAATAATATGCTGCATTTTATATACCTGAATTTTGTTCTAATATTATTATACACTATTCTTTTCCCAATTTCAACCAAAATGTTAGCAGAAAATACAATGGATGTTGTCGAATTGTGCAATCCCGTTCGCACATCGGTCGGTTAATAGCTTTATTGTGCCGGTGGAGCTGCCACAGCGGTCAGCATTCGCCGACCGCTGTTTTCGGAATTTTTTAGGATGAAATCTTATATTTGCCTTGATTTTAAAATTCCTTTCCGTCGGGAACAATACGGATATTAGGCAGGTTTTCCTTTACACGCTCGGCAATTTTCGTAAGCGCCTCCCATTCGTCCGGCTCCAGTTCTTCCGAATCAAGCTCCGGTGAGCGGGAAAGAACCGCTTCCACGGCATTTTTAATTCTCGGAATATACCGCGGCCAAATTCGGTTCTCGTTTTTCATAATAAGGTCGGCTATAATAACCTCCGAAAGATAATGACCCACGGTAGTATCCTCAAGCGCCCAGCCGCCTCTTTTTACCGAATCATTACCAAATCTTCGAGTATTTGTTTCATAGTAAAACCATTCAAGACTCTCTATATAACCGTCCAATGTACCATGCTTCATACTGTTTCCTTCTTTCATTTAACATATAATTTATGACCGTTATCCACTACCTCGATAACTATATTTTTATATTTGGCGGTGAATTGGGTTACCACATTCGCACAGCTGTTGCACATCGGTCTTTCTGTTAAAAGCTTTATTGTGCCGGTGGAGCTGCCACAGCGGTCAGCTTTCGCCGACCGCTGTTTTCGGAATTTTTTAGGACGAAATCTTATAGTTGCCTTAACTTTAAAATTCCTTTCCGTCGGGAACAATACGGATATTAGGCAGGTTTTCCTTTACACGCTCGGCAATTTTCGTAAGCGCCTCCCATTCGTCCGGCTCCAGTTCTTCCGAATCAAGCTCCGGTGAGCGGGAAAGAACCGCTTCCACGGCATTTTTAATTCTCGGAATATACCGCGGCCAAATTCGGTTCTCATTTTTCATAATAAGGTCGGCTATAATAACCTCCGAAACATAATCACCCACGGTGGTATCCTCAAGCGCCCAGCCGCCCCTTTTTACCGAATTTTCACCGTACTCTCTGGTATTTGTCACATAGTAAAACCATTCAAGACTCTCTATGCAACCATCCATTGTACCATGCTTCATACTGTTTCCCTCTTTCATTTAACATATAATTTATGACCGTTATCCACCACCTCAATAACTATATTTTTATATTTGGAAGTGAATTGGGTTACCACATTCGCGCAGCTGTTGCACATCGGTCTTTCGGTTAATAGTTTTATTGTGCCGGTGGCAGAGGTGTTGTTCCCGAGCGAATTTGCAATATCGCTTAGTATTTTGTATTCCGTGTCCACATCACGCATAAAGCCACCGACCTCCGAAGCCGTAAATACAGGAGAACTAGGCTTTAATGATATGTTTGACACCGCGTTCGGCGGATTCATATCACCAAGAGTATTTATACGGCTATGCGCGAACCAATTGGGTTTAAGCCCGCTGATATTTACCTGCGCAACCGCCACATTGCCCTCTGTCGCAAGTTTGTCTATAAAAGAACCTCTGAAATTTTTAGCCTTGCTGATCAGGGCTGCGTCGAGTATTCCGTCAAGCGCTCTTGTGGTGATTCTGCCTGTTTTAAGAGCATATGCCAGTTCACTGGCGGTGTGATCTCCCGCAATTCTGGCAATATCGTCAAGCTTATCAAGGAATTTGGCATTGTTTGCATTTTTTATTGCGGACGCAAGGAAACCGATACCCTCAACAGTGCCTATTACACCGCTTGCAACATTAAGCGTTCGTTCCCACCAGGGCAATTGCCTACCGGTTAAATCCTTGCCGACTATTCCCTGACCCAGCAGTACCAGGCTTGCAGGAATTTGAATATACGGTATCATTGTGCCGGCAACAACCAGCAGCTGTGCCAGCTCAAGCCAAGACTGCTTATTGCGCTCTTTCCATACCTCGTCAAAAACAGCGGAATGATCCCGAATATCCTGAGTTATGTCAGCCTGTTCAAATATATCATATTTTTCGCCGCTTAAAATATGCTTCGATATTATTTTGCGCGCATTAGGGCTATTTGAAACAAGTCTGTTTTCTAAAAGAATATAATTTACCAATTGAATGCTTTGCAGCAATTCGTTTTGTTCCGCTTCTGCCTCTTCCGCCGAGTCCAACCCTTTAAGAACGGCATACTGCATAGGTGAAATATACGCATAGCTTGAATATTCAGTGAGCAGCGAAAAACAAAATACAATTTGTTCTGAAAGCTGCTTATCCGTCAAAAGAATCTCAACCCTGCAGCACGCCTGATAACCTCCGTCAGCCGTAGTCGCGGTGATAGTTGCTGTTCCCGCGCGCTTTGCGGTGATTCTGCCGCTGTGTATTCCTACCGTTGCGACATTTTCATTGCTGCTGCACAATGTTACCGACTGATTGGTTGCGTTATACGGTATAATTGTTGCGCAGAGATACTCGACATCACCCACATTCATTGTAAGGCTTGTCGGGCAAACCTCAATATCCGTAACCGCTATAGGTCGGTTGACCGTAACCCTGCATTCCGCATATTTTCCGCTGCCGTCCTGCGCGGTTGCCCGTATAATTGCCGTGCCCGCACCCTGTGCCGTGACATAGCCGCTGTCGGGGTTGACCCTTGCAACACCGTTGTTGTTGCTGCTCCAGCGAACGCATTTATTTGTCGCATTTGTCGGGCATATGCTTTCTCTTAACAATACTGCACCGTTAGGATTTAATGTGTAGCTTGAATGATTAAGCGTAATCGAGCTTACAAGTATATCGCCCGTTACGTTCACATAACAGGTGTCATACTCCCCGCTGCCGTCCTGAGCTCTTGCGGTTATTGTGGCACTGCCTATTCCTACCGCTCTTACTGTTCCGCCGCTTACCGTGGCGACTGCCGGATTACTGCTGCTCCAGGATATGCTCTTGTTTGTGGCGTTTGCCGGGCAGACCGTTGCGGACAAATACCCGCGCTCGCCCTTTTCAAGCGAAAGATAACCAGCGCTTAAGCATACCGAATCGACGCATATATTCCCGTTTGTTACATTTACGGTAATATAATCCCACTTGCTGCTGTCTACCTTAGACTGTGCGTAAATTCTCGCCGTACCCGCAGACCTTCCGTATATATAACCTGTTGCAGCGTTGACAGTAGCAACCGCTGTTTTATCGCTGTACCATGTTACATCCGTACAGCAATTACTGCTTGCTCTTACAGTAGCATAGGCGCCGTAATACCACTCGCCTTTTCGTATTGTTACACTGCCCGGATATACACTTACCGAATATACCGACATTCTTCTTTACCTCCATTATACATTAGTTTTTTCATCCTTTCAACTAAAACATTTTTTGGGTGATTACGCTGTCGTCTCTTACAAGGTTCACATTAAAGGCTGTTTCTCTGCCTTTATCGTCCGCTATGGGATGACAGCTCTTACCGTACTGCCATACGGCAATATCCTGTCTTGTAATACCCGATGGTGCAAACGGCGCCCAGTTATCCGGGTGAATAAGGTGCGTTGTGGTTACACGGTCGTACTCTTTAAGAGACGGAGCCTCTGCCCATACAATGCACTTTTCAAATATTTCCCTATCGGTCTGAAGCCCCCTGCTGAATTCACGGTCAAAGCTGTATGCGGCGTCTGTATTCGCCTTAAAGCCGGGTGTAAAGCCCTCGGTCATAAGACCGTCCGCAAAGCCTTTCATAAAATCGCGAGTCAAGTTTTCCTCACCTATTTCAAGAAAAACCGCCGTGTTCTCGGGAATACCCAGCTCATATGCGGTAACATCAATCTTCTTCGCGAGAATTCTGCCCTGTTCCTCGGTTTGCTTCGGCGCGCCGTCTGTATAGATTGCCGCGATTTTGCAGCCCATACCGTGCAGGAAGTCAATTTCTTCTTTTGTAAGCGCATTTTCGCCCGTAAGATTTCTGCCCCAAAAGTTGGGATACACCTTGTTTCGCACAGCCCATTCAAATTCGGTCAGATTATTCTGAAGAATATCGTTAGACGGTGTGTGTGAATCGACCCCGAAAAGAAGTCTTTCACCCTGATTGTTTGTTGAAACCTCGGCAACATTCGCCTCGGTTTCCGCTGCTTTTTCGGTCATTACGACCTGTTCTGTTTGTTTAGCTTTTTTACAAGCCATTTGTTTTTCCTTCTTTCTTTAAATTTAATATTTTTTCGGTCGGCGTCCCGACACTTTGCAATTGCTTATACAGTATAAAAAATAACCCTGACAGCTTACGTCAGGGTTAGAAAAAATTTTTTCTTAATTTTTTTCTTTTTCTTCAAAAAACCTCTGTGATTTGGATTTTGCATGCGGTATGCGCGATATCAGCTCCTTTTTATCCTGTAAACGCCCACATCGGCAAAGAAAATCCGCAATATCGTCAAGACAAACAAATGCTTTTTTCTTATATGCCTCGGAATACTCTATTTCAAGCTCAAAATCCGTTTTGCCGAGATATGTGTTCTTGTCAAGTACAATCTTACAAAACACATCATCGCACAGCTTCAGCCTTTCGGTGACAAGCTCGCCTTGAAAACGAAGCCCCAGCGTATTAAAAACAGTGGGGTCGAACTCCGCTTTTTCACATATATCGGTTTCAATGCTACATTCTGCGCCATCGGCATTGTGTTTTTTCACCGTAGCCTTATAAAGTCCGTTTTTATGCCTTATGCGACAGGTTATGCCCTTTTCATTCATAGAAAGGTCATCGGTATCAAAATAATAATTTGTTTGAAGGTTTACCGCCTTATGCTGACACTTAAATCTTGCCAGCGTGATGTATTCCCCCTCTGTCAGCATAGCCTTTATTTCACGTTCAATCATTTTTCCACCTCCTTATTATTTTACCCGAGCCGTTTTTCGGTATTTCCTTTACTAAAGCTATTCTTACGGGCATTTGATATGCGGGCAGGCAAGCCTTGCAAAGTTCCCTTACCTCTGCGGGGTCAGAAAATTCCCCCGCCACGGTCAGCACTATCTGCATGCCGAGCCGGTCATCTCTTTCGCTGCATGCCAGCACTTCCCTTACGCGCTTATCAAGCTTCAGCGCGCTTTCTATTTCCTGCGGATAAATATTCATACCGGCTTTAATTATAAGGTCGTCACTCCTGCCCTTTATTTTAAGCAGTCCTGCTTTATTTATAAGCGCGGTATCTCCCGTGCAGAGCCAGCCGTTTTTAAGCACCTCCGCGGTTTTTTCGGAATTGTTATAATAGCCTGCCATAACATTGTCGCCCTTGACCCACAAAACACCGGTTTCCCCTTTTTGGACTTCATTACCGTTACTGTCGAGAATTTTAAGTGACACGGATTTTAACGGCAAGCCCACGCAATCGGGATAAGCCTTAAACATTTCGGGCGGCAGGTAAGCTACCCTCGGTGAGCACTCGGTAAGACCGTATATATGATAAATTTCGGCGGTCGGGAAAGCCGCGGATATATGCAGACCTGTTCTGCGGTCCATACATTCGCCGCTTATACAAATGCACTTTAATGTAAGGTCTTCTTTTTTCAGGCGCGCCATCATACTGAGTAACGTCGGCGTGCCGCAAAAGGCTGTTATACCATACTGCCGCAAAAGCATTAAAACCGCCATAGGGTTAAAGCCGCCCGAATAAAAGCGTATTTCCGCGCCCTTTATGAGCGCTGTTAAAAACTCGCCCGTAAGCACCGCGCAATGATACAGCGGGCGCGCAATAAGTATCTTATCCTCCCCCGATATTCCGAAATAAGCCGCTATATCCGACACATTGGTAATTATGTTTTTCTCGGTAAGCATAGCGCCCTTGGGAGCTCCCGTAGTGCCTGAGGTACACATAATAAGCGCGGGATGAGCCTGCGGCTCGGTATATGCCGCGTTTTTAATGCGAATAATTTGCAGCTCGCCGTTTTCATCGGTAATTACCGCGTCGGGGCTTACCAAATCCAAAATTTTATTGCAGTGCAGCTCGCCGTACCTGCGGGAGAGCGGCAAAGCGGTAACGCCCGCCGCAAAGCAGGCAAGAAGCGCCATACCCGCCGCCGCTTCGGATTCGCAAAGAACGGCGCAGCATTTTACTCCTTTAAGCTTTTCGGAAAAATTCTCAGCAAAAACAATCAGCTCTTCAAATGTGATTTCGGCGCCGTTTTCGCACACCCTTTTATTCGGATTTTTTTGCATTTTACTTTTCAGAAATTCCCACAGCATTTTTTTCAAGCTCCTTTTTCATTTTTTCTGTAAGCTCAATTAATATTTCCCGCTCGGTTTTTTCAAGCCTTAAAAGCTTATCCGAAATAATCGGCAGCACCGAATCACGGCGTTTCATATGATGAGACGCATATAACATTCGCATTGTATCTGCCTCTTTAACAAACGGGCGGTATTTTTCGCTGAGCGTGTTATCAAAATGCAGTGCTTCCTCAACCTTGATTATTCTTTCAAGCATAACCTTTTTATGCTCCCAAATAAGGCGGAAAACACGCCAATCCATTAATCTGTAAGGTATTTCCTCTCTATACAGTTTCAAAACATATTCCGAAATGTATGTATGAACCGCTATTCCCAATACCTCGCCTGAATCCGTAAGCGGATATTTTTCAAGATCCGAATTCAAATATTCCGATAAATTTGCGTATATTTTTTCCGGCGAAAAACTCACATCCTCATCTTTCAATTTCAATGCATAAAGACTTACGTTTTTATTGTTTTTTATTGCCGATTTCCAACCGTTGGTAAAGCATATCTGCGGCGTTTGAAATTTTCGGTACAGCCAATTACTGTCATGCGCATAAATACAGTATGCTTTGTCTGTTAAGTTATAGCCGTAAATAAGTCCGTCGTGGTACAGATGTCTTGTTTTGTAAAGGCTTTTGTTTTTGACATAATAATCGTCTATACCCGTAAAGTACAAATAATATCCCGAATCGATCACATTTCGTATAACCTGACCGACACACCCATTAAGAAATGCGGCTGAAAGTAAATTCCTTTCAATGTAAGGATTTGAATATAACGACGAATTGAGAATATCAATAGACGGGCTGCCGCTTCCTTTAAGGAAAGAACGAGTACACCGTAGATTCATTACCTCATTTAAATACCAATTTCTTACGGAGCTTTCATTGTTGATTATCCCCGCCCCGGAGCCCTGATATTGGTACGTACTGTAAATCGGTTCATATATCGGCAGTTCAACGCACTTCTTCATTTTTATCACCAATATACCTTTCTGCAAGCCTTATAGCATCGCTAACCGTAACTAAATCGAACGGATTCATATCCTTTTCATCCAGCTCTATTCCGAACTGTTCCTCAATTTCAATAAGCAGCGTTACCATTGAAAGGCTGTCAAGCGCCAGATCCTCCTGTAGCCGCGCGCTGTTTTTAATTCTTTTTTCACCGCTCAGTTCGGATAAAATACCTTTAATCTTTTTTTCCGGTTCCATTTTTCATCACCCTTTCTACCTCTTTTTTTACGGCGTTATAGCAATCCTCCACCGAATTTTCGGTAGAAATAAGCACGCCGCCGTTAGCCTTGCATATGGAAATATATTCGGTGCGAAGCCTGTACTGCAAATCCATATCTATATACCTGTTTTTTTCCGCAGCGCGGCTGCGCACTCTTTTAACCGCCGTTTCCACCGGCACATCAAAGAAAAACGCCGCGTCGGGTTTTATGACCGCCCCTGCAATTTCATAAATCCAGTCATCATTTTCAAAGCCCCTGGCTCTGAGATTGGCAAGGCAGGAATAAAAATACCTGTCGCTTATTACAATATCGCCCTTATTGAGCCTCGGCTCTATCACCCTGCTGCCGTGCTGCAATCTATCGCTTGCGGCAAGGAGAGATAAACTTCTGTAATCGTAAGCGTCGTGGTCGGGGCAGTCCATATAGGCTCGGAATATATCCGATGTACGCACGGCGTTTGTGGGCTGCTTTGTAAGAAAAACGCCGTGCTCCTTTTCCAAATCGGCTTTAAGGCGCATTAGCATAGTCGTTTTTCCGCAGCCGTCCAGCCCGCAAAAGGTAAACAGAAAGCCTTTTGTGCCGTTCGGCTTCATATTAAGCGTTTTCAATGCTGCCCGCCCCCTTTAAAAGCGATTTTCTGTTTTTGGCAAAAAATCTTTTTACAATATCCTTTTCGGTGAAAATATATTTTTTCTTATCATTGGGGGATATAACGGTACGAATAAATTCAGGGTCGTTTTTAAGTATTTCCTCGGCTGCCGCCACGGCATAATAATTGTCAAGCTTGAAAAGCCTTGAAGTCTCAATTACCGCAAAGGCGCATATTTTTTCCGTTCCCAGCTCTCTTGCCCTTTCAAACAGATTTTCGGTTTGCTCCCTGTCGGCGCCTGACAGCAAAAGATAAATGTCAGCGTATTTATACGCCGTCATATCCCGCATCATTTCAACCCAGGGCAAAGTTGTAGCCTCCTTATACAAATGGCTGCACAAATGAATGAAAAAATCGTCGCGCCGCAGGGTTCTTACCCGAAGGTCATCAAATTCTTCGGTAACCGCGTTGTTTATCATTTCGCATACAAGCCCTATGTCCCCCGGTTTATAATCAAGCGAGAAATTAATATCCACCTCTAAAAACCGCATTGCGGGAAGTCCCACTTCCTTAATGTAAGGAACAGTCTCGCCGCGCGTCATTTTGGATTCGATTATTTCCCGTCTTGTGGCGGCTTTAAATTCTCCGTTTCGTATATTTCCCTGCTTAAACCCGGCGGCTGAAAGCCTTTTCCCTATTTCGGTAACATCCTCGGGCTTAACAAGCAGGTCAATATCGTTTGAGGTTCTGCAGCCTTCTGGGTACACTCTGCAAAGGTATGCGCCCTTCAGCATTGCGTATTTATCACCGCAATCGGATAATATTTCCCCCAAATACCGCACGCAGGTGAAAAAATCGCGGTTTTTTTCAATGTTTTGCTCATATGCCGCCTTAAGCGAATTTGCGAATTCACGGTTTACTGCACCTGCCAAACCGTGCTTTTTTAAGGTTCCGTATGCCGCCGCCTGCATACGGTTGAAAAACAAATGTCCCAAAACATTCGGCGTTGCAGCCGAAAGCAGTTTTTTGTCGAACGTATGCTCTTTAAAGCTGCAAAGACTTTTAAATAATTCTTTTTCCTTTTTTGTCATAAATAATCTCCTTTTAAATTTTTGTATACTGCGAAATAAGCGTTTCAAGTATTTTCGTTTCATCAGCAGATAAATTGCAAACAGACCCTTGCCGTGCTGTGCGCAGCAGCTTATTCAAGACTGTAAGCTCGCTGTCGGTCATATACATACGGTCCATTTTGTAGCCCTCCGTCACATATACGCCGCCGTCATAGCGCCCGCACTGCGTATAAATAGGCTCCGTAATACTCAAAGCCTCAATATCCCGCAAAATTGTTCTTTCGGAAACGCCGAACTCAAAGCTTAAATTTTTTACCGTTTCATGCCGTCTGCGGCAAAGAACGCGCATGATTTCCCGTCTTCGTTCGGCTGCTCCCATATTGCTCTACCTCCTTTCGCGGAGATAGCTTACAGCTTAACCCTGACAACCGCTGTCAGGGTTAAAAATTTTTTTGACGGATTCACGAACATATATTTTTGCCAATGAGATAAAATTAAAGCGATGCAAAAACCTTTTGGAATTACATCGCTTTAATTTTACATATTATTTAGTTTTTCGGCTTTTCAACAAATTTATAAAAAATTTCATTTTACCCCTTGACAAAATGCAAAACCTGAGGAATACTATAATTAGACGTTCTATTTATGAAGGAGTAACGAAATAAAGTTCTGCGGTCCGAAAGGGCGCTGTAACTTCATCCGCGGCTCCGAGCAAGGTCGTTATATGAATTTGCAGACGCTGTCCGTTCGGATATGCGTCTTTTTGTTTCTCGGAGAACCGATTGACCTGTAAAATCGGTGAAACAAAACGTCGTATGCAGAATTACAGACCAGATAACAGGAGGAAATTATGGAAATCGGCACTGCCGAAAGGCTTACCGCTGCCGCTTCCTATGATCTGCTCAGGCGATTGACCGAAAAAGGGGTTATTTCAAAAGAAAGGTTCGCAAAGCTCTGTTCTTTACTTAATGACTGTCAAGTATGCGTTTCAGCCCGAACGCATAATGGCTCTTTTTTGGAGTTTGAGATAAAATCTTCTCAAACCAAAGAAAGGGAGCAATAAAATGAGTGCAGAAGAACGAACCGTAAGAGTTATTAAAGCAGATAAATCTTCCGAAAACAGCACGCTGCGTGTTGCGGCATACTGCCGGGTCAGCACAAGCGAAGAAGACCAGTTGAATTCCTTTATCACCCAAATGCACTATTATCACGATTTTATCAGCCAATCGGATAATATGGTTTTGGTAGATATTTACGCAGACGAAGGAATTACCGGCACTTCTGTTGAAAAGCGGAATGAATTTAAAAGAATGTTAAACGATTGCCGTCTCGGAAAAATTGACCGCATTTATGTTAAAAGCGTATCGCGCTTTGCGAGAAACGCCTTGGAGTGTATTGAGAGTATACGTCTTTTAAGAGAATACGGCGTATCGGTATTTTTTGAAAATGACCGTATAGACACATTAACTCTTAATTCCGAGCTTATTCTGTATGTTAAAAGCGCCTTTGCACAGTCCGAAGCATTGGCGACTTCAAAACGTGTTTCAACTGCAAACAGAATGAGGCTTGAAATAGGAGAATACAGCATATGCAGCGCGCCCTACGGGTTCAGAGCCAAGGATAACGAGTTATTTACAGTTCCCGAAGAAGCGGCGATCGTGCGTGAGGTTTACGGTATGTACCTGTCCGGTATGGGCTTTTTAAAAATAGCCCAAGCTCTAAACCGTAAATACGGCATCGAAAAGCGTTTTTGGAAAGCAAACAGCATACCGTATATTCTTTCAAACGAAAAGTATGCAGGTGACGCACTTTTTCAAAAACGCTTTACACCGCCCGTTTTGCCGCTTATGAAGAGAAAGAATAAAGGTGAACTGCCGAAGTACTATGTTCAGAACACCCACGAAGCCATAATAGACAAAGAAACCTTTAACCTTGTGCAGGAAAAGCTAAAAGAAAATACCGAAAGAAACGCAAAATACAAAAGCCGAAATAACACATTTGCCGGAAAGCTTTATTGCGCATACTGCAGCCGTTCGTTTAAAATAAAATATGTAAACGGCGAAAGCTATTATGCCTGCTCAAAAAACAAAGTGTCCGAAGAAAAATGTCTTTCACATTCCATGTCCGAGGAAGTGATTGGCAGAACCTTTATACGCTTTTACAACAAGCTGCGCCAAAATGAGAACGTTCTGCTTAAAGACATTGCCGCAAAGCTTACCGAAGCGAGAAGAATAATAACCTGCTCCGATTCGTTAATATCCGAAATAGACAAGGAAATATCCGTTTTGTCCGAAAAACTGAATTTATATATTTCCCTGCAAAAAGAAAGCTGTATGGACGCCGTGACCTTTTCGGAGCAATGCTCAAAGCTTGAAAGCTCGCTCTTAAGGCTTAAATCCCGCCGTAAAAAGATTCTTGCGGAAGACGGTGACGAAAAGTGTATTGACGAACTGCGAAGACTTATACGCTTCCTTGAAACCGAGCCGAAAGCAATAATAGTTTTCAGCCGTCCGCTGTTTGACGAGTTAATAGACAAAGCGTATTTTGAGGATGAGTATGTGACCTTTCACCTCAAATGCGGTTTAGCCTTTAAGGAGCGGATAGCATGGAACTGAGAATGATTTTATTCGGTTACGAAAAAAGAAGATTTAAGCCTTTTGTAAATCAGGCGGAAGCGAAAACGGTTAAAAGAATATTCAATGAATACCTGTCCGGCAAAAGTCTGTCGGCAATCGCTGACGGTTTGACAAAAGAACAGGTCGTATATTTTAAAGATAAAACCGTATGGACGAAAAACGCCGTAAAAAGAATACTTGAAAACCCGCATTATGCAGGCGACAGCGAATATCCAGCAATCATATCCGCCGAAGCTTTTAAAAAAGCCCGGGATATTCGTATAAAAAAGCACGGCGGAACGCGTGAAAAGGACAATGATATAATACGCTATTTTAAGTATCATACCGTTTGCGCCGCCTGCGGGGACAGAATAACCCGCATAAGAAACTACGGCAAGGAAACAAAATGGATATGTCAGAGCAAGTGCAAAATACTCGCGCACACCGATGATAATTATATCTTTTCAAATGCTTTAAAGCTTGTAAACAGGGCTATACTCAACCCGGATATAATCGCAGCCGAGCATACCGAGAAAACATATATTCCAAGCCCCGATACCGAGCGTTCGGAAAGACTTTTTAGCGCGCTTTTATTACGCGACGGTTTACAATTTGACGAAGCAAAGAAAGCTGTTTTCAATTTAGCTGCCGAAAGATACAATTGCTGCGTGACAGATAACGGCGGAGCGCTGACCGACGCTTTAAAAGAATACCTTGCCGCACTTGAGCCTATGACCGGAATAGATACAGATATTTTAAAAACGGTAATATCTCGGTTTCTTATAGATGAAAACGGTATCTTTTACGCCGAATTTGTAAACGGGGCGGTAATAAGCAACGAAAGCGAGGAAAGCTGCAATGCAAACGGCAACTGCTGAACGCAGAAAGATCGTAACCAAAATACCCGCCGACCCTGCCAAGGCCGCACGGTTTGACCCGAACAGACCTCTCAGAGTAGCCGCATATTGCAGGGTATCCACCGACCTTGACGATCAGTTAAACAGCTATGAAACTCAAAAGGCGTACTATACGGAATATATACGGAAAAATCCCAAATGGCGCTTTGCGGGAATTTATGCAGACGAGGGTATAAGCGGAACTCAGGTAAAAAAGCGCGAAAGCTTTCTGCGTATGATAAGCGACTGTGAAAACGGTAAGATAGATCTTATCCTTATAAAATCCGTATCAAGATACGCAAGAAACATTGTTGACTGCATTTCATATATCCGCATTTTAAAGTCGCTCGGTATAGCGATATATTTTGAGGAGCAGAACATTAACACCCTTACAGAGGACAGCGAAACATATATAGGCATATACGGGGTATTGGCACAAGCGGAAAGCGAGAATATAAGCGCCAACATAAAGTGGGGTATCCGCAAGCGGATGGAAAGCGGCAGCTACAACTGCAATTTCAATTTACTCGGCTACCGCAGAGATAAGCTTACAAAGGAAATAGTTATTATTCCGGAAGAGGCAGAAGCGGTAAAGAAAATATATTCGCTTTACATACAAGGAAATACTCTTGAGCAAATAAAGGAGTATCTTGAAAGCAGGCAAATTAAAACCTCGCGCGGAAAATATGAATGGTCGAAAGCCGGAATAAAGGCTATTCTTACAAACGAAAAATATGTAGGGGATATACTGTACCAAAAGTCCTTTCACCCAAATCTTATAAGCAAGAAAGTAATACGAAACTGCGGCGAAATGGACCGCTATATGGTATCCAACAATCACCCCGCAATAATCGACCGTGAAACTGCCTGGCTTGCCAAAAAGGAAATGTCCAAAAGAAGCTCAAAGAGACGTTCCTCCGAAAACTGTATAACCGAGCTTGGAAAATACAGCGGCAAATACGCATTAAGCGAGCTGTTATTCTGCGGAGTATGCGGCAGCCCGTTCAGACGGAAAACATGGACAAGAAACGGCGTTAAAAAGATATACTGGCGCTGTCTTTATCATATGGAAAAAGGCAACGACGCCTGCCCGCAGTCAAAAGGAATTGAAGAACACATATTACACGCTGCTATATGCCGCGGGCTTACAAAAAGCATTCCGAGTGAAAACGATGTGCGAAACACGGTTAAAACATTACTTGCCTATTCCCTGTCGGATAATCAGCTGCTGCTTGAATATCAGTCGCTTGATAATATGATAAACGAGCTTAAAGCCAAGGCGGAAACCGCCGAAAAAATGTGCCTTGCAACCGGCGGGAATAAGGACCTTTATATTGAGGAAATAAAGAAGTGCTATGCCTCGGTTGCCGATGTGAGAAACCAAATGACCGAGCTCAAAGCACAAATTGACAAAAGCCCGGAATACAAAACCGAGCTTGAAAAAATCGATGCCTGTATTTCCGATGAAGAAATAGGTTTTTCGGAATATAACGATGAAATTATACGGTATTTGGTGAGCAGTATTACAGTTACGGAGGATATGAAAATAGTAATAACCCTCAAAGGCGGTGTGAAAATTACAGAGCCTATTTATGCTTAAAAAAGGTATAAATATTTTCAAAAAATGCTTGCAAAAATCGCCCTTTTGTGCTATAATAATTACAGTGATAAGGAAAGGGTAATTATCTGCGTTTAAAAAGGAATTTTAGATGTTTGCTTTTCTGTAAAATTGGCACATAGATCCTCATTCATCAGAATGGGGATCTTTATTTTTTACCTCTTGCCGCTTAACTCCTGCATTTAAATAAAGCTGTCGGTTGTTTTACGCCGTGCTTTCAAGATTATACAGCATTTCCCCATTTATCATATCGCACGGCAGATCAAGTATAGAGCTTGTGTGCTCGGCGTTAACGGCATTTAAAATAACCGAATAGAGATAGCCCTGCGGGTTTTGCACAGTACCATCGTTATACCGCAGTACCTCTACCGCGTCTATAAGCGTATCGCGGTCAACACGCCTTAAAAGGCGGCGTATTTCCGTTTGCGGCAGTACTGCGCCCGATAGCTTTATGCTCTGCTTGTAGTAAAGCACTCTTACTGCGTCCTCCAGCATCTGTGCAGTCTTCTTTTCAAAATCCTCCAATTCGCATTTTTGTAAGATTTCGGTCAGCTCCGCCGACTCTTTTGATTGATTTGATTGATTGATTTCTTCATACACACTTGATTTATTTTTATTATATATATTTATATTTAATTGCGTTGGATTTTCCAATGTAGGTTTTGCCTGCGCAGGTTTATCCAATGTTGGATTTTCCAATATAGGCTTTTCGGATACAGGTTTTTCCGATATCGGCTCTTCCGACACGGGCTGCTCCCTTATTATGTATTCCGTGCCGCGCAGTCTGCCTTGCTCATCGCGCGTTCGGGTGCGGGTTATATATCCCTCATTTTCAAGCTCCGTTACAGCCTTTCTTACGGAATCAACGCTTTCGAGGCTGATGTATGCCAGCCCCCGCAGGGTATAATCCCAGTCATCGGGCAGCGACAGTATTAAGGATAACAGCCCCTTTGCTTTTAATGACAACGCGCGATTTTTTAAATGATGGTTCGACATTACCGTATAATCACCGGTTCGCTCTACTCTGAATACCGACATTTTTATTTTTCTCTCCTTTAATGTACGAAATCTTTTGTATTCGGAAGCCTTTAAGCTTCCCTGCGGCAATTATATCCGATTTATTTTCCGCCATTCGCCGACATATTTATAATCGTGACTGTATTTGCTTTCTTTGGGCTTGTACAAATTTGCACATCTAATGTATTTAAGTGCGATATTCGGGAAAACGGACGGCTCTTCTCCCGAGATATTGCCGTTTTAATCAACAAAAGCTGTCGGTAAACAGATCCGTTTCGGGAGCACCGTCTTCAAGAGCAGCAGAAGTAATTACATTGATTTTCATGCGCCCCGCATTTTTGTTTTGCTTTTTTCGGCAGGATGTGATAAAATAGTATTATGTGTGTGTCGGCACATTAATTGTCGCTAATAAAAACATAAGAGGAGATGAACGCTGCAAAAACGCTACGCTTAATAATCTCAAGATAAAAAAGGGGAATTGATTTATGAAAAACAGCGATGTAACTAAAGACGCCTCGTTTTGGGACAAAAGGTTCCGTTATACCGAAATGGGGTCGTCACTCAAAACGGAGGTAGTCGCGGGACTTACCACCTTCCTTGCAATGGCGTATATTCTTATTGTAAACTCGGGAATGTTTGCAAGCCTCGGCTCTGTATCCTTTGACGCCATGTATGTCACAACGGCGCTTTCGGCAATTATCGGAACGGTGCTTATCGGTCTTTTGTCAAATCTGCCGCTCGCGCAGGCACCCGGAATGGGACTCAACGCCTTTTTTGTATACACGGTTTGCATGACACTCGGTTTTTCCTACGCAAACGCACTTGTTTTCGTGCTGCTTGACGGAATCATCTTCGTACTGCTTACCGCCACGGGTCTTCGCAAGATTATTTTCGATGCCATTCCGCATGTTGTAAAGGCTGCCATACCCGCAGGTATCGGTTTATTCATTGCCTTTTTGGGACTGCAGGACGCAAAGCTGGTTATCCCGAGCGAATCGACAGGCGTTACGCTGGCGTCCTTTAATCTTCTCGGAGGAGCCGGATGGGGCGCGGTCATGCCGCTTATAGTTGCGGTGTTCTCCCTCCTGCTTATAGCCGTACTGTCACACAAAAAGGTTAAGGGCTCTATTCTTTGGGGAATACTCGGCGGAACGGGACTGTATTATATCCTAGGCTTCACCGTAAAGGATTTTTACAAGGGCTTTGCGGAAACCCTCTCCTTTAATCCGTTTAAGCCATTTTCAGCCTTTGCCTCGGAAGCGTTCGGCAAGGTATTTACCGAGGGCTTTGACTTCTCGGCATATTTAAGCGCCGACGGTCATTCGGTAGGCGGACTTGTTATTCTGTTTATAACCACCGCCCTGGCGTTCTGCATGGTTGATATGTTCGATACGCTCGGAACTCTGTACGGCGCCTGCCGCGGCGGAAATCTGCTTGTTAAAAACGATAAGGGCGAGCTTGAGGTTCCCAATATGGACAGGGCGATGATGGCAGATGCCGTTGCTACCTGTACCGGCTCTGTGCTCGGAACCTCCACTGTTACCACCTTTGTGGAATCCTCTGCAGGCGTTGCCGCCGGCGGCAAAACGGGCGTCACCTCCCTTGTAACCGCCGCTGCCTTTGCGGTTGCACTTTTCTTCGCTCCGATTGCAAAGCTTATACCGCCCTATGCCTACGGTGCAGCGCTTATTTATGTCGGCGTGCTTATGATAGGCAGCGTTAAGGATATCGACTGGAAGGATGTATCGGTTTCCGTGCCCGCATTCCTCACCGTCGCTATGATGCCGTTCACATATAATATATCCTACGGTATAGCCTTCGGACTGTTCTCATATGTAATAATAAAAGCATTCTGCGGCGAAATAAAGCAGATAAAAATCGGCACATGGGTCGTAACCGCCCTGTTTGTTGCAATGTTCTTCCTTACACATTAAGGAAACTGCCGATAGCTCTATTCTGAAAAAAGCTGCGTCTCTCCCCTTTTCGGCCGGGATGCAGTTTTTATTTTCGGTTTTTGCTCTTCGTAATTCTTATATGCCGAAAAGAAAACGGACAGATTTGATTATATGTCGGCGGATGAAATAAAAGAAACCTACAATATTGAATTTGTTTCTCGCGATTTTAAAGAGCCTATTTCAAATGAGTTTTAAAAGTCACAAATCAAGGAGAGCTTTATATGGATGAAAACATCACAAATGTAAATAATGAAGAAAGTAAACCGGCTATTTACACAACAAGCGTTTTAATGAGCCGTGATTTATACTATGATTTTTCTACGGTGGGTTATAACCGAATGAAAAAAACACTTATATTCTTTTTCCCGTTTACTGTTTTGGAAATTGCGGTAAATATATTGGCTAAAAATTTTGACACAGTAGCTTTATCCGTAATCATATCACTCATTTTCTTTTTGTTGTATCATGGAATAAATAAATCAACAAAAATCGATTACGAAAGAACTTTAATATCGGCGGGCAAGGAAATAAGTACAAGCTATGAGCTTTTTGAAGACAGGGTTGTTACTGATTCGGAAGGCGTTAAAAGAGAGTATTTTTATTATCAAATTACAAAATTTTTTGAAACCAAGAATTTCTTACTCCTGCATTTACAACATAACCTATATATTACAATAAATAAAAATAACCTCAATGCAAATGTTGATGAGGTTAAAAACTTTATAATACAAAAATGCCCTCTTGTTAAGAAGAAAAAATTTATTAATTGCTCTAATGATAAAAAATGGACTTTGCGGCTTTTGATTTTACTTGTTGTTTTTTCTGTAATAGGAACTATAATCAGCTTAATATTCAAATTCAACGCTATTTTTTAATAACAGATATAATATTGAAATAGATTATACACAAGCGGAATTGGTTTCGCTTGGTCTTTCGGTTGCTTCCGGACAGACCGATTATAGTGATATTTTCAATTGGATAAACAACCACAAAATATAAAGAAGAAACGACTTGCCGCAAAGCAAATGCTCTGCAAGCAAGTCGTTTTCCGTAATAAATAATTATCTCTTTGAGAACTGCGGTGCACGGCGAGCGCCCTTGAGACCGTATTTCTTTCTTTCCTTCATACGCGGATCGCGTGTGAGGAAGCCTGCCTTCTTAAGCTCGGCGCGAAGCTCTGCGTCGGACTGAAGAAGCGCACGGGAAATACCGTGGCGGATAGCGCCTGCCTGACCGGTAACGCCGCCGCCTGCAACGCGGCAGACAACATCATACTTATCGGCAGTGCCGGTGAGAACGAGAGGCTGACGAACGATGAGCTTGAGTGTTTCAAGACCGAAGTAATCGTCAATATCTCTGTCGTTAACGGTAACCTTTCCGGTACCTGCATAAAGACGAACACGGGCAACAGAACTTTTTCTTCTGCCTGTTCCGTAGAAATAAGGCTTTGCTTCAAACATTGTTTCTGTCTCCCTTCTTAAAATTCAAGCTTTTCAGGCTTCTGGGCAACCTGAGCGTACTCGGTGCCGCTGTAAATGTGAAGTCTGGTAAGAGCTTTGCGGCCGATCGTAGTATCCGGCACCATACCCTTAACGGCAAGCTCCATAGCGAGCTCGGGGCGGGTCTTCATAAGAGAGGAATACTTAACCTCTTTAAGACCGCCGATATAGCCGGTGTGACGGCGATAGAACTTCTTTTCAAGCTTTTTACCTGTTAAAACCGCCTTATCAGCGTTGATAACGACAACATGGTCGCCGCAATCGACATGGGGAGTAAACTCCGGCTTTAACTTTCCGCGAAGGATATCCGCAACCTTGGTGGCGGTACGGCCGAGCGGTCTGTCAGCAGCGTCGATTATATACCATTTACGCTGAATTTCAGCAGGTTTTGCCATAAATGTAGACATAATTCAAAACCTCCAAAAAATCTTTCGTTATTTAAACAGCTCAATTATAATACCACACTCGGGATATAAAGTCAACACCGAATTTTCAAAATTTTAATTTAAAGTTCGCAATCTCTGTTTTTCTTTAAAATGCTCCGTTTATCTCCCGTTTCCTCATTTGTCATTTTTAAAATTATTTAAGATTAAATGCCTTTTTAACCTGCGGCAGACGGAAAATGATTGCTGCGGCAATAAGGGTTATTACAAGCTCGGGGAGCATATAAGAGCCGTTGTAGGCTGCCGAATACAGCCAAACATTGTTGAATTTATCCGCCCATTTTTCGGGAATACCGAAAAGAATAGCTCCCGAAAACAGGTGTGAAATAAAGCGCAGCACGAACACAAGCGAAATGCCGGCAAGCATTCCCGCATAGCCCTTTTTCGCAAACGCGCCCGCAAAGCCCAAAACGGTAAAGGCGATTATGTAATCAAGGAAAATAGTGCCTACAAGATATGCCGGTGTGAGTCCCCAGCCGAGCAGACCGTCCATCACTATTCCGAAGAACAGCTGAATCAGCGAATAAACGAATGAAGAGCCTACGCCCCATTTAAGACCTAAGGAAATAGATATAACCACAATCGGCAGCATGCTCAAAAGGGTTACCGAGCCGCCGAGGGGCAGCTCGTAAAGCTTTATAAGGCTTAAGGCGGACGCCAGCGCTACCATAACGGCGCTGAAGGTCAGTTTGTAGACGGGTTTGTTTTTTGTTTCCATTTTTCAACACTCCTTTTATATATCGCAATCGCCTGCGAAAAAAGCCGCAGGCAAAGACCTGCGGCAATACTGTTGGCGTATTTCCCTACGACGGCATTATCCGTATCAGGTCATAGGTCGAAGTCATAGCAAAAAGCGGACTTCCTCTCAGCCTGAGTTTCATCAAGCTCCCTAAATTGCACTGCTATTATAGCATTCACGGAACGGTTTGTCAAGCACCGATTGAGTGTGTCGAAAAAGTCGACACACTCCCCTGCGGGAATGCCGTTCGCTCGAAAATCACGGATTTTCGGACTGCACTCTATCCCCGTGGGTACTCACCCCAGTGCCCTTGAAAAAACGCTGAATAAGCGTTTTTTCGCTTACAAGGTGTTTTTCCGCCGCACCTGTCGCCGGAAAAACGAAAAATGCGGCGTTACCGCCGCAGATAAAAATTTTTGGGGTTATCAACAGACCGAAGGAATCCCTTCGGTCGGCGATTCTTTGTATAAAATTCAGTTTCATCGTGCAAGGGGGTGAAATTTCGCATAAGCCGCAGTGTACTTGCTTTTCACAAACCGCGCGTACACCTGTGTGGAGGATATATCCGCATGCCCGAGCATTTCCTTAATATCCTTAAGCGGCGCGCCGTTTTCAAGCAAATGCGCCGCGAACGAATGACGCAGCGTGTGCGGCGTTATATCCTTTTTGATTCCCGCCTTTTCGGAATAATGCTTTATAATCTTCCAAAAGCCCTGGCGCGACATTGCGCCGCCGTTCATATTGGTAAACAGCCTGTCCTCGTTTTTATCGGTAACTATAACGGGTCGGACATTCACAAGATAATCCGCAACCGCCTTTACCGCCGCGGGATACATGGGCACAATGCGTTCCTTTTCGCCCGAATGCATATGTAAAATACCTATCTGCAAATTAACATCCGATACGGTAAGCTCCGTAAGCTCTGACACCCTTATACCGGTAGCGTAAAGCAGCTCGAGCATCGCCTTATCCCGAACGCTCTTGTAATCGTCCCCGTCGGGCTGGGAAAGCAGCAGTATTATCTCGTTTGAATCAAGAATTCCCGGCAGCTTTTTTTCGGCTTTTTTAAGCTTAATTCCGTTTACGGGGTTTTCCTCTATAATATTCTTTGAAATTAAAAAACGGTAGTAGCAGCGAACCGATGCCACGGTGCGGCTGACAGTCGCGTCCGACTTGCCCTTGCCCGACAAATATTCAACATATTTTTTTATGAGCGCGGAATCCGCCGTTTCGGTATCCCTGCCGTTTGAAGCGCAATATTCGGAATACTGATGTATGTCCCGCATATACGATTCAACCGTATTCGGCGACGCCATTTTAACGCTTACCAGGTATTCCCTGAAAACGCTGCACAGATCAGCCATATTGCACCTCCTTAAAAAATTAACATCCCTTACAAAGCAAGGCTTGCCCCGAACGAGCAGGACATAACCGCGTCAATAATCGCCGACAGCAATGTCAGCAGACATATAAATATGTATTTACTGCAGTAGCTGCGGAAATCCGCCGAAAGATTGACCGGCGGCGCAGACGGAAGCGTCAGCCTTGCCATTCCGAGAGAAAAACCGACCGATTCCCTCGCCGCCAATAAAAGCGAAACCGCAAAAATTATTTCCGCGGGAATTATCAGCACGGCGTTAAAGGCTATTCCCTTAACCGAATACTGCGAGTAAAGCAGAGCCGACACGCTGCCGTAAAGCACACAGCGGACTGCTGCCGCAATCGGCACCAAAACAACACCCAAAACCGACGTGCCCGCAGCAAACACCGCAAGCAAAACAAGCGCAGACCCCGCAAAGGAATTCAAAGTGACAGATAAAAAAGAAGCGTCACTGCGCTCCGCAACAAACCGTTCAAGATAATCCGCCGAATAATCCGACAATCCGACTATCCTTTCCCCGGCAAAGGTTCCCACCGCTATACCGGCGATAAACAGCAGCACCAACAGCACCAGCACATTGTTTTTAATAATAAATTCGGAAAGCCTGATTCTTTTAAGGCTTAAAACAGTTCCTTTTTTCATACTCATCCCTCCGGCTTCTATGAAATAATATGCCGGATTCGGACAAGATATGCCGAAAAATAAATAAAGCCATATTTAGGTATTTAATATTCCTCAACCGCTAAATATGGGTTTTGTTCGGTTTTATGTAAACTGAATTTCCGTTTTCGGAACCACGGGTATAACGATACCGCAAATTGGTATATACTGCGCTTACGCTCAACAATATAGTTATACAACATTTTTATAATTATGTCAACCGCCAATTTTACATGCATCAAATCTTATGTTAACTCTTTATGTAAACCACACAACATGTATGACGTGTTCTGTTATGTAAACTCAATTTGTTGTAATTGGGTCTTTAATTTTTTTTGAAAATATGTTATACTTAATTCAGGAAAAAATATAAACGCCGCAAGACTTGTGCGGCACGGGTGGGGTTTGATTATGAAAAAGACAGTAATTGTTACCGGCTCTTCAAAGGGCATAGGCGCGGCAACGGCAAT
>ERZ827498.690-NODE-690-length-42596-cov-19.248960_pt1 | contig 42596 bp, 35 predicted proteins | sample MGYA00519865_ERZ827498 | MGnify/ENA primary metagenome ERZ827498 (study PRJEB31778, sample SAMEA3449328) | human gut metagenome | biome: human gut; feature: human-associated habitat; material: faeces | place: United Kingdom | collected 2010/2012 ...
CGTGCTCAATATACTTCGGGTGCGTATAAATCTGATACATCAGGCGATATTTTTTGCCGTGCTTTTTTGCCGTCCAGTACGGAACCTCTTTCACAAACCGGACAACATCCTTCGGGTCGGTGGGCGCCATCTCCATAAAGTCGTCCTCGACCTTTTCCATACAGTATGCGGTTGACTCAACAATCAGCTCGTCAAGGTTTTTGAAATACGAATAAAGATTTGCCTTTGTGCAGCCGCAGGCATCAGCCAGGGCTTTGATTCCCGTGCCCGTCAGCCCGTTTTCCGCATAACACTCAAAGCATTTTTCCATTATTTCCCGCTTACGCGCGTTGTGCTGTTCCTCTGTTGTTTTCATGTTGCTTTGCTCCTTTTATATTTACGACCGTTCGTTCACGATTAGTATAGCATAGAATTGTGATAATTTCAAGAGTTGCTTGCAGACAGCAAAACTCCAGTCCGCTTTTCGCTCAGGGTCAGTTGTCGGCGATAAGATTGTGCCTTTCGCACTTGATAATTTTTCTTATTACTTTCTCATAGTAAAATCACAATAACCCGCGACAATTGGGTGTCCGCCCCTAACGCCTTACAGGGGGTACGCTGTTCACCATCATAATAACCGCTTCATCATCGCTTGCCTCAACAACGCGGCAGGCTGTTTCGACATTTCAAAAAAGTTCACAGGCATATTTCCTGCCATGTCCGGAAATCAATTCATAACGATCTTCTTATTGCTGCACAACAATCGGCGAAATCAGACCGTTAAAAGAAGTGCGCTGTCTCTTACCTTTTCAAAATCAGTGAGAAAAGACGCTTTCTTAACCTTTCAAGGCGTAATTTCAATCAATATTGTCGCTTCAAGTCCTGTTATACCGAGTAAACCGATGATTGTTTGCCATGAAAAGTAAATTTATAAAGATGAACAAAAAACACTTAAACCCCCTGAAAATCAAGGAGTTTAAGTGTGTGTTCCACATCGCGGAGTAATGATGTGACTGTGCGACGAAATGGCACAATATGAAACCGATGTGCGTTTACACTGCGCGAAGCACTTATTATATTATAACATAAAGTGAACCAAGTGATATGTCGAGCTGTGCTCGGCGTGATATTTTTGCCTGTGGCAAAAGTGATTTTGCGCCGTTGGCGCAGTGATATTATATTCACCCTCACACTCGAGAAGCGAATATCACTCGGTGGGAATCCGAATATCACTGCGCAGCAATATCACTCGCCGTAAGGCGAATATAACTAAAAAAAGCAATTGCTTTTTGCAATTGCTTTTTTCATGGAGCTGCTAACCGGAATTGAACCGGTGACCTCGTCCTTACCAAGGACGCGCTCTACCATCTGAGCCATAGCAGCATGAAGCTATATCAGCGACTAGATTATTATACGACAAAGTCCGCGCAATGTCAAGTACAAATTTCGATTTTTTGAAATTTCATCGGCAGCCGCGAAAGCCGCTTTATAATAAGCCGCTGCTTTTCGGATAATGCGCACCCCGAGTGTGTATCAAAGAGCGCGCATTATCATGCGGTGTTTTATCGTTCCGCAGCAGCTCTGTCGGCAATTTCATCCAGCTTTTTGTTCCTGAAATAAAGCGCCACATCTATTGAAATCTCAATAAAGTTAAGCACATAGAAGAAAAAGCTTAAATAGAATATAAAGCCCGAGCTGCCGCCCGCAACCTGTATAATCTTTCTCGCAATTCCGCAGGCGTAGCCTATAAGCAAAAATACCTCAAAGAAAAGGCTTTTGCCCTTTGCGGTGCGGGAGATTATGGATTTGCGAATGGAAATAGGCCACGAAAGCCCAAAGCAGAATATAGTAAGCGCTTCAAGTAAATCGGTAATCATTTTTAAACCCCTTAATAATCCGAACCCCGAAAGGGGCTCGGATTATTTACTTTTTATATTATTTTTGTCTTCTGTAATCGGGGAGCAGCTTCGGCGATACGGCGTCGGTCTTAATGCCTGCCGCCTCACGCTCGGCGTCAAATTTGTTAATGTGTTCAAGGGTCAGCTTGCCCACCTTAACGTCCTTTGATTTTGCCGCAGCGTTTTTGCCCGCGGTTCTGCCGAATACAATTATATCAAGCAGAGAGTTGCCCATAAGGCGGTTTCTGCCGTGTATTCCGCCTACTGCCTCGCCCGCAACATACAGATTTTCAACGCAGGTGCTCATACCCGTAACGTTAATGTCAATACCGCCGTTCTGGTAGTGAAGGGTCGGGTACACAAGTATCGGCTCCTTGCGAATATCAATACCGTAGCTTGCGAACATACGCATCATAGCGGGTATTCTCTTTTCAATAGTGCCCTCACCGCCGATTTTTTCAATCATCGGGGTATCAAGCCAAACAGCCTTGCCGCTGCCTGTGTCCACGCCCTCGTCGCGGTCGGAGCACTCTCTTATAATGGAAGCCGCCGCAACGTCGCGTGTTTCAAGCGGGTGCATAAATACCTTACCGTCGCGGTTTACAAGCTTAGCGCCTAAGGAACGCACCTTTTCGGTAACAAGCGCGCCGAATATCTGCTGCGGGAAAGCCGCGCCCGTGGGGTGGTACTGCAATGTATCGGCATACAAAAGCTTGGAGCCTACACGGTAAGCCAGCACCAGTCCGTCCGCCGTAGCGCCGTAGTGGTTAGAGGTCGGGAAGCCCTGATAGTGCATTCTGCCCGCTCCGCCCGTTGCAATAATAACGGTTTTGGCGCGCGCCACCATAAGCTCCTTTGTTTCCATATTCATAAGCACCGCGCCTGCGGCGTTGCCGTCTTCATCAAGAATAAGCTCAATAGCCGAGGTAAAGTCCACAACGGGAATACCGCGGTTTAAAACCTCATCACGCAAGGTGCGCATAATTTCAGCGCCGGAATAGTCTTTTGCTGCGTGCATACGCTTTCTCGAGGTACCGCCGCCGTGGGTGGTAACCATGGTGCCGTCGGGCGTTTTATCAAACTCAACGCCGAGTTCATTAAGCCACTTAATAGCCTCGGGTGCGTCGCACACAAGCTTTGAAAGCAGTTCGCGCTTTGCTGCGAAATGACCGCCGCCGAATGCGTCTACAAAGTGTATAGCCGGCGAATCGTTCGGTTTATCAGCCGCCTGAATACCGCCCTCAGCCATCATTGTGTTGGCGTCGCCTATGCGCAGCTTTGTAACTATCATAGTTTTAGCGCCGGCGTTATCCGCCTCAATTGCGGCTGAAGCGCCCGCGCCGCCGCCGCCGATTATAAGCACGTCAACATCATATGTAACGTCGTTTAAATCAACGTCGTCCGCCTTAATGCGGCTGTGCGCCTCAAGCATTTCGCAAAGCTCGTGCGGCACCTGCTCGCCCTTGTTCGGTCCTATTTTAAGGGTGGAAAATTCGCTCTTTTTATAATCGGGGTGGTAAGCCGCCAAAAGGGCGTCCTTTTCGTCCGCGGTCATACGGCGCGGCTCTAATGCAATGTTATCTTCTCTTGCGGCCTCAACCGCCTTTAAAGATTTTTCAAATTCTTTTGAATACATAATCTGCGCGCCTCCTTATTTCTCAATTTCGCGGTTGTTGTAAAGCTCTTTAAGCTCTTCAACAGGCTTGCCCATAAGCGACTCTATAATCTCGGTAAACGCGCCCTCTTTAATTTCCTCAACGCGTTTTTCAAGGTGCTCTGACTTCGGCTCTATATACTTGCCGTTAAGTCTGCGTGCAAGCATTGCAACCTGCGGGTGGGAAATACCTGCGGGGCAGCGGGATGAGCAAACGCCGCACATAACGCAGTCAAACGATTCCTCTGCGCACTTATCAAACTCGCCGCGCTGCGCATACGCTATGTACTGCATAACGTTAAGCGACTGCGTGCAGCTTTTTGTGCAGGCATTGCAGCCTACGCATGCATAAATTTCGGGGTAAAGCTGCATCATAATCTGCTCGGTGGGTTTTATCTTTTCAATATCGTAAACCTGTTTTACCAGCGGGAAGAAAGGCAGTGTTGCAACATACATATTGTTCTCAACCTTAGTCTGGCAGGCAAGGCAGGTTTTAAGCTCACGGTCGCCCTTTATGCGGTAAATGGTGGCGCAGGCGCCGCAAAAGCCGTTACGGCAGCCGCAGCCGCGTACTAACTGATAGCCCGCGTATTCCATTGCGCGCATTATTGTAAGGTTATCCGGCACGCTGTATTTTTTGCCGAACAGGTAAACATCAACCATAGTATCCATTTGTTTTCCTCCTTATTCCTTATCAGTACTCGTCGGGCAGCTCGTCTATTTCGTCAAAGCGGAAAACAGGGCCGTCCTTGCAGACGTATTTTGCGCCTATGTTACATCTGCCGCATTTGCCTATGCCGCACTTCATTCTAAGCTCCATTGTGGTGTAAACCTGGGTTTTATCAAAGCCCAGCTCCTGAAGCCCGGCAAGGGTGAATTTAATCATTATAGGCGGTCCGCAAAGCACGGCTATTTTATCGGTTGTAAAGCCCAGCTCCTTGACATAATTCGGAACAAAGCCCACATGACCGTCCCATTCAGGCTGCTCGCGGTCAATGGTAAGGTGAACGTTTACACCCGTATCATTTGCCCATTCGTCAATTATTTCCTTGTAGTCAACAAGGTCCTGCTTACTGCGAGAGCCGTAAACAATATCAATCTTGCCGTAGCGGTCGCGGTAGTGGCGGCAGTAGTTAATAACCGAGCGCAAGGGCGCGAGACCTATACCGCCGGCAACGAAAAGCAGGTCGTGACCCGCAAATTCGGTATCGACCGGGAAAGGTCTGCCGTAAGGCCCGCGTATGGTTATTTCCTGCCCTACCTCCATAGAGTGCAGCCACTCTGTAACGCAGCCGCATTTCTTTATTGAAAACTCCATAAACTCGGTGTTTGTGGGGGAAGATGTGATTGAGAACATAGCCTCGCCCACACCGGGAATGGAAAGCATTGCGCACTGCCCCGGCATATGGTCGAAAGCCTTTTTGCCGTCGGGCGTTACAACGCGGAAGGTCTTAACATCGGGAGTGTCTATCCTGATATCGGTAACAACGCCGATTTTCGGAATAAGCGGTTCTTTAATATCAGCCATTTGTGTTACCTCCCAGTTTTTTCATTACCTTTACAATGTTCATTTGTATCGGGCATTTTGCAAGACATCTGCCGCAGCCTACGCAGGAGAACATACCGTCGTTATTCGTCGGGAAATACACAAGCTTGTGCATAAATCTCTGGCGGAAACGCTCTAATTGAGTCAGTCGCGGCTGACCTGCGGACATTTTGGTAAATTCGGAATACATGCAGGAATCCCAGCAGCGGAAACGCTTAACGCCGTGACCCGTGTTGAAGTCCTTAATATCGTAGCATTGGCAAGTGGGGCACACAAAGGTGCAGGTGCCGCAGCCAAGGCAGCTTTCGGAAAGCTCTTTCCACTCGGGGCGATCGAAAAATTCCTTTGTTTTGCCGTCGCCGAATGCGTCCGCTTTAAGGCTTGCCAGCGGCAGCTTTGCCATTCTTTCGCGCGTTACCTTTTGCTGCTCGGTAACTGCCGTGTTATCGGCTTCTTCGGTAATGCCTTCAAGCGCCTTTAAAAGTTTTTCGCCCTTTTCGGTCTTAGCGTCCATATAAAGCGCGTCTTCGGTTTTATAGCATACCACATCGCCCGCAGGCTCTGCCGCGTCTATACCGAAGGTGGTACAAAAGCAGGTTTCATTCGGCTTTGTGCAGGCAAGCGACATTATAACCCCGTGCTCGCGGCGGTTTTTATAGTAGCTGTCCTGCGGCTCTGCCAAAAATACTTTATCCAGCACGTCAAAGCTCTTAACATCACAGGCACGCACGCCGAAAACCACAAAATCCTCGGTTTCGCTGCGGGTGTCTATAACCTCTATCTTTTTGCCCTCTACCTTAAAATCCATAAGATTTTCGGTTTGGGGGAAGAAGAAATCCTTTGCACTCCTTACGGTGTTAAGCGAATCGGATAGCTTTTTGCCGTCTTCCCATTTCTCATATTTTGCGCCAGTTTTGGTATCAACCGGCATATAAAGCACATTGTTTTCTGCAATGGCGGAGAAAAGCGAATCTATTTTTTCAAGCGATATTTTACGCATTTTCATTCCTCCTTACAGCGTCGCCCGGCTCAATATCCTCTGTGGTGTAGTTTACTATCGGAGCGCGCGAGCCTACCTCTGCGCCCGCCTGATATTCGCCGTAAAAGCTGTCAATATCCTTTATAAACTTGCGGTTGAGCAGGTGCAGCGGAATGTGCTGCGGACATACTCTTGAGCACTCTCCGCAATCGGTGCATCTTCCCACAACATGGAAAGCGCGGATAATATGGAACATTTTTTCCTCAAACTCGTTTGAAGCCGCCTTGTTTTCAACGCCCGAATTGGGGTTATCAAACACACACTTTTCGCAGGTGCAGGCGGGGCAAACGTCGCGGCAGGCGTTGCAGCGTATACAGCGGGATAATTCGTTCTGCCAGAAAGCGAAACGCTCATCGGGTGTCATTTTTTCAAGTTTTTCAACCTCGTCAAAGCGGTGAGAGTCTAAAACAGTCCCGTCCTCGCCCAAAAGCTCGTCGTAAGCCACGTGCTTTTTGGATTTGCAATTTAAGCACCTGTCGGGCAAAAGCTCGTCTCTGTCAAGCGTTATTTCACCGTCAAACAGGGTTTCTATTACCACCTTATCGCCGTTATCGGTTACCTTTGCAATACCCTCGGCATTGCTTTTAATTTTGCCCGTATCAAGCATACCGTTACACGGAACGCCCACGGCATAAACCTTTTCGCGGTCAAATCGGTGCTCGGTTAAAAGCTGGTTAAAGCTGTATGTATCGCAGGGCTTTAAGAAAACAAGAACCTTGTTTTCGCTCTTTCCCGTTTCCTTTACAAGGTACTTTGAAAAGTTAGCGCCGCAAAAATCGCCCCATACAAACTCTTTTTCAATATCCTCGGCAGTAGTGAAAAGTGCGGGGGTAATATCGTAATCAAACTCGCCCTTTTTCCAGCCGAAAACACGGTCAACCGTGCCGTTTTTAAGCAATTCGGAGGCTTTATTCACTAAAACATCGCGTTTTATTTCTTGCATCTTAAATCCTCCAATCTCTTGTTTTCACCGAGCGCCGCAACGGTTTTTGCAAAATCGTTCATTGTGGCGGCGAACTTTGCGCCCTCTGCCGCGGAGACCCACTCAACGCGGGTGCGCTCCTTTTCAATGCCTAAAAAGTCAAGCATTGAGAAAAGCAGAGCCATACGGCGGCGGGTGTAATAGTTACCCGAGGTGTAGTGGCAGTCGCCGGGGTGGCAGCCGCAAAGAATTACGCCGTCTGCCCCGCGCTGGAAGGCGCGTAAAATAAACATCGGGTTAACTCTGCACGAGCAGGGTACGCGGATTATTTTAACGTCGGCAGGATAATTGAGTCTGTTGTTTCCCGCAAGATCCGCACCGGCATAGGAGCACCAGTTGCAGCAAAACGCCACTATAAGCGGCTTATATTCGTTTACTTGCATATTGCGTCTACCTCCGCCATAATCTGTTTATTCATAAAGCCCTTTAAGTCCATAGCGCCGGACATACAGGCAACCGTGCAAGCGCCGCAGCCCTGGCACACAGCCTCGTTTACAACCGCTACGCGGCGAACCTTTGTGGTTCTGTCGGGCATTCTGAATTCCTTTTCAACATACGAAATAGCGCCGTAGGGGCAAACCTTTTCGCAGGTTGAGCAGCCGTTGCACATCATTTCATCGGAGTGCGCAACGCAGGGGTTACCCGTAAGCTTATCCTTACACAGAAGCCCTATAACCTTTGAAGCGGCGGCTCCCGCCTGGGAAACGGTTTCGGGTATATCCTTAGGCCCTTGGCAGGTGCCCGAAAGGAACACACCCGCAGTCGGACTTTCAACCGGGCGAAGCTTGGGGTGCGCCTCAGTAAAGAAATCGTTTGTATCCATACTGGCGGTAAGCATTGTAGCAAGCGGACGGGCGGATTTATCCGGTTCAATAGCGGCGGCAAGCACCACTAAGTCTGCGTCTATATGCAGCTGTTTGCCGTAAATCAAATCAGAGCCCTGAACCTTGAGCTTATTACCCTCGGGGGAAACCTTGCCCACCATGCCCTTTATGTAGTGAACGCCGTATTCCTCAACCGCGCGGCGGTAGAACTCATCAAAGTTTTTGCCGGGTGTGCGTACGTCTATATAGAACACATAAACCTCGGTATCGGGGTATTTATCTCTTATAAGCATTGCGTGCTTTGCGGTGTACATACAGCATATTTTAGAGCAATATTCCTTGCCCTTTTCAGCGCATGCCTCGCACCTTGAGCCCACGCACTGAACAAAAACTATCGTGTGCGGATGCTCATGGTCTGACGGACGCAAAAGCGTACCGCCCGTAGGACCTGCCGCGTTCATAAGGCGCTCTAATTCGAGGGAGGTTATAACATCCTTTGACTGTGAATAAGCAAACTCGTCAAACTTCTCCATGGAAATGGGATTAAAGCCCGTAGCTACTACTATTGCGCCGTATTTTTCCTTAACGAACTCGTCCTTTGCCTCGTAATCAATGGCACCTGCAGTGCAGACCTTCGAGCAAACGCCGCACTTCCCTGTTTTGAGCTTCATGCAGTGATTCGGGTCGATCGTTGCAACCTTCGGCACTGCCTGCGCGAACGGAATGTAAATAGCGCTGCGGTTATCCATGCCGAGGTTGAATTCGTTTGGAACCTTCTTTTGCGGACATTTTTCGGTGCAAAGCCCGCAGCCCGTGCATATATCCTCTTTAACGTAACGCGCGCGGCGCTTAATGGTAACCTCAAAGTTACCCACAAAGCCGCCTACCTCGGTTACCTCGGAGTATGAGAAGATGCGGATTTTGTCGTTCTGTGCCACATCCACCATTTTAGGGGTTAAAATACATGCGGCGCAGTCTAGCGTCGGGAAGGTTTTATCAAGCTGTGCCATTTTGCCGCCTATTGTCGGCTTGGTTTCAACTATATCGACCGGGAAGCCCGCATCGGCAATATCAAGCGCGGTTTGAATACCCGCAATACCGCCGCCTATAACCAAAGCACGCTTTGTAACGGGGCTTTCACCCGGGGTGAGCGGTGCGTTAAGATTAACCTTTGCAACCGCAGCCTTGGCAAGAATTATTGCCTTTTCGGTGCCTATGGGCATTTCTTTATGTACCCAGGAGCACTGCTCGCGTATGTTGGCAATTTCCACCATATAGGGGTTAAGCCCCGCGGCAGCCGCGGTTTTGCGGAATGTAGCCTCGTGCATACGGGGCGAGCAGGAGCAGACCACAATGCCTGTAAGCTTATACTCGGCTATTGCATTTTTAATGATCTCCTGACCTGCCTGTGAGCACATATACTGATAATCGGTGGAGAAAACAACACCGGGTTCAGTTTTAAGAGCCTCTGCAACAGCCTTTACATCAACGGTGCCCGCAATGTTGGTGCCGCAGTGACATACGAATACTCCGATTCTTTGCATATGTTATTTTCTCCTTTCCTATTTGGAATATTTGCGCATGGCGCTCATAATCGCCTGCTGGGGAATATCGTCATTTATTTTTTCGGGAATATCGTCAGCGGTCATGTGGTTGTTTCCCTTTCGGCGTATTGCTTCAAGGCGCACCGCCTCAATAATCTTTGCCGGCTCCACACCGCGCGGACAGCGCTCAACGCAGGCAAAGCAGGAAAGACATTTATAAACCGATTCCGATTTCATAAGGGTTTCAATATCGCCCGTTTCCACCATATAAACAAACTGGTGGGGGTGATATTCCATTTCGTCGTATGAGGGGCATGTGCCCGAGCATTTGCCGCAGCGCATACATTTAAGCGGATTAACGCCGCTTGCCCTTATAACCTGCTCCTTTAAAAGCTCTTTTTTATCAGGCATTTGTATCCTCCTTTACGCCTAACGCCTCGGCTAATAATTCGGTAAAGTACACAACCGGTATATTGCTGCCGTTATGCACCAAATTGTACTTGCAAAGCGGGCAGGCGGTAACCGCCAGCTCTGCGCCGTGGCTTTCGGCACTGTTTGTAACGGCGTTGCTTTTTTTCTTTGCGCTCTCGGGGTCCTCAAGCGCAACATAGCCGCCGCAGCACTCGTTTCTGTAAGGGTAAATTACAGGCTCTGCGCCTATTGCCCTTATAAACTCCTCCATAATTGCGGGGTTTTCGGGGTCGTCAAACGCCATTACCTTGCCGGGGCGCAAAAGCAGACAGCCGTAATATGCGGCAATCTTTCTGCCCGTTAAGGGGTTTACGACCTTTTCTTTGATTTTATCAAAGCCTACAACGTCGCGCAAAAGCTCAAAGTAGTGCATAACCTTCGTCTCACCCGAATAAGGCTCTCTTTTTTCCTTATCCTGCGCAAGATACAGGTTAGCGCGGTTTCTGAACGTTTCGTCGTTAGTTATCTGATAATTAGTCTGTTTTATAACATTATGGCAGGCGGAGCATACCGTAACAAGCGGTCTTTCCGCCTCTTTAGCGGCTATAAGCGCACGGACGGAAGATAGCTTTGATGCTATCTCGTCGTTATTGCTTACAAACACGCCGCCGCAGCACTGCCAGTCCTCTATCTCACATAATTCAACGCCCAAAACCTCGGCGCATCTGCGGGCATAAAGGTCAAGCTGTTTAGCTTTTGTGCGGAGCGTGCAGCCGGGAAAATAACTGACCTTAATCATTATTTTTCCTCCCTGAAAATTAAACCATCTGCTCGGGGTGGAATACCTCGTCAAATTTTTCTTCGGTTAAAAAGCCCAATTCTACGCACGCCTGCTTTAAGGAGATATTATCCTTAAACGCTTTTTTGGCGGTTTTAGCCGCGTTTTCGTAACCTATGTAGGGGTTAAGCGCGGTAACAAGCATAAGCGAATTGTGCAGATTGTGATACATTTTATCCTTATTTGCGGTAATTCCCACAGCACACTTGTTGTTAAAGGAAATAATAGCTTCTGCAAGCAGTCGGGCGGACTGTAAGAAGTTATACGCCGCAACAGGCATAAATACGTTAAGCTCAAAATTGCCCTGGGACGCCGCAATACCTACTGCAGCATCGTTACCCATTACCTGAACGGCAACCATTGTTACCGCCTCGCACTGGGTGGGGTTTACCTTACCGGGCATTATTGAGGAACCCGGCTCGTTTTCGGGAATGTGTATTTCCCCGAGACCGTCGCGCGGACCTGATGCCAACCAGCGAACGTCGTTCGCTATTTTCATCATATCGCAGGCGGCAGCCTTGATTGCGCCGTGCGCGAAAACAAATTCGTCCTTTGAAGTAAGGGCGTGGAATTTGTTTGCAGCGGTTACAAATGGCTTGCCCGTAAGCTCTGCAACCTTCGCGGCAACAAGCTCGGAGAAGCCCTTAGGTGCGTTAAGCCCCGTGCCGACGGCTGTGCCGCCGAGAGCCAACTCATAAAGCGGCTTAACAGCCATTCTTAAAAGCTCCGCATCGCGTTCAAGGCTTGCTCTCCAGCCTGAAATTTCTTGGCTGAACTTAATGGGAGTAGCGTCCTGCAAATGGGTTCTGCCCGATTTTACGATACCCTCGTTTTCAGCCTCTAATTTTTTAAAAGTATTTATTAAAAGCTCTATTGCGGGCAAAAGCTTATCCTCAATAGCTACAACCGCCGAAATATGCATAGCGGTCGGGAAGGTGTCGTTTGAGGATTGGCTCATATTTATATCATCGTTCGGGTGGCAAAGCTTTTCGCCCGCAATTTGGTTAGCGCGGTTGGCAATAACCTCGTTTGCGTTCATATTGGACTGCGTGCCCGATCCCGTCTGCCACACAACAAGCGGGAAATGATCGTTAAGGCTGCCCGATATTACCTCGTCGCACGCGGCGGAAATAGCCTTTACCTTCTGCGCCGTCATTTTTTCGGGCTTAAGCTCCGCGTTTGCAAGCGCCGCCGCCTTTTTGAGTATGCCGAAAGCGTGGGTTATCTCGCGCGGCATGGTTTCAATGCCTACACCTATCTCAAAGTTTTCGTGGCTTCTTTCGGTCTGTGCCGCCCAAAGTCTGTCGGCAGGAACCTTCATTTCGCCCATAGAATCATGTTCTATACGGTATTCCATTTCTGTATTACCCCTTATATCTCAAGATTGCTTATAACATCCTTTAAGGTATCGGCGCTCTTACGCAAAAGCCTTACCTCTTCATCGGTCATGGGAACATTGACCTTACCTCTTACGCCCTCATGGCCTACCATGTTAAGTGTGCTGAGCGCAACATTTTCAATTCCGTATTCTCCATGCATCATGGTGGAAACGGTCATTGTGGTGTCGATACCGCCGAGCAGACATTTGCAGATGTGGCAAACGGATACCGAAACCGCATAGAAGGTAGCTCCCTTTCTTGCAATAACGCGCGCGCCCGATTTTCTTACATACTGCTCAATCTCGCCGAAGTCAAGCTCGGGGGTGTTGATTCCCGGAGTGGTTATAAGCTTTTTGCACTCCTTTATCGGAACATTCGAGATATTGGCGACCGACCACGGAATGAAAGAAGAATCGCCGTGCTCGCCGAAAACATAGGCGTGAACATTGCTCTGATTTATGTTGTAATATTCGGAAAGTCTTGAACGCAGACGCGCGGTATCAAGAATGGTACCCGAACCGATTATACGGTTTTCCGGCAGTCCCGACATCTTGTAGAAAGTATATGTAAGAATATCAACCGGGTTACTTACGATAATATAGGTCGCGTCCGGAGCATACTTCGTGATTTCGGGAATAATCTGCTTTGTGATGTTAACATTAGTCTGCGCAAGCTCAAGTCTTGACTGACCGGGCTTTCTTGCAATACCCGAGGTTACGATTACAATGTCGGAATTAACCGCGTCGCGGTAGTCTCCCGCATAGATCGAGCAGGCACCGCAGAAGGGTGTGCCCTGGCGGATGTCGAGCGCTTCGCCGAGAGCCTTTTCGTTATTGATATCTATCATAACGATCTCCGAGGCAAGCCCCATTACAGTAAGCGTGTAAGCGATGGTGGAACCGACGCTTCCGGTCCCGATAATTGATACTTTGTTCATAATGCACCTTCCATTACTACAATATTCCACTTATTATAACATATATCGAGCGGTTTTGTAAATACACTATTTACATATTTCTATTACAAATATGATATAGTGATTACGCAGCTTTATGTTCAATTTTCAAAAGCTGACAAAATTCGCGCCGATACATATTGTATTTTATTGACATTTGCGGTCTTCCACTATATAATAGTCATATTAAAAACTAATAAGGGGTTTATGTATGGAGAGAGAATCTTTTAAATCGCGTCTCGGCTTTCTGCTGGTGAGCGCCGGCTGTGCAATAGGCATAGGCAACGTTTGGCGTTTCCCGTTTATTGTGGGGCAAAACGGCGGCGGAATTTTTGTTCTTATTTATCTTTTAATGCTGGTTATAATGGGTCTGCCGGTTTTAACAATGGAGCTGGCTGTGGGCAGAGCAAGCCGCAAAAGCGCGGTATTGGCTTACAAGGCGCTTGAAAAGCCCGGACACAAATGGCACATTCACGGTTGGTTTGCAATAATAGGCTGCTATGTGCTTATGATGTACTACACCACGGTTTCGGGCTGGATGCTGAACTATTTCTTTAAGTTTTTAACCGGCACCTTCCACTCGGGCAGCACGCCCGAAGCGGTATTAAGCTCTAGATATGAGGACGCGGGCAAGGTTTTCACCGATATGCTGGCAAGCCCCGGCGAAATGAGCTTTTGGATGGCTGTAACGGTTATTGCCGGAATACTTATTTGCAGCATAGGCGTGCAAAAGGGGCTTGAAAGAGTAAGCAAGGTTATGATGAGCGCGCTTTTCGTGCTTATTCTCATTTTGGCAATACACAGCTTTACCCTCTCGGGCGCGGGCGAAGGACTTAAATTTTACCTTGTGCCGAACATAGAAAACGTTAAATCGGTAGGGCTTGGCAATGTTATAGCCGCGGCTATGAATCAATCATTCTTTACTTTAAGCCTCGGAATTGCGGCAATGGAGATTTTCGGCAGCTATATGGGCAAGGAGCACTCGCTGATGGGCGAGGGCGCGCGCATTTGCGGGCTTGATACCTTTGTGGCGATTTCCGCGGGACTTATAATCTTCCCCGCCTGCTTCAGCTACGGAATTGAAGTAAATCAGGGGCCCGGGCTTATTTTTGTTACACTGCCCAATGTATTTGTGAATATGTCCGGCGGCAGAATCTGGGGCTCGCTTTTCTTCCTGTTTATGACATTCGCTTCGTTTTCAACCGTTATAGCGGTGTTTGAAAATATAATGTCCTCCTGTATGGATACGCTCGGCTGGAGCAGAAAAAAAGCCGCTCTGATAAACGGCATTGTAATTCTTACAACAAGTATTCCCTGCGTTCTGGGCTATAATTTATGGAGCAACGTTCACCTTATAGGCGGCAGAGATATTCTTGATACCGAGGATTTTATTGTAAGCAATATTCTGCTGCCCTTGGGGTCGCTTATTTACCTGCTCTTCTGCGTTACAAAATTCGGCTGGGGCTTTGATAATTACAGAAAAGAAGCAAATACCGGCAAGGGCTTAAAGGTTGCAAAATGGATGAAATGGTATTTCCTTATCGTCCTGCCGATACTTATACTCGCAATATTTATAATCGGAATTATCGGATGATATATTGACTTGATATGTCTATTAATCTTTTGATTAATTTTACCCTGCAACAACCCCTCCGTCATAGCTCCGCATGACACCTCCCCTTGCACAGGGGAGGCATTTTTTTACAAAACAAAGGCTCCCTTGTGTAAAGGGAGCTGTCGAGTGAAACGAGACTGAGGGATTGTTAGTGACTAAAGCTTATCTGCAAATTTTAGTTTTTTAATTGATTTAAGCCGGTAATAACCTCTCAGTAACAACTTCGCAATCCACCGAATCACATGAAAATTTTCTCTCATTATTATTTAATAACAAAAGAGCTTTCGGAAGGGCGGCACGAATAGACGAAAAAGCCTTCGTTTTTAAGATATTCCCTTGCCATCTTTGCCTTTTCATCATCGGAAAAAAGCGCGAATCTTGCGGGGCCGCTGCCTGAAAGGGATACTGCGTCCGCGCCGCAGGAGTATAGGCGGTCGGGTATATTGCTGCCCTCCCACAGTACCGAAAAAGAGTTTCCGAGCGCCTGTGTCAGCTCGGAATAGCTGCCGTTTTTAACGGCGGTCACGGTCTTTTCGATATCGGGTTTCGGGTAATCCGTTTTATCAAGCCTTGCGAACATTTCGGCGGTAGACGGCTTATCTCCCGCAAGTATTATTACAGCCGAGCATTTCGGGATAGCCGGCAGCGGGGTCAATATCTCCCCTATTCCCCTTGCGCGCTGCGTTCCCCCGTCAATCAAAAACGGAACATCCGCCCCGAGGGATACCGCCATTTCGCAAAGCCTTGCCTTTGAAAATCCCGTTTCAAAAATTTTATTAAGCCCTGTAAGCACACCTGCGGCGTCCGTGCTGCCGCCTCCGAGTCCGGCAGAAGACGGAATGAACTTTTTTATTTTTATTTGCACCTGCGGCTTTATCCCCGCCGCACCGAAAAAACAGTGCGCCGCTTTAAAAGCAATATTGTTTTCTCCGTTAAAGCTGTCGCTCTCAAAAGAGAAAAAGCGGCTTTTTTTTATTGATATCTCATCGCTTATATCCACCGTTTGCATTACCGTATCCAACTCGTGGTAGCTATCATTGCGTTTGCCGATTACCGAAAGCGCAAGATTAATTTTTGCGTTTGCCGCAAAAAGTATACTGTCCATATTTTTTCATTCCTTTTTATTGCCATACGTCCATTGTGAAGCGGGTCAAGAAACGGCTCATGGCAGGTATACGGAGAAGCGCGTAAAAAAGCATAGCGCCCGAAACATTTAGGATTACATCGTCGATATCGCTTGAACCTGTCAAAAGCAAAAGCTGCAGAAGCTCTATCAGCAGCACAGAGGTCAGCGTGACCGCGAGAACGGAATACCACCTGTTTATCCTTTTGAATAGACACACCGTGAAAAACGGCAGAGGCATAAACGCGGCAAAATTTCCGAAAATGTTCTCAAAAACACTCCAGAACGGAAGTGTGCCGTTCTTAAGGGCGTTTATAAACAGCTTGAGCGTTTCAAAGGGTATTAAATTGGTGCTTTCATTTATATATCTGTAAAATTCCGCAGTGTTCCATTTAAGTACGCCGAAAATATCCCGACCCAGAGCGTCGTCGATAAGGGTGAAATCCACTATAAGAATTATATAGAATAAAAAAAGCGCGAAAATTCGGTTTCTCATTATTTTGTGCCGAATGCCCGCGTCCTCGGTTTTAAGCGCAGAAAACCAGGCGGAAAGATAACCGGTCACAACTGCGGCTGTTCCCGCTGCGATTTTTATTCCGTGCGCAAAGCTTAAAATTCCAAAGGCGTTGCAAAGCATAACGAAAAGCGCGGCAAAGCATATAAAATAAAGCACCGACGGTATAATTTTCAAAAAGCGTCGGCTCACATTATCACTCCGAAATAAGTCAATTTAGGTACATCACTTATTTTACAGTTATATACTCTCTGTGTCAAGTCTAATTATTCAAATTTCTGTGATGATAGCCGTAGGTATCCGATTTAAGCGGTTCTATGGAATAGCCCATACGCAGCATTCCCTCTATAATTTCGGGCAGCGCCTGCACGGTTGACGCCTTATCCGCCGAATCGTGCATTAAAACACATGCGGAATTTTTATCTGCGGCGCTTGTCAGCACCCTGTTCCTGATATAGGTGTAGCTCGGTGTCGGATTTTCCGCGTCGCCCGAGCTTATGTTCCAGTCAAAATACGAATATCCCCTGCCGCCCACGGTTTTAACAAGCCTTGTCATAATGCCGCGGCAGTAATTGCGGCTGACGGTATTGCTGCTGCCGCCCGGAAAACGCAGAAGCGTGGGTCTTACACCTATCAGCTCATATATTTTGTCGGAAAGCTCGGTTATATCCCTGTAAAACATTTCTTCGCCCGAATATATGACCGAATAATCATGCGACGCCGTGTGCAGACCTATCGTATGCCCCGCCTCGTATATTTTTTTAACATACTCTATATTCCCGCTTTCGATTACGAAAAAGGTCGCCTTGACGCGGTATTTACCGAGTATATCGAGAATTTCAAGCGTTTTATCCGATGGGCCGTCATCAAATGTAAGGTAGCAAACGCGCCTTCCGTCGGGCTGGCGCGCCTGCGGAGTTGTCCCGCCGGACGGTTCTTTCCATATATCCCCTGTTTCCGCGGAGGTCTCTCTTTCGCGGCATATTTCACCGAAGCCGGACAGCACCGCACTTATCGCAGACCTTTGCGCTTCAAGCTCGGTCTTCACCGAGTCAAGCTCTGCGGCTTTGCTTTCGGCTCTCTTCTCGTTCTGCTTTAGCGTAACCGTCAAAACCAAAAGCACCAAGGCGCATAAAAGTGATACGACCGCCTTAAACAGAGTTTCAGCACTAAACAAAAAACATCAGCCCTTTCTCTACAATATAGTAGAAAAGAGCCGATGTTATTACTTGAGCCGTACTGCCTATTCGGCGAGATCGGATATAAATTGGGATATCTCCGCCTTGCCGTCGGTCATCGTTATTTTTAAGGATATATACTTAAAATCGGAGCTTAAAATTTTCGACTTATATTCCTCGTCCTTCATAAGAGTCTCAAACGCTTCGCTGACTGACGCATGTCCGTCCGATCTGCTTGCATATTTATGCTCTGTGTTGAGCTTCGCGGATTCCGCTTCGTATTTTTCGGTATCGTTCTCCGCAAGATATTTAACAATATTTGCAAGGGTTCCCTCGGTTACAAGCTGAAGCTCCGCCGCTCCGTTTTCCGTTCTCGCGGTATTTATAAGCTTTAAAAGCTCCTGCTCCAGCTCTTCGGCAGTGGCAGCCGCTTCCTTTTCAAGCACCCTGCTTTCCTTTTTGCCGCAAACCGAACAAACGCGCTCTTCCATGCCCTCGGTGCTTGCGGTCGGCATAACGGTGACCAGCCAGTCCATCCATTTGTGACCGGTTTTTTCCTTATCCTTTTGAGTATACCAGCGGCCGCAGCTGCATTTGAACAGCTTATAGCCGTCCTCGGTGCAGGTCGGCGGAACCACCGTAATCTTATACGCGTGCAAATGCGGCTGACTGCTTGCATCATTATGCGGCTTGCTGCTTACGGACGATGTATCGCTCGCGGGCGGTGAATCCGAATCGATCGGAGTTTCATCGGAGCTGACCGAAGGCTTGCTGCTCACCGTTCCGGAAGAAGCCGATGAAGTATTTGCCTTGTCCTTACAGCCCGTAAAAAACAAAACAGATATAATCACCAAAGCAGTTACCGCGGAAATTTTTTTGGGAATCATTCTTTTTCCTCCGAAAACTAATTCGTAGATATAGAATTAATTAAAATCAAATTACAAGGCTATTATATTATAAAACCGTCGTTTTGTCAATGGCGGTTTTATGCCGTGTGCCGACGATTCAAAGAATTATTTACCTACGCAGAATTTTCTGAAAATTTCATCGGACACCTCGTTTGTGACCCGCCTGCCCGTAAGCTCCAGCAAAGCCGCAAGCGCGTCGTCCACGCAAACGCCCACGGCATCCACCGTGTTGCCGTCGTTCAGCGCCGATATCGCCTCATTTATGCCGTCAAGTGCGCGTTCGGCGCAGGCGCGCTGCCGCTCGTTTATAAGCACGGCAGATTCAGGGTCAAGCCCCGCAGTTCCCGCAATATCGGCAATGGTGCTGCAGAGCGCTTCATATCCCCCGCCGTTTACAGCCGAGGTCACAACTGTTCTGAAGCCCGTAAACGCCGATATATCCGTGTTGCTTCCCTTATCGGATTTATTAAGTATCACAACGGTATTTTTATGCTTTACAAGCTCCAAAAGCTGTTTATCGTCATTATCAAGCGGTTTTGTTATGTCAAATACCGCAAGCACAAGGTCGGCAAGCTCTATTCTTCTTTTCGCAAGCTCTACGCCTATGCTTTCAACGCGGTCGTCGGTGTCCCTTATTCCCGCCGTATCGGCAAGGCGCAGCATAATATCCCCCACGGTTACCGTGTCCTCTATAACGTCGCGCGTGGTGCCGGCAACCTCGGTCACGATTGAGCGTTCCGCACCGCTTAACATATTCATAAGTGTTGATTTTCCCACGTTCGGCTTGCCCACTATTACCGTTTCAATTCCCTCGCGCAAAACTCTGCCCGCATTGTAGGTTGAAAGCATTTGCTCGGTCTCATCGGCGCAGGCCTTAAGCAAAGACAAAAAGCTTTCTCTGTCAAGTCCCTCTATTTCCTCATCGGGGTAATCGGAGTAAACGGCTATCGCCGCGTCGGCAGATGTAAGCCTTGAAATTATACCGTCGATCTTTTCGCTTATTTTTCCCAAATGCGCCGCGCGGGAAAGCCGCAGCTGCGATTCGTTTTTAGCCGAGATAAGCCCCATAATGCTTTCAGCCCTTGCAAGATCGGTCTTGCCGTTTAAAAACGCGCGCTTTGTAAACTCGCCCGGCTCTGCGGGAAATGCGCCCTTTTTATATAGAAGCCGCAGCGTATCGCGCAGAATAAGCGCGCCGCCGTGTACGGATATTTCCACCACATCTTCGCCGGTGTAGCTTTTCGGCGCTTTGAAAACAAGCGCCACCGCATCATCTAAAACGGTTTCGCCGTCTCTTATTTCGCCGTAAGCGGCGGTATAGCCCTTTAAAGCGGAAAGAGGCTTGTCCGATACTGCGAAAAAAACACTGTCGGCAATTTCTATCGCCTTTTCTCCCGATATTCTTATAACCCCCACCGAGCCCTCTCCCGGGGGTGTGGCAACCGCCGCTATTGTGCGTTCGGACATTTTTTCACTCATCCTTTAAAAAAATCAATATAAAAAGCCTCCCTTGTGTAAAGGGAGGTGTCAGCCGTTCGGCTGACGGAGGGATTGTTTGCAAGGCTTATACGCCGCGGAAGCTCCCGAAAAAAAGTCTCCGTTAAATTAAGCCCTGCATCTTTTTCATTAATTCCTACTGTCTTCTGCAGCGGCAGCTGCCGAGATAAAGCGCTATCGCGGTTGCTATAAGCAGAACTATTCCGAATATCGCAATCGGAACGATCGAAGCTACTATAAGCTCCGCGGCATATGCGCCGGCAATTGCTCCTCCCACAAAGAATAGGAGTACAAGCAATGTGAGCGCCACGGCGTGCGGGCAACTCATACGGCAGCAGCCTGTTGTTAATCCTCTGTTATCGCACATAATTTCACATCCCGTAAATATTAGGTCATGACCATTCCCATTATATGCGTAAGTGAGGACAGGTGTAACACCGAAATTATTTCATAAATTCGTACATAGCGCGGTAGCACATATATACATCGAACTTTGCGGTGGTTTCAAAGGGCGCGTGCATGGAAAGCACCGGAACGCCGAGGTCTACAACGTCAACACCCATATTGGCAACGAACATTGCAACCGTTCCGCCGCCGCCTATATCCACCTTGCCCATTTCGCCCATCTGCCAAACTATATTTTCACGGTCGAGCAGCGCGCGAACCTCGGCTACATACTCGGCGGACGCATCGGACGTGGAAGACTTACCCCTTGCACCCGTGTATTTCGTAACAACAACGCCGTAATTTAAGAAGGATGCGTTTTTGCGCTCCATAACGTCCTGGAAGGTAGGATCCATTGCGGCGTTTACATCGGCGGATAAGCACTTTGAGCGCCTGAGTGCCAAGGTCGGGTCGCCGCCCTGCATTTTTGCAAGGTCGCCCACAACATAGCGCAGGAAGTCCGATTCAAGCCCCGTGTTGCCCATAGAGCCTACCTCTTCCTTATCGGTAAGAATTGCAAGGGCGGTTCTTTCGGGCGTTTTAACCTCTAAAACAGCGGTTAAAGCGGGGTATGCGCAAACACGGTCGTCCTGACCGTAAGCGCCTATCATAGAGCGGTCAAAGCCTATATCGCAGGCGTGCGCCGCAGGTACCATTTCAAGCTCGGCAGAGAGGAAATCCTCTTCGGTAACGCCGTATTTTTCATTGAGCAGCTTTAAAATATTCAGTTTTACAAGCTCGCTGCCCTTGTCATCCTTAAACGGGTGGCTGCCTATAAGCACGTTTAATTCCTCGCCCTTTATTCCCTCGTTCAGCGGGCGCTTTATCTGCTCGCTTGCAAGGTGGGGCAAAAGGTCGTTTATAACAAATTTCGGCTCGTCTTCTCTTTCGCCGACCGATACCTCTTTAACCGTTCCGTCCTTTAATACGAAAACGCCGTGCAGCGCCAGCGGCACAGCCGTCCACTGGTATTTTTTAATTCCGCCGTAATAATGGGTCTTGAAAAGCGCAAGATCCACGTCCTCATAAAGCGGATTGGGCTTTAAATCAAGGCGGGGCGAGTCGATATGCGCCGCGGTGATGTTAACGCCGTTTTCAACAGGCTGCTTGCCTATTACCGCAAATGCAACCGTTTTGCCGCGGTTGTTAAAGAAGACCCTATCGCCCGCGCTGTACTTTTTGCCGTGCTCAAACTCGGTAAAGCCCGCCGCCTTTGCCATTTCCATTGCAGCCTTTGCCGCCTCGCGCTCGGTTTTTGCCTTATCAAGAAAAACCTTGTAGCCGTCACAGTAGCTGTCCGCCGCGTTTACAATGCTTTCGTCACTGTAAAGTCTGCCGTTTTTACGCTTGTAGGAAAGCTGCTCCCTTAAAAGCTCCGATGCCGTTTTTTCAGCCATTTATATTACCTCCGATAATGTTTTTCAATATATCTGAAAAGCGCTCATAAAACGCCTTTTCATCCGAATTGTTATAAAGAAAATAATCCGCTCTTTGTTTATAGTATTCATCCGTCTTACCTGCGTTTATTCTTAAATCGGCAGCGTCGGCGGTCAGTCCGTCGCGCCTTATTATGCGCTCTCTGCGTATTTCCGTATCGGCGGAAACCGCAATTACCGCAGTGCAAACCGAGTTAAGCCCGCTTTCAAAAAGCGTGGGCGCGTCAAGCAGAACGTTTTTGCCCTCAGCCTCCGCTAAAACCAGCTTTACTATATGCGGTAAAATTGTTTCATTTAAAAGCTCGGTTTTTTGGGGGCTTGCAAAAGCTGCCGCAGCTAAAGCCCTGCGGTCAAGCGAGCCGTCGGTTAAAAGTATTTCTTTCCCGAAGGCGGCAACCAAAGCCTTTAAGCCGTCGGTCCCCTTTTCTGCTGCGGCTCTTGCCAGTTTATCGCAATCAATAACCTGCAAGCCAAAGCTTTTCGCTGCCGCCGCAGCCGTGCTTTTGCCCGCGCCTGTGGGGCCTGTTAAGCCTATAATTACGCTCATAGCTTTATCACCCTGAAAGCCGCCGCGCGGATAAGGCGGTTATACACCGCAAGTCCTATTCCGCTTTTTGAGGGGGCGTGAACGTAAATTTCGGAAACGCCTAATTTATCCGCCTTGCGGAGCACCGCAAATACACTGTGGGCAAGGGTTTTTTCATCCTCCGCCGTGCCGTAGAAAAGGCGCGGAACGGTGATTTTTTCCCCGTCCTCATAAAAGCAGACCGCCGCGGCGTTCGGCTTGGAATTTACAAATTCGGCGAATTTTTCGCTCTCGCCCTCAACCAAATACGTTTCGGTTTTAGGGGCGTAATGCTTGTATTTCATACCGGGGGAAGAAACCTTTTCCCCCTCTGCGGGCATTGATAAAACTGCCTTATCAAGCTGAATATTCGGTATTACGGTTTTAAGCTGCTCGGGCGTTACCGCACCCGGTCTTAAAATTTTGGGTGGGTCTGTAACCAAGGTTATAACGGTGGATTCTACTCCCACCGCGCAATCCTTACCCATGACCACGGCGTCAATTTTGCCGTCAAGATCGCCTATAACGCACTCGGCGCTTGTGGGGCTGGGTCTGCCCGAGGTATTGGCAGAGGGGGCTGCCAGCGGCACGCTCGCCGCTATTATATCCCGTGCGGTGGTATCAAGCGGCATTCTTACCGCCACGGTGTCAAGGCCCGCTGACACGCATGGCGGAATTTTATCGGTTCGTTTTAATATCATTGTAAGCGGTCCCGGCCAGAAAAGTTCTGCGCATTTATAGGCGCTTTCCGGTATATCCCGCGCTATTTCGGTAAGCACCGATATATCCGCAATATGCACTATAAGCGGGTTATCCTGCGGTCTTCCTTTAGCCTCAAAAACCTTTTTGACCGCGTTTTCATCATAGGCGGATGCTGCAAGCCCATATACCGTTTCGGTGGGAATCGCAACGGTTCCGCCGCTTTTCAGAAGCTCCGCCGCGCGCGCTATGCTGTTTTCATAATTTTCCGAATCCGTTTTCAGTCTTTCGGTAATCATATCATTCCCCGTTTTCAGCCCGCAAAGCCTCGGTGCGGTAGAAGGTTGTGAGCGCGTCGATTATTTCGTCCATATCACCGTTCAAAATCTGCTCAAGCTTATAAAGGGTAAGCCCTATTCGGTGATCGGTCACCCTGCCCTGCGGATAATTGTAGGTTCTTATGCGCTCGCTGCGGTCGCCCGTGCCCACCTGTGACTTACGGTCGGAGGCTATTGCCTCGTCATGCTCGCGCTGTGCCGCGTCAAGCAGGCGGGAGCGCAGAATTTTAAGAGCTTTATCCTTATTTTTATATTGGCTTCGCTCATCCTGGCACTCGACTACCGTTCCGGTGGGAATATGAGTGACGCGAATTGCGGACGAGGTCTTGTTTATGTGCTGACCGCCCGCACCCGATGAACGGAAGGTATCAATTTTAAGGTCGGCGGGATTTATCTCCAGCTCTACATCCTCCGCCTCGGGCAAAACCGCCACTGTAACGGTGGAGGTGTGTATGCGCCCCTGCGTTTCGGTATCGGGCACACGCTGAACGCGGTGCACGCCGCTTTCATATTTTAAACGTGAGTATGCACCCGCGCCCTCAATCATAAATACGATTTCCTTAAAGCCGCCGAGCTCCGTTTCGTTGGCGTTTATAACCTCAATGTGCCAGCGGCGGGATTCGGAGTACATGGTATACATTCTGTAAAGCGTTCCCGCAAAAAGGGCAGCCTCCTCGCCGCCCGCGCCGCCGCGGATTTCCACGATTACATTTTTCTCATCATTAGGGTCTTTCGGCAGCATAAGCAGCTTTAATTCGTCGGAATATTTTTCAAGGTTCGCCTTTGCCTCCTTCAGCTCTTCCTCGGCAAGCTCCTTAAGCTCCTTATCCCCACCGTTTTCCGCTATTATTTGCAGCGCCTCTTTTTCGGCATGCTGCGCCGATACATACTCGCGGTATTTTTCCACTATGGGCGAAAGCGCCGCGTGCTCCTTCATAAGCTTTGTGAAAAGCTCGGTATCAGCCACGGTCTGCGGCTGCGAAAGCTCTGCGGCTATCTGTTCATAGCGGCTTGCAACCGCCTCCAATTTATTAAACATTTTCTTCTCCGTCGGTTCTGATTATTTTTTTAAGGCTTTTTTCCGCCTTTGCGCGCGGCACAATTACTTCCCTGCCGCAGCCGTCGCATTTAAGGCGAAAATCCATACCTATGCGCAGCACGGAAAAGACGTCCGCACCGCAGGGGTGCTTTTTCTTCATAAGCAGCTTATCGCCCACCCTTATATCCATTCGCGCACCTCGTTTTTGTTTTTACATATTATTATACATTATTTGTTTCGGAAAGACAAGCCTGAATTTATCACACGTTTGTGTCAAGTTTTTGCAGAAAAATTTTTTTGAGAATGCCAATAGTGAATTAACGGTAGATTTGCGGTTTAAAGTCAGGCTACCGGCTGCAAGTATCGGCGCTAAATGCTTCAGTGTTGTTTCGCTCCATAAATTTCCGCTGTTTATGCGGGTTTGCGGTTGTTTTCAGGCATAAGAAAAACATGTTTGAAAATAAGAAAATTACCCTTAAATTCGGCAGAAAGTCAACACAAAAAAACGGGATAAGGCATTTCGCCCTATCCCGTTTTTTTATTGTTTGATTCTTAAAGCAATCTTGGCTTAAAAACCGGAGAAATGCCTGTTCTGAAATACTGTTTCAACTCTTGAACCCAAATACCGACAAAAAGTTACAGAAACCATCGCGGAATCCTAATTACCGAAAATTACAGGAATATGGGATTAGTCCATGCTTTTTTGCCGTTTTCGTCGACTATGCTTATTCGCACATAATCATATGCCCCGGCCCAAAAATTCACTATGTCAAACTCGGCGTGTGTGAGTTTTCCGTTTTCATCAATAATAACCCTGTTAGGATGCATATCGCTCTGCAGCCGTATTCTTGAAACCGGAGAACAATCTATAACTGCTTTTCCTGAATCTACATAAAAATCATATATTTCCGGACCGCAGGAAGAATAAAACTCTCCTTTTTCAAGCGCACTCAAAATCGAATTTATCTCCTTATCGGCTTTAACCATTACCCAGCCCTTGCACAAGGTCTCGGTTTCGTGAGCGTCATCCGTTGCAACGCCGTACCAAAGCTTCCCCTGTCCTAAAATTTCATCCCAATAAGCCGCATCATCATCACAGTCTCCGTATATTGCACTGCCGCTGTTCCATATTTCCATAGCGAAATTACCCTGCTGTGTCTCAAAGTATTTTGCACTTGTCTGACTCCATATCGGATGACAAAGAATTGTGAGATTCTTTTTTTCGTGAGCGGCATCAAGCCATGGCTGATATTTTTCCGAGGTAGGTTCCGTGCCCCATTCAAATCTTTGATCTTGCTCAAAGCCGTTGCCGTCCTCCTTTGATGGTCCTAAACAAACGGTATGGAAACAACGAAAGCCGTTTCCCTTAACCAGATCATTACCGTATTCCATTCCGGGAATAATAAGCATTCCGGTTTCAGGAGCATAATTAATAAAATTATATATCTGATGATCGGTAAGTGCCATAAAATCATATCCCTGTGAAGCGGCATACCTGATAGTTTCCTCGGGGGTAAGCTTGCCGTCAGAGCGTGTTGTATGACAGTGAAGCCCACCCTTGAGAAATTTTTTTCCGTTTTCCGTAAAGGCTTGTTGACGTTTCATTCGGAAGTCTCCTTATTTTATATTCATACTGCCGATGCCGGGTTTTTGGTAAACCCTGCAATAATCAATTTCATAAAGTCCCGGCCACGGTGTATTTTCATCGGGCTTTTCAATTCCGGTCAGTCCTACCGCCATACTTATTATCAGGAAAGCCGGCTGATGAAACACATCCATATTTTCAACCGTTATATCGACCTCGGTATATTTAAATCCATCCAAATAAAAAGCCAGATATTCCTCGGTCCATTCACAGCCTATTGTATGGTATGAGTCGTTAAATAACTCGCCGTTTTTCAAGGTATAAGATCTTTGCGACGGTATATAACTGTTTATTTGCTCGTGTCCGTTTCCGGCATCTACCATCCACCAACGGTGAACGGTAGAATGTATCGTATCGCTTTCACCGAACATTTCCATTATGTCTATTTCGGCAAATGCCTTGAAAAACGGTGTTTGAGTCCAAAATCCGGGCCACATACCCTTTCCTTTAGGCAGCCTTGCTCGTATCTCAAAATATCCGTACTGAAAATTCATTGAGTTACTTGTTGAAAGCTTTGCGGATTTGTAATTGATTCCGCTGCGTGTCCCCTTAATAACCAGTCTGCCGTTTTCAACATAGGAATTAAGCTCACTGTCATCGCGATACAATATGCCTCCGTCATAAGCGGTTGCTTCCTCGGTATGCCGAAACCATTTTTTTGTATCTAATGCGGTTCCGTCAAATTCATCACTCCAAGTGAGGTTATAGTCTTTACCGCTTTTAGAATAGCTTTTGTTAATATTGAGTCCCGCAGCTAAATTCACCTTTGTTTTTCCGATTAGCCGTGCAGCAAGTTCTTCGGCTGCCGATGCCGTAGATATATCGCTGTCACCGAGAGCAATTATTTTACCGTTTGTTTCACGCAGGATATATTTGCCGGCGTCAACTTTGATATTACTTGCGGTTCTTGCCGTTCTTCCGATAAGTATTTCATACTTTTGTTCTGAAGAGCGGTCGTCGGTAATCGGGATTTCAATACCGATGGCTTCACATATCCCGGCTGCCAAGCTTTCTGCCTTGCTTGAATATATGAACGATTTATCTCTCGGCATAACTATTTTATACTTGCCGATATCGGTTCCGGCAATTTGCCCGCTCCGGGCTATAAGCGGAGCCTTATAAAAACGACTGTAATTCTCCTTGATTTCCGCAAATTCATTTACACAAAGCTTATCAAAAAAATATTTAGTCGCTTTTTCAAGAGCATAATTGCTTGTTGCGTTTATAACAATGCTTCCGTTATTCACCATTATGATATAATCCGCCGCATTGTTGCTGCGATTTGAGAGCAGCATATTATATGCTTTTTTTGATTCCGACCTGTTTGTATTGCCTATAAGCAATTCTTTTTGTCCGGGTTTAGACTTGTACGAATCGTCAAAGACATCTATCATTGCATATTTTGCGTTAAGCTTGGCAGCCAAACGATTTACGGAATACTGCGCCGCCTCATTAAGTCCGGCAGGATATATTATCGGGTATGATGAATAGTCAATAACAGCCTCTGTGTCCGCTTTGTTATCGCTCGAATGATTAAAATCGCCGTCGGAATCATAACCGTTATTTTCCTCGTTATCACCATCGCCGTCGGAATCCGTATCGCGTATATCAGAGGCAGAATTGTCCGAGGAGGTTATCCCCTGTTGCGGTTTTTTGATCGGATTTTTGCCTTTATTGGCTTTTTGGTTGCCGCAGGCGGTCAGAAAAATCAAAACAACCAGCATTATTGCAAGCGATTTTATCAGCTTATTATTCATTTCAACTCTCCTTTTCTCAAATTATTATTTTGAGATATTCCGCTTCTTTTTCCTTATGAGAATTATAAATACGACAACCGCCGCAAGCACCAGCGCTGTAACGACGGCAATTACCGCTATAACATAATAATTTACGGTATTGCCGGACTTTTTAATTACAACGCGCACCTTTTTCCTCGGTTTCTTTGTGCCCTCGTCATTATCACCGTTATTATCAGATTCTTCATCAGAGGAGTCGTAAGAATTATCCGTACCGTCCGAGGAAATATCATCAGAGCCGATTTGTTCGTTATTTTTATCCGATACGGAAGGAACTGCGCCCAACGGCACAACTGCCTCCGCAGGATTCAGACTGATTTTAGAAGGAAGATATTCAATAGTAAAATCATCAAAGAAAATACTGCTGTTCCCCGGAGTTCTTATTGCAAGATAGGGAGAATAAAGCTGCACGATATTGGTTATTTTATACCACACACCCGGATACAGTTTATCAAGCGAAACGGATTCTATTGCATAATCCGGATCGGAAGCGCCGGGATAAAAATAAGAATCGGTCGGAAGTAAATGAATGCTCTGATTGGTATCTTCCGTTTTTTCAAGCTTGACATAATAGGTAATTTTGTAATTTTCGCCAATCGCTATTTTATTATTAGCCTCCGTGATAAGCGTGAATTTTTTAGGTGACGCTGCATTACCTATACGATGAATCGAGCTGCCGCCTGAAAAGACATTGGCTTTGTTATAACCGGGAGTAATATTGTTATAATGCTCTATATCAATATCATATCCTAACCCATAGCCGTCAAATCGGTAGTTCTCAAAATCCTGACCTATCTTCATTTTTGCCCATTTGGCATAAAATGTCGTGTCTGAATAAAACTCGGCATCCTTAACCTCAAGAGTATAGGCACTGTCAAAGAACCAGCCGCAGAAGCTATAACCCGGAAGCCGTAAATCATTAGGAAGATTTATTTTTTCTCCGCTTTTACCTACTAACGCATCCGGACCCGCGAGTGTGTTGGTGAGACAAACAACATCATCATCGGAAACTCTGCGTATGGTTACGTTATCTATGCACGAACGCAGCGTATCTCCGTCGAACGCGTTTGTCTGAACATTTAAAGCAAGCGCATTATAATGCTTATAATCGAGCTTGATCGTCAGGTTGTAGCTGTGACGCTTCCAGCTTCCGAATCCCGCAGCGCTTGAAAGCGTAAGCCTTTGCTGCAAATCCTCAGAGCTTTGAACAATCTCACCTATACCGCTGTTCAACGGACTTGCCGTATAAACTCTCACAGACCATTTATTTTCAATTTCACTTAAGTTCTTATAACTGAAGCTGACAACATATCTGGCATTATCCTCAACCAAAAGCGGATATCCTTTGTATGTCAGTAATGCCGTCGCAGTATCCCGGCAATTCATATCCGCTCGCAGGCTTGCGGAATCTCCGTCTGCCGAATGCGTTTTATCTATCGCAAAAAGCGAGCTGATTTCAGAGTCAATTTCCGGATCATACGGATAATCCGAAAAGCCTAAAGTTATTGAATCGCCGGCAGCGAAGCGTTTCCATTTAGCATAAAGATTTATCGTTCCGCTCTGCGGGAAGGTTATATCAACAGCAGGATTTAATAACGAAGAATCTGTATACCATCCTTCAAACAGATAACCCGGCCGCGAAATCGGCTGCAAAAACGGCCGGCCCGCAACTCCGGTAAAGACCTTTGTTTTATCGGTACCGTTATTATAATGAGCTGTTATTGTCGAAGCGTTTTCAGCAGATATTTCCTCAATGACTATGTTGTCGATATATATTTCAACGGTTTCGGAAGTCTTAAAGCCGGTTTGAAAACCTATACAAAGCAGATCGAGATCGGTAAGCTTATCATTCCCGGCCTTTCCGTCTTCCTTCGGGTTATAGAATTCAGAAGTGAAAGATGTAGTAAATTTATTCCATTTTCCGACTTCGGAATTATAACGGATATTAAGCTTTTCGGTAAGATTCTGTTGCAGTCTGTTTGTCCTGTCGTCTCTTACATCATTTCGGTTTGCTGCCCAAAGCTGAACATAAACCGGTGTATCAACCTTCTGTGCGACATAATAGCTGAATGATACCTTATAAGAAGCATTTTCTTTAAGATAGTACGGTTTAGCGTCAACAGCAACTGCCGCAAGTCTCGGAATCCACCAGTTGGACTGTGAGGAGTCGGTTCTATAACGAAGCGCCTTACTGTAGCCCACTCCTTTACTTCCCACAACGGCATATCCGAGATAACTCATGCCTTTAAGATCGCCTGCCGAATAAGGATAGTTTTCATAATCACAAACCGACATATTGTCGCTTACTTCCTGCCATTTCCCGTATATATCAATAGTTCCGGCGGGGAGATTGGAATCATCAAACGGTAAACTGCAGTCATAATCGCCAAACCAACCGTCAAATAAATATCCGGAGCGTTTTAAGGCGGGTATTTCAAAAGGAATTCCCTTTATAACTTCTATGGTTTTCACAGTATCGGCAGTATCATTATAATGTGCTCTGATATTGCATATATCATCGTTTGACGCTGCATTACTGTTTAAAATCGGATACTTATCGGACGTTTTCCAAACAGACCAGTTTAACTGCGGCATATTTTCCTTTGCGGCTTCTCCTGTGATTTTTTCAGCCTCGGAAATGCTTGCAATACGCAGCTCGGTAAGCTTAGCACCCGGATATATATCATAAATATTTTCGGAGCAAAGTGAAAAACAGTTATAAAATATGAAATCGTATGACTTCGCATCGGAATCCGTAACGGCAAGACCGTATTTCAAAAAGCCGCCGTTTTCGGCGCTGCGCGCAACCGAAGCACTGTTTTTAACCGTAACATTGGCATTGGAATAGCCGAACAGTCCCGAGCCGCCTTTCATTCCGCTATACACATAAACGCTTTCTTCGGTATAACAATTTTCGAAGATGACATTTGCACCGTAGGGATAGCCGCGGCACGCTCCCATTATTCCTCCGGCATACCCGTCTTTACAATAAATATATGAATTTTTAAGCGTTAAATTTTTGAAATAGCGGGTATCGGACGCGACAATATACGAGAATAGTCCGCCGTATTTATCTCCGGAGTCATTTATATAAACACCGCTTACGGAATATCCCGCGCCGTCAAAGTTACCCCTGAAGCCCGGGCCGCCCCAATAGCCTGTAAACCATTTGTTCAGTGTGTCCGTTTTTTCTGAATTTTGCCAATCCTCAAATGACCAGTTCTCAGGTATATCGTTAAGCTTTATATCGGCTGCAAGCTTATACGAATTCCCTTTAGACTCGTTATTTTGAGTCATCATAAGTGCAAGCTGCTCAGCCGTTTCAATAAGATACGGCTTTTCGGGAGTACCGTCGCCGCCGGCAAATTTACTTGCGGTAAGTCCGGTCCATACATCGCCGGGCATAGGGTCTCCCTGCTGCAGTCGACGAACCGTAACAGCATCTATATAAATATTCTTGTCAACCGGGGCGTCGCCGATTCCCATAACGCCGACGGCTATACGATCGCAGTCATTATTCAACAGAGTTGCAACAAACCTAACCTTTGCATTTACCCAACCGTCCTCGCCAAGGTCGGAGGTATCTTTATTGAATACTATTTCCTTATTAAGAGACTGCAGCCTTCGGGAATCGTCCGAGGTGACATTTGAAGCGCTTGCAGCATAAACCGAAAACTGACCCGCATTTGCCGGAGTCCCGTCAACCTTATACCAAAAGCTCAACTCGTATGTGCTTCCGCCCTTAACCCTGCAAACATCTTCGCCCTCGCACAGCATGGCAAGCCGCGGAATTCTATAATTACCCTGCGTTTCCGGCAGACGGTAGCAAAGAGACTTCTGACCGTCCTTCGCAACATCTTCAAAGCTGATTCCGGTGAGCGATTTGGCAAGATAAGAACCGTTCCAATCCTCAAATGAAAAAAGCTGATTTTCGGGATTTGCCGTCGTATTTAAAATCGGATATGAATCGGTTGTTTTCCAATAATTCCAATTAAGTCGCGAAAGGTTTTGTTTTGCAGAGGCACCCTTCATATTTTCCGGGCTCACAACAATCAAAGACGCATTAGCGCCCACAGTTCCCTCTGCACCGCAATAAGAAGCGGTAAAGGTAGGGTTCATCCTATAATTTGTATAGACATCAAGCCCTATGCAGTTATTGAATGTTAAATTCATATTGCCGCCGTAAAGATTTCCCGCAAAGCTGCCGTAACGGGAGGTCTTTGAAATTTCAGCAAAATTTGCGCAGCGGAGGAATAAAACCGTATTGCAGCCACCGCTGCCTATAAAACCGGCGCAACCGGCTCCTGCGGCAGTTACCGAAACGGTTTCATCAATATAGCAGTTCGTAAAGACAGCATTGGTGTCATTGGCAATAAATCCTGCAAATACGGCTGTTCCGCATGAGGATGCTCCCATATTTGTAATTTCCGAATCGGAAACCGTTATGTTTTTGACCGTAACACCGCTGCCCTTTATCCACGGCAGCAGACCCACATATGTATTTGTTGAAGGTGAAGTGCTGTTGTTGTAATATAGCCCTCTGACGGTATGAAAGTCACCGTCAAGCGAACCGTAAAAATATTTTTCAAAATACCAGTTTTTCGGGTTTTTGGATTTCCAGTTCGGATCTCTTGTATCGTTGATATAAATATCTGCCGTCAGCTTATAGTACTTTCCCTTTGTGTCATTCTGTGAATTTATCATTCCGGCAAGCTGACGCGCATTTGAAATCAAAAAAGGGTCTTCCTCGGTTCCCGCTCCGCCGTCGTATACGGTGGAGTGAGAACCGTCCCAAATTTTGAAATCGTCAGCAAAGACAGTCATAAAAACACTTGAGAGTGTACTGAGCAAAAGTGTTGCCGAACAGATAAGTGCCAAAAGCGTATTTGTTCTGTTTTTCATCGTCCCTCGCCTTTCTGAAATGCTTCATAGCAATATAAATTAAATTATTATTTTGCCGCCTCAAGCATATCGTTTGCCTTTGAAACTGCGGAATTTACGGTATTGTTGACCTTGTTAAGATTTGTTTTTATCTGTGCCACATCGGATGTGAGCATATATTTGCTGAAATTGTCTCCGCTTATTTCCTGAAGCGCCGTGGTAACATAAAGCGTGTCAAAAGTGATAGGAGTTTTTGCAATGGTATCGGCAAACTGTTTATTTTCGGTAGATCTGTAAATAAGCTTAGTATCGTAATTATTCATATCAAGGTAGAATTTGAGAAATTCTCCTGCTCCGGCTGCATTTTTGGCACCTTTTGCAATTCCGAAGGCAGAAACAAAGCCGGTGCTCGGGTAAGCGGAATCAGATGCCGTTTTCTTGGGAAGATAAGTAACACCGACATCCGAAACCTTCATAGTGCTGAAATAACCTGCGTTTTTGAGACCGTAGGTGTCGGAAATTATCATGCCCGCTTTACCGTCTATAAACGGCTGACTTTTACCGGGCAGATAGAATGTCCCGTCCTTTGAACCTTCAAGAAGATATCTCCAGCAATCGGTCATTGCGTTTTCGTTTATTCCGTTATAGAATTTGCCGTTTTTGAATTTAACGAAGCCTGCGCCGTAAGCCTGGTTAAAGTACCCCGTGTCTATTGATACACCGTATGTCAGACCGGCAGCCGTTTTTATTTCCGAAGCAGCCTTCTTGAATGTTTCCCATGTCCAGTTTTTCTGATTTACATAATCCGCGGGAGAATTGATTCCGTTGTTAGCGAAAAGGCGTTTATTATAATAGCAAAGGAATCTGCATTGAAAATTCGTCTGTGTTGAAGCAATAAGATATACCTTGCCCTTTACGGTCGACATTTTAGTAACGGTTTGATCCCATCTTGCGTCGGCAGGATTTATTCCCGCAGTATCTATTGACTGTGCAATTGCAACGGTTCGCGGAAATTCACCGTTATCTTTTATAACATCGGGCGAATTTCCGGCGGCAATAAGACCTGTCAGCTTGGTTATGTATTCATGCTGAGGAACGGAGACTATTTTAATACGAATTCCGGTTTTTTTGGTGAATGCCTCAATGACAGGACCGTATTCCGTCTTACTTATATCTTCCCATGTTGCAAATTTTACGGTTGAGCCCTTAAGAGTAGAGGGTTTAGCCGATGCCGTAGAGTTATTTTTATCGGAAGTGTTTGATGTATTACCGCCCTTGTTTTCCGACGAGGTTTTGCCATCTGCAGAATTTACGGAAGAATTACTGCCGCCGCCCTGAGTGTCGGAATCATACTCATAATAACTTAAATATGATAATTCATCCGAATTGGAACGGCAACCCGATATGACTGCCGTTATCATAATAAGCGCCGTAATAATTGCCGTCAGTTTTTTTGTTGTTGTAATCATAGATATTCCTCCTGAAGATATTTTATCCGGTAATTCCGACTCTGTCTATACTTTTTATGAACTTACGCTGCAGAATCAAATAGAACAGCAGAATCGGCGTTACAAACATAACACATCCGGCCATGACACCGGTTGTATTCAAAATGTTGCCCGGCCAAATGCCGAGAAGTGAGAGTTTTTGGGGGAGTGATGCCAGAGATACCGCCAACGGAAAATTTTCGCTCGTATACATAACGGCAAGATAATAATCGTTCCAATGCCAAACAAGCGAGAGAACAAATACCGTTATAACAGCTACAGTTGACGAAGGCAGCGCTATACATAAAAAGGTACGCGGCGGAGCAGAACCGTCTATCCAAGCCGCCTCCTCCAATTCCTTCGGAAGTCCGAGAAAAAACTGATGATATATATAAATCAATATGCCCGAGCGTAAACCGACGCTGAATAACGACGGCAGGTAGAAGCACCATGATGTATCAAGAATATTAGGCCTTAATTCCTTGCCGGTCACGGTTCCTAAAGCTTTTAAAATCCCAAAAAAATCAAGCTGAGAAAAATTAACGGTCATCGGAATAACAAGCATTTGAGACGGAACGACAATCAGAAAAACGAGCATTACAGTTATAAGTTTTTTTCCGGGAAAATTAAATCTCGCAAGACCGTATGCCGTAACGGCACATGCGGCGGTTTCTATAACAGCGCTTACAACTTCAAGCCGCAGGGTTGAAAACAGAGCATTTTTAAAATTCATCGCTTCGATCGCATTTTTAAAGTTTGCCGAAGTCAAAACCTTCGGAATCCATAAAACGCCGGGGTCCTGAAAAGCCGATGCGGTTTTAAGCGCCGAGCTTAACATATAAAGCAAAGGATAAATGATTATGTAGCTTACGGCAAGCAATATAATCAAACGGAAGATACTGTAAAGAACAGACTTCAGTCCTTTGACTTTTCGCTTAAATCCGATTTTATCTACGGAAACGTTCATTTTATGCGCCTCCTATTCCCAACGCTTCAGGCAGTATTTATTGAACGGCACGAAAATAATCGCGACAACCGCGCCGACCGCAAGAAAATATATCCAAAGCATTGCGGTGCTTTCATTATAATTCTGCGACTGCATCATATTATAAGCATTTGAAACAACTCTGTCGGTTTTCGAGGTGAATAAATCTACCGCTGTAAATACCGAAACAAGCACTAATATTTTTGAAAGCATAGGAAACGTAACAAACCAAAACTCTTCCCATTTGGTAGCGCCCTCAACCTTTGTTACCTCGTACATTTGATCCGGTATTGACTGCAATCCGGATATAAACAGAAGCGTTTGTATTCCGCTGTTCCAAATAACCGTCATTATGCTGTTCAAAACCGCCTGAAAATATTTTGAAATTTCTGCCGGAAGCCCCAAAACCTTCAGGATGCTGTCAACATTTATCATTTCTTCCATTATGGAAGCCTCTACTCCCGCACCGGTGACATCGGCACCCTGATAATACAGAAGAAACTCAATAACAACTCCGCTTGCTATTATAACCGTCATAAAGCTGATTCCCCTGAAGATTATTCTGCCTTTAAAATTTTGAGCCAGAATCAGCGCCATAATCAAGCTTATAACCATAATCAGCGGAAATGAATAAAGAAATGTCGAAAGTCCCTTGAGAAGATTTTTAGTAAAATTAGGATCCTCTAAAAGCACGTATTTAATATTTTTAAGTCCGGTCCATGTGATTTTAGTGCTTCCGGGAATAAACTCAAGATCACTGAACATAAACCGTATAGATTGAAACAAAGGAAAAACAAAGAATACCGAAAGTCCGAATATAAAGGGAGCCACGAACATAAGACCGTAACGCGCCTTAAGCCGTTCAACACCGGGTCTTGACTTTTTCATTTTTTCATTCCCCCTTTAAAAGCTTATAGCTCATAGCACCGATAACTGTGTTTTCGACCGTTATCGCCTGCTGCGAATAGTTTACATATACTATCCTGCCGTTATCAAATGTCGTTTTGCGCAATCCGTCACCCATTATACTGTGGGCTGTTATTTTAGCGCCTTTCACGTTTTCGTAGAATTCGCTGTTTTCCGATACCGTCTTTTCAATTGATGATTTAATATCACTGTAATCGGATCCGTAAAAATTCGGTGTCGGAGCAGTAACCAAACGCATATCGAATTCTCCCGAAATTACATAATCAAGTCCGCAGCCTCCCTCGATCGCCCTGAGCAGCCTTTCCCTATCGTTTGAAGCAAGATTAAGCGGACCTGAGCTTAGCGGGACATAACCTTTGAACACTATTTCATAGAACGGAACATCTTCATCAAAAAGATTGTAAGCCGAAGATTGCAGCGGCGCGTCAAAGATTCGGGAGGCATACGCCGCCGCGTAATCATTCGCATCTGAGGAGGCGATTCCGATGCCGCTGTTTTTTAGGGCTTTATATACCGATGAAACATCATTTGCCATTTTCCCCTTGACAAAAAAGCTTGCAAAAGAATAATCCGAATAGCAATAGCTTGAAAGCGTATCAAGGGAAACACCGAGAAGACCGTATTTATCGGCGGTTTTTTCAAGCTTTTCGGTAAAGCCCGTAAGCTTTGAACGGGAAACCAAAAAATATTTATCCGAATTGTAATTTCTCGTTCCGGACCAAATACCGTAATCATAGCAGTTTACGGTCTGACCGTTAACAGTGACCGCTTTATCCGTTAGCGCAACTCCACCGCCGGATCTGTTGAAACGCACCAAATCAAAATCGGTAAAAAGCTCTATATCGTTATCCTTGCAAAATCGAGTCAAATTCCTCATATCGTCTTTGCTTCCGAGGGAACGATTAACAGAAAATCCGCCGCCCGCTTTTCCGATATCGGTGCCGCTTTGTCCGTAACCGAAAAGCTTAACCGATGGCTTCTGTCCTGTCAGGTTTTGAACATCTTTAATTATTTCCTCCGCTTTTTTAACTGTTGTAACCGGAAGAAATTTATTATACGGTATTCCCAGGAAGGTTGTTCGTATATTTGTTCCGCCTATTATTTCAAGCGAAAGCATATTTTCGTCTTTACACTCTGTAAGCCCGTATTTCTTTTTTAGGTATGAACGATAAGTATCCGCCATTCCGATATAATTCGCTTTTTCGCCGTAAAGCGGAGAATATGTGACCGAAAATTTGCCGGTTGCCGGGCTTTCGCAATAAAGCCGTTGATATTTGTTTTTTATCTTGACCCATTGATAGCCGCGAACGGAAAATGATGCATAAACTCCGGAATAGCCAATATTAGCGGCTCCGGCAGAAACATTTATCGAAGCCGACTCGGCTCCGTCCTCGATTATTGCGCAAAGGGCGCTGTCCCCCGATTTTGAGCCGAAAACCGGAAGTCTGATTTCCTTTTCCGAGGTTGCTTTTTCTTCATATTCGAGATGTCTCGCCTTATCTGCACCGTAAACCTCCTGTGTATATGTAATAGGAATGTCGGTTTCGTTTTTTTTGTAAATAAGGGCGCCGCTTCCGCTCGGAACAAACAAATAGCCGTTTTCTTCCGCATTTTCGATCGAACACATAAACGGAGCAAGTGAAATCCCGCAAAGCTTATAATCTCCCTCCGTAATATCACCGATATCTATGTTGATATTAATTCCGTTATTCCTAAGGCCATATTCAACCGGTACGGAAATTTGAGCATCGGGGAAATAATATGTCACCCGAATTCCGCCATCCGTAATTTCCTCGGAAACACTGTTTTCCTTAATTGACGCGACATATGCGGTTGCGTCTATAAGCTCCTGAGATTCAAAGTCCGAATACTCAATAACTATGGGCGAGTTTACCCGCGGATTAACGATTATTCGGTTGCCGGATGTGTCATAGCGAGGCGTAAGCGCAGATGAAGGGGTTGTGCTCCATACATGACCGTTACTCTTATCTTTAAGTAAAATTCTTTTATATTCCGACTCCCAAGCGAGAATAAAGGATTCGTTTTCCGCAACAATTTCTTTATCGACAGACAGAATTTCAAAATTCGCATTGAACGGACGCGGTTTAACGACAGCCGTTTGGCAGCCGGAGCATAAAGCAAGCATTAAAAAGGCAAGCGTTAATGCAAGCAAATTTCTAAACAGCTTATTCATTGTCTCCTCCCGATAATCAGCGGTAAGCAATTTCAATAACCACCGTTAATAAAAACGCGCCTAATTGCTGAACCAATATAATTATTATTGCCATAAGGCATAATGCTATTGCCATACCGCCCGCGGTTATAACCGCAGTTCCTGCAAATTTACCGAAATCATAATCATGTACCTTCATTATGCCCACTATCAGCATGAAGCCCGTATAAATAATGACGGCATTCATCAAAACCGATAGAAATCCAACCTCTGCCGGCAGCATAATGTTCGTTAGCGCAACATACAGTAAATTGCCGAATACCAACGGAATGAGACTGTAGCAGGAAACAATGAAAATCTCGCGCAGCTTGCCGATTCCGCCCATAAGCGCGCAAACCGCCCAGTTTACTGCAGACCATAAAATAACCAGTCCGAATGTTCGCACTATAACATACAGAGAATTATAATTAATAGCGGGGTAGTCTACAAAGGGGTATCCGCTTACGGTGCTCTTCATAACCGAGGTAATGTAAAACAGGGTTAAAAGAATAAAGGCAAGCAAAACCGATCCTTTGTTTTCATACTTAATCTTAGTAAAAGAATCAAACGGATGCGAAACACTTGAAAGCATAATTCTGATTTTTTCGTTTTTAATTAATATCTTTCTTTTTCCCGCAGCATATATAACAAGAGCGCAAATCCCACCTGATGCCGCAAGCACCAAAACGAATATCCATAAGAAATTCCTTTTTATATAGTCCCTTCGAACCCATTTAAAAGCTTGAGAATAAGTCGTTTTATCTATGCCGCATTTAGCGTATTCCATGGATTTTTCATAATTTTCTTCGGCATAGTATGCTTTTGCAAGTCCGTTATACGCAAGCTGGCTGTTTTTATCAAGTGAAAGCACATTGCGCCAAAGCTCTTTCGATTCCGCATAGTTGCCGTTCAAGGTCATCTTACGCGCCTGTTTGACAAGCTTACCGTATTCGGTAATTTTAAAAACAGTAACCGAATTTACAGAGCTGTCACAAACAAGAACGTCGTCTCCGTTAATATCAATGGCAGAAGGCAAAACGAATGAACCGACCTGCTCTCCGCGGCCCATACCCGAACCGAATGCAGAAAGAAGTTTGTATTCTCTGTCATATAAAAACACTCTGCCGCAGGTTGAGTCAAGGGCATAAATAAAATCATCGTCGTCAAGTGCTATCCCCAGCAAATCCTGACCGAGCTTTTCACCCTTGACGGTTATGACATCCGCATCGGCAAAGTTTATTGCGCCGGTGTCCTCAGTCATAATACCTCCGGGGCTGAATCGACGGATTTGCCCCGTTTGGAGGGTGTCCGTTTCGGTTCTTCCCGTGCAGGTATACACGAAATTTCGACTGTCCATGTATAAATCGGTTATTTGAAACGGCAGCTTACTTTCTGTTTTTGAAAGCTTGCTGTTAGTCATAAAAAGCTTATTGAAAATAATTTCAAAGGCCTGTAAAATTCCTCCGCCGGTTGTATTTGAACCGTAGAATCCGAGAAATTCATCTTCCGGAGAATAAAGAATTGCTCCGTAATACGAACCGTCACAGAGTATATAAACATATTCTCGCTTATCAACCGCCGTCTTCATAGGCCGAAACTCAAAGCCTTCCGGGATAAGCGCGGAATCCGGTACCGTGAATTCTTTCAGCAATACGCCGTTGAGGTCGGTTTTCAAAACTCTGCCGTTATCGGTATCCGAAATATACATTTCACCGTTTTCTGAAACAAAAATACCTTTTGCTCCGGTAAAATCGAGTATTTCGTTGCCGCTTTTAACTCCTTTGAGAGAGTATTTGAGGCGGTAAGCCGAGTCAAGAATATAGATTGCGGAGCCTCCGCCGTCTAAAATATAAAGATTGCCGTTTGTATCAACGCATATGTCCGTAAGCCCGGAAAACTTGTTTTCTCCGACAGACTCTGCGTTCAAAAGAGCGTAGGCCTGAAACATAGGACGAGAATAAACCTCTTTTTTAGTTTCTCCGGAATAGTTTTCCCAATATGTATAACTGCTGTACGGCACCTCTTCCGTTTCTGCGGCCGAAACAGGAAAGGAAGACAAAAAAATGAGCAGGGCTGCAAAAGCCAAAACTGTATTCGGCAATATAAGCTTTCGTTTCATACTCTGTTTTTCACTACTCCTTTATACCGGCACTGCTCATAGCTTCAACAACATTGCTTTGCGATATCATATAAACCAATATCGGCGGTAACATCATTATAACAGTCACAGCCATAGTGCTGCCGGTTCTTGCTATTCCTCCGGAGGTTATCTGCGCCATTATCTGCGGCAGAGTTTTAAGCTGCTCACTGAATATCGTTCCCTGAGGAATCGCCGACCATACATCCCTGAATCCGAAAAGAGTAAGAGTTAAAATACATGGCTTAACCGTCGGAATAATTATTTTGAAAAAAATGCGGAAATACCCGGCGCCGTCTATTTCAGCCGCCTCCATTAGAGCGTTCGGAACATATCCGTCGATATATTGCTTCATCAAAAATACACCCATGGTAGAGGCTAAATAAGGAAATATGTAAACACCGTAGGAATCAATCAAATTCAGCTTTGAAAAAACCAAATACTGAGGAACGGCAAGTGTGTATGAGGTGTAAAGTAAAGCAAACTGTATAATAATAAATATAACTTTACTGCCCTTCAAACCGCCTTTTGCAAGAACGAAAGCCGCCATAGTTGAAATGAATACATAAAGAAAGGTTGTTACAATACTGACAAACAGACTGTTAAAAACATATCTTGAAAGCGGTATTTTCAAGTTTGAAAGTAATTCCGGCAGCGAAAGATAGTTTTCAAATGTCGGTCGCAGAACGATCACCAATCTCGGAGGGAAAATCAGAATTTCGTCGAGCGGCTTGAGCGAGGATGAAACGCAATAAACAAGCGGTAATACAGAAAATAATCCACAGCAGCTTAAAAACAGGAAATAAAACACGTTTCCTGCTTTTGAACGCGTATACCGTTTTACATTCTCTGCCGCACGTCTGTTTTTTCTCTCGCGCAGCCGTTTAATAAATCTGTTAAAAGAGCTTTTCACAGGTACTCTCCCTTTACTTGCCGACAAGATCCAAAAGCTTGCCGATGAGAATTCTTGTTATTGCCATAACTGCAAACAAAAACACCGCAATTGCCGAGGCATAGCCCAGTTGATGGCGAATTAGATGTAATAAAAAAGCGGAAAGGAAAAGCACAATCCAGACGAAACCGGCGGCTGTGTCAAGAAATCTTGTGAGTTGGCAAGAATTTTGATATAATGGGAAACAGGAACCCCGATACAGGGAGAAAGGCAGGGCGATAAATGCACATAAGCTATCAACCCCTTTGGAACTTACTGAAAGAACGAAATATGAGAAAAGAGGACTTGCGGCTTGCCGCCGGTCTTACCACAAATATGATTGCTAATATGGGAAAAGGGGAATACATCAGCATGAAAACACTGGTTCGTATTTGTGAAGCCCTAAATTGTGGCATTCTTGATGTGATTGAATTAGAGCAGGACAAAAAAGCTGAAATATCAAATTGACGAGGGAGGGGATGCGAGATGGACAATAGAGAAAGAATTATCAGACTTTGGTTTGATATGTGGCTTGCAAAAAGAGATTTAGGTATATTTGATGTATTTTCAGATAATGCCGTATATATTGAAAGTTGGGGGCCAGAGTACCACGGTTCCAAGAATATAAAACTTTGGTTTGAGGAATGGAATACCCGTGGAACCGTCTTGCAATGGGACATCAAACAATTTTTCCATAAAGGACATCAGACCATTGTTGAATGGTATTTCAAAAATAAGATGGACGCCGGTAATATAGAAGCGTTTGATGGAATGTCACTGATTGAATGGACGCCAGATGGTAAGATTGCCTTTTTAAAAGAATTTGGTTGTAACGAAAATCGGTATGACCCGTATAAAGATGGCATTATACCACATTTCAGAGATGAAACTGCAAAGTGGTTTTAACTGGAAATTCAGTTGCTGGAGGTGATTATGCAGAATGGATAATTGGTTTACCATTGAGCAAATAGACCGTGATACATTTTCTATTAGCGAATACAAGCATTGGGAAGAAACACATTGTTATCTATTATGTGGGGAAAAATATGCTATTCTCATTGATACAGGTTTAGGCGTTTCCAACATCAGAAAAATTGTGGACTCTCTGACAAAGCTGCCTGTTATGACAGTTACAACTCATGTTCATTGGGATCACATTGGCGGGCATAAGTATTTTGATAATATCGCCG
>ERZ827498.698-NODE-698-length-42216-cov-6.456536_pt1 | contig 42216 bp, 40 predicted proteins | sample MGYA00519865_ERZ827498 | MGnify/ENA primary metagenome ERZ827498 (study PRJEB31778, sample SAMEA3449328) | human gut metagenome | biome: human gut; feature: human-associated habitat; material: faeces | place: United Kingdom | collected 2010/2012 ...
ATGACCGGGAAATCCACGGTGGCATATTTCCGCACATCCTCGATGGCTTTCGGATCAGGTGCATAACTGATTGACTTGTACCCTGAGGAAAGAAAATCTAATTGAAAAGGTGCCCGATATCCGAGCACCTTTTGGGGGCGATCTAGACCGCGTTGGTTTCTGTCGGAACTGCGATACGACCTATAGCCTCACTATCAGTTTTTTACTTTACCGAATGTTCTTTGCTCCAAGTAGCACGACAGGAGTTGCTGCAGAAAGAACGTTCGCCGCCCTGGGTGCCGGAGAGTACCGTCCGCATACAGCGCTTGCAAGTCAGAAGATAATAGCCGGGATGGTTCCTGACGAGGAGCCACATGGCCTCCAATATATTGCTCGGTTTCCGTTCCGGGGCTATTTCTGCCATCTTTATGCCCGTATACGCAAGTTGAGGCTGGGAAAGTATCCCGTCAAATGCCTGAAGCAAGAATCGGCTCGCATAGGGCTTTAGCCGCCTCGGCCGGATAGGTATCGTCGCCGTCGACCATGAGGTAGCAGTCGGCTTCGATGTCTCGGAACATCTGGCGGCAGACGTTTCCCTTGCCTTGGCGGGGTTCGAGTCTGACGACAGCGCCTCGCGAGCGGGCGATGGCGGCGGTGCCGTCGGTCGAGTTGTTGTCGTAAACGTAGACAGACGCCTCGGGTAGCTCGCGGCGGAAGTCATCGATTACCTTGCCGATGGTAAGAGCCTCGTTATAGCAGGGAATGATGACGGCAATCTTATCTCGACTCAATGCGGACTTCCTTTCATTACAAACCTTATTAAAAGGCTGACGTTGTAAGTGTGACAACGCAATTATGCGATATCGCATTACCTATTATGCTATCATAGTATCATCAAACCACCTCAAATAGAAAGATCCCATCATGCAAGTTCTGACTTCCGCGTTCTGCCGCGAGCTTTTCACGTCACTCGGCTTCACTTACGACGATATACGCCACTGCGATCTCGATGCCCTCCAGGGCTATATCGCCATCGAGTGCGCCAGGTCTCACCGTGCCGGGATGACCCCGCACTTCATGACGCCACGTCGGAAGTCTGACAGCCTGTGCTGCAAAATGAAGCCGGAAGGCGGTCTTGAGAAGGCATATATCAAGATCGACTGTCTTGACCAGTGGAACGGTCGCGAGGCGATAAGCTTCAACGATGACGGCTTCATCGGCTTCTGTGGATGGGCTGATACGCAGAACAGCCAACCGTTCCTCAATGCTTTTCGACGTTGGCTGACTGAATACATGTTAGAGCGTTCGCGCTGATTTCAAGTGCCTTATTATGGTGTCGTAGTATTGTGATACAATAGATTGTAACGATAAACAAAAGCCTGGCTGATAGGAGTGGCTATGAGCAAAAAGAAAGTTACCGATAAGGACATCCGTTCGATTGAATTCGCAATTGATAGCGTGTTTCCCGGTGCATCGGGAGAAGCCGCTAAGCAAGCTTTCCATGTTTTGGTTGAACGGGCCGAAGAGACCGGGAAGCTCCAAAACGATTTGAGCTCTCTGCGCCACGAGTTCAATACGCTTAAAGGCGAATATAAAAAGGTTTCCCATCGCTTCAGTAATTTCCGTAAGCTCTGCCACGCGATGGCACGTAAAGAGATTGTCGATGCGGATGGGGAGCCCATCTTGTTCGGCGACATTCTGTATGGTGAGGATGGCCGTGCATGGACTGTTCTCGGACCGAGTAGCAAACGCTGGCTATTTGTCAGCGGGATGAATGTCGATGGCGAACCGGTCAAACAACTTGTCATGACGAAATGGTTGACTCGTACACCTTGTAAGGCAGAAGAGAAGTAGTGCGATCTCAAACTGATAGGTCTAAAGAGTCGTCTTTTTCGGGCGACTCTTTTTTAAGTCAGATAACCGGTGGGCTGTAGACTGGTTAAAGGGGAAGGTCAACTAAATGGCAAAGCTAATCGTCGGTCAAAATGACCTAGCGACAGTCAATCCGGATTTGGCAGCGGAGTGGCATCCGACGAAGAATAACTGCCTTCTACCGACGCAGGTGACTGCCGGATCCAACCGAAAGGTCTGGTGGAAAGGAACGTGCGGGCATGAATGGGAGGCTGTAATCGGAAATAGGAGCAGGGGAATTGGATGTCCCCATTGTTCAAAGAGACATGTCGTCGAAGGCGTTAACGACCTCGCCACGGTGAATCCAAGTCTGGCCGCCGAATGGCATCCCACGAAGAACGGTAGGCTTCGCCCGATGCAGATTGCCGGAAAATCCAATAAGAAGGCGTGGTGGCTGGGAAAGTGCGGACATGAGTGGGAGGCTGCCATATATTCAAGGGCGGCAGGGAAAGGCTGTCCCTATTGCTATGGCAAAAAGGAAAGGTAGTGCAAAATGGAAAAAGCGGCGATCGGTACCAATGATCTCGGGATGCATATTGTCATCAGGCCTATTTCAAAGGTCCTTTTCTCAAAAGACGAAACCGTTGGATTGGTAGAATAAATCAAGAAACGCGGAGTGCGCCTATCGGCTTGCCAAAGCCGGCGCCCTATGTGGGCAGATACGCATTGAGGATCGCGCCTCGCAACTTGAGCCGTCCTTGCAGGGGCGGCTCAAGTCATTTAAAGGGTCAGATTAACGACTCGGGATGATATGCGCGGTTGCCAAACTCTGGATTTATCGTAACAGCCGTAATGCAAAAAAGACCCCGGATTAAACTCCGAGGTCTTTCTTTTTACCGCTAAATTCTCACCGCTAGTGCCATAGTACTATGGTATAATATATTTACCGAATGTAAGAGGAGAGGAACGATGTACATTACTCCCAGTGACCGGCGACGTCGACAACCCAATGCTGTCCCGTAGCCTGCTGTTCATAATGCCCCTGGTCCTCAGATGTGGTATACGAATCGTTTACGACAGATCCTCCGATGCCGCCGTTGTCCATATCATTATGAACCCACGAATAGGCGGCATCTTCGGAATCGAAGGGCCCTACCATAGTACCACCATGGTTGACCCAGAAACGAGGATGGCGCGTATACACTACATTCGGCACCCAGACCTGGCTGTAATCTGTCTCCCAGTGTCCCTGCTCGGCAACCCACTTCTTCTGGCTACCGCCGTTGGAAGAGGAATTGTTGCTGCCGGAACTCTGCGAATTGCCGGAATTCTGCTTGGAGTCGGAGGAGTTTCCCTTGCTGTCAGACTTCGACGAGTCGGAAGACTTGTTATCCTCCTTCTTGGAGTCATCGGACTTCTGGTCCTTGTCGTCGGATTCTTTCTTCTCCTCGGTCTTGGTTCCAGTCGAGATAGAGGTCCCATCCGGTTTCTTCACGGTACCGGCATTCTGGTCATAGCCCTGGTCATGCACGCCATCGGTGGACCAGATGTCATCAGCGATCACATGTCCGCCGGATCCGTTGATGATGTCGACCGTTGATCCTCCGGTCGGTGCCTTTGTGACATCGTATGCGACTGCGACCTTGATGTTGCCGTCCTTGTCAGTGGCAACCCACGTCACATCGACGGCACTGACGCCCTTGATTTTCTTTCCGTTGAGTACGGCAGCGAGGGCGGCGGATCGGCGTGCGGTCGAATCGACCATTTTGGCTGCATCGTCCTCGGAAACCTGGGTCACAAGTACGCGGCCGCTTTTGGCATCGACCCGTACCTGGTCAGAAGCGATCGACAGATCGGCATCGTCCAGCTTGAGCGTCGAGCATAGCTTGGCGATATCGGAAGTCGACAGATTGTCCGTCTTTTCCTCAGAGTTGTCCTTGACCGGTGTGACGGTTTGCTCCTGCTCGGCCGGCTGAGTGTTCGCTGTCTTATGGGAACTCAACGCGAATGCGCCGATACCGAGACCAGCGATGAGCACGACGCCTGCGGCAATCGCGATGATCTTCTTGCGCCCGCCTCGGTCACCGGCCGACGTATCCTCATACATCGGAAGTTCCTCGGTGAGCCCGGCATCGTTCTCACCCTCGGTGGGGATGGGATCTGTCGGTTTCATATCGCCGTTGTCGTAAACGGGCGGCTCGTTGTTCATGTTCATATCATCCATTTGCATTTCCTCCTTATGCTGTCTTTGGTGCTTCATCCTGGATGGATGAATTCGGGAGCGGTACGATCTGGACGATCGGCTTGCTTCCCTTCAGGACGACGACCGGCTTTCCAGTCGTCGCCACGTCTTTTGCGATGCGGGAGAAATCCCGCTTGACTTGTGAGATTCCAAGCATCGGTGGAATATCGCTGTCCATTGTATCGCCTTCTAAAACTGAACCCGTACCTATATCTACAGTTCTTATACCACAATAGCGCTGTTTTTAACGCTATTTTTGGAGTTATCTAATATACTTTTCAGTTAAATCATATGTTCTGTCTGCTTGCATGGACAAATGGTTTCTTACTCGAAGAAGTCTTTTATAAAGAAGCATGGATATATTGCAGGTCTTCAAGAGAATAGCTGACTCTAAATTTTTCGTCATATAACTTCAAAAGCCCAATAGAAACGAAGTCCGCTTCTATTTGATCGAGTTCTGATTGAGTTCTGATTGAGTTTTTGCACCTATCGAATTGATGAGAAGTCCTGTTTCAGTATCAATATATGGGTCGACAAAGGACATAGGTGGCTACCTTTCTAGCTGAGACGGTGAAATGCCGTAGTGCTTGCAAAGGCGGCGATCAAATTCAGCAAGGTCGATTTCATCGTTGCAATACCTGCTTGCTTCTTCAAGAAAGAAATCAGAAACTCTTTTACCTTCCAAGGTGTTCGTATATATAGCTTCTGCAACAAACTTTGGGCGATCGTTTTTTTTGATCATTCTTTTGCTCCTTTCTAAAAGTATAATATCATTATACCATATCTGTATTATGGTACAAGTGTACTACGCCCTTACTGGGCGAAAATAAGAAGCGTTCTCGCTCGACCGCCCGTATTCATCGAAGAGCAGGTGACGAGTGTGATTGCGCGGGTTGCGTTTGCAATCGTGGCGTCGCAGTCATCGCTGACGGCGGTCGCGTCTTTTTTCATATCCGAAAGCCACGACCGTACTTCCTCTGCGGAAGTGAAATCGAACGTCTGGATTGGCTGGTATTTCTTATCGACAGACATCGCCATGACAGGTTTGAGAACCTGCCGTCCTTTATCGGGGGTGAACCAATACATCTCGCCGATCTTGTCGAATTCCGCTTGCCTGTAGGTCGCGAAAATAGGGGAGAAGATCTGACCGGTAAACCCCATGTGGTGTCCGTATACGAGTGCGTGCGCACCTTCTGCTGTGCTTCTTGCATCCAGGTATGGGCAACCCGCGAACGACGGGTTGCGGTCGAAATCGTGGCTCAGATAGAAGTCCGCGGGGTCTCCCTTGCGCGTGTTTACGACGGGAAGATCGATAGCTGTTCCCTCGACCCTGAGCCATGCCGCGATATCCTGATTACGGCTGCGGAGCATAGCCCAGTCGATTCCGTCTGCGGTCTGGGTCTCGGCATCCTTGGCGAGGTTATCGTATTCCCATCCCTCTTTAACCGTCTCTCCTCCCAGCAGGAGGGCTGCGGCCGCGGATAGGATGCAGATGCAGAGCAGTATCCCGTTAACGATTCTGCTTATCCTTTTTCTTTTCGTCATGTTCAGTTCCTTTCCTTTTTAGTGAAAAAGGGGCCATCGGGTTACCCCGAATAGCCCCTTCAGTAGGCGATGGAAGCCCCTCTTAAAGGTTACTCCATCATATCGTCGGCGTCATCGATTTGATGGCGCTTGCGGTAGATATACGTACCGCCCGCACCGGCGGCGACGGCAGCCGCGATTGCGGCGCCGATCAGGATGTTGCGGCCGGTTTGAGCCATCGAGGACTTGTCGCTGGTGACGGTGACGGTCTGGTTCGCATCGTCGATGTCCTTGTGCTCGGCAACGGTCTTGTCGACGGTTGTCTTCTCGCCGGTCTCCCTGTCGGTTTCCGTTTCCTTGGTGGTCAGTGTCTCGAATGCCACGAGATCGTGGCCGTCCAGATGTGTCGTATCGACGGTGAACTTGACCTCAACGGTGCCGTCCTTCTCCTCCGGAGTGAAGGTGACGCTCGAGCTGAGTGGGTTACCGTCCCCATCGGAGAGGGGAGCGCCGGTGGTCTTATCCATAAGCGTACCGGTGACGGTATGCTCGACACCTGCCTCGATATTCGTGTAGGAGACGGTATCGGTGAGCTCGACCTTCTCGCCGACCTTGACGGTGTGCTTGCCGTCTTCGCCGGTGAGCGTGGTGCCGATGATGGCGGAATCGGACTTCGGGGTCTGCTTCACCTTGTCATCGTCATGGTCCTCGAGCTGGTCCTCGCCACCGCCGTTGCGGTAGAGGTCGACCTTGGCGTAATTCTCCAAGGAGTCGCCATCGCGGTAATCGTCGGTGACCTTCATATGGACGATAGCCGGTGCATAGTCACCGGAAACGCCCTCGCTGATCTTGAATTGACCGGCGGCGAGGTCGACCTTGGTCTCCTTGCCGTCCTTATCGGTCATCTTCGCGGAGGCGGACCCGTCCTTGTTCAGGGTGAGGGAATAGACGGTATCCCCGTCCTTACAGGTATAGGTGCCATCCTTCTGCTTGATCTTACCGCCGAGACCGTTATTGCCGAATGCCGTGAACTTGCCGGAGCCGTCGAGATCGACGAGGATGGAGACCCCATCGGAGTACGAACCGTTGCCCTTGGCGGTCTCGGTTGCGTCGTTCACGTCATCATGGGAGTCCTTGATGCCGTCACGGTCCCAATCGTCCTCACGCGTGGTGAAGCCGGATTCGACGCGCCCGTACTCGAAACGGATTGCAGTGACGTGCTCGCCCTCGGCAAGCTCGAGGTCGGATACCTTAAGGTCCTCGGCCTCGGTGGTGGACACGTCGGCTTTCCAAAGCTTCCAGCCGGTGTAATCAATCTTGCGGCCGTCTTCGCCAAGGGTTTCGGAATTGGACTCGTCGGTGAGCCACGGGTTGCCGTGTCCGTCGGAAAGGGTCTGGTTGGCACCGGATTCGTCGGAGTAATCGGATGGTGTCTGATCGGTCTTGTACCAGACGTTCATCTTGCCATCGAAGTCCTTGTACGCCCGCGGGGTCGTGATCGAATCGAGGGTGGCCTTACCGGTCATGACTCCGTAAAGGTCGTCCTCGACGGTGAACTCATCCGTCCAGGTGTTAGAGGTGGAGCGGAAATCGAGGGTGTAATCATAGCTTCCGTCATCTGACGTGCTGGTATCGGCGTTGTTCTCGCCGTCCCCGTTAGCCTCCGTATACGGATGCGTGGGGTCAGCGATCTCCTGGCGTTTGTCGATCTCGCCCTTGATGGAGATCGGCTTGTCGTACATGACGGCGGTCTGGATCTCGCCGGTCTTCTCCACGGTGAAATCGATGGACTCCGCTACATCATAAGTGTGCGGCGTGCGCTCTTCGGTGAGCGTGTACTTGCCGGGCGCGAGGGCATTGATCACATGGTCCTCCGTGGTGGAAGTCCACGAATCGATGACCTTGCCATCGGAATCCTTGAGCGTGAGCTTCGCGCCTTCGATTTCGGCCTCATTCGTGATATCGCGCTTGGAGACATGGAGCTTGGTGTAGTCGTCCGTGACATCGATCGTGTACTCGATCACGCCCTCGGTCATGCCGTCGGAATCGACTGTGAAGGCGAAAACGTTCGGGTTCTCGATGTAGCCGGCTGGAGCCTCGGTCTCGACCATGCGGTAGGAACCGGTGGTGAGGTGCTTCACGTCGAACTCACCCTTTACATCTGTGGTGCGCTCGGTGAACTTCTTGCCGTCTTTGAGGAGGACGGGCTCGCGCTTGACCGTGTCATTGGAGATGGATGCGTAGGCGATCTCGCCGCTCTTGACGGAAATCTTTCCCACCGCGACACCATCGACGGAGACGGTGTATTTGCCGGAGGCAAGGGCCTTGTCGGTGGTGTATGCCATGCTGGCGGCATCCCACGTCAGTTTCACGCTCGGCACCGAGTCACCGGTCTCGCTGAGTTCTGCGGAAGTTCCGAAGATATGATTCTTGATGGCGACGGTATAGGACTTACCCTTGTCTACGGAAATCGTGGCGTCGGAAAGCTTCACCTCATCGTCGCCCTTCTTAGCCACGACGGTGTAGTCACCAGCCTCGACAGCCGTGTCGCTTCCGACCTCGATCTCCTTGCCGTCCTTGTCCTTCAGGACAATCGAATATTCATTCGAATTGACCGTGACGGTGGAAGAGGAGACATTCTGCTTGACGGAGACCTCTTTGCCCTCATCGGCGCGGATTGCGACGGAAGTTCCGGTCTGGAAGGTCTCCTGGTCATCGATGTTCCAAATGTCGAACTTGGCGCCGGCGAGGACATCATCGGTACCGAGAATGGTCTTGTTGACCTTTACCTTGGTCGGCTTGTCCTTCTGCTCTACGGAAGCGGTCACGAGATCGGTCTTGTCGTCCTTATAGGAAAGGGTGAACTCGACCGGGGTCGTATCGAGCACATGGCCCTTCGGAGCCTTGGTCTCGATGAAGGCATAGGTTGCGGAACCGGAACCGAGATAAAGTTTCTTGGTGGTGGCGGTTCCATCGTCACCGGTGGTCACATGGTCGACGACCTGTCCCTTGGACGCACGCACGGTGCCATCGGGGGAGACGACATTCTCCTGCGCGACGACATCGTACTCTGCATCTTTGAGATTCTTGCCGTCATCGGCGCAGGACTTGGTGATGGTCGCCTGCCCCATGACCTGCCTGTCGAAGACCTTTACGACGGTGATGGGAGAGGCTTCTTTATAGTCCTTGGAGACCTCGAAACCGACCGTCTCGCTGTTGAACAGATACGGGGCGGAGGTGGCGATTTCCTTGACGGCGTACTTGCCGGACTTCAGCTGTCCGGGCATGGAAACTTGACCGTTCGCGTCGGTGGTGAACGTGTCAACCTTGGCGTTCACGTCATACGGGTCGTCAAACGATACGACCTTGCCGTCAGCATCGAGGATCTGGAACTTGAAGCCGGAGAGCAGAACCGTGTTGCCCGTCTCCGCGTCGCATTTAACGATCTGGAGTCGGCTCGTCAACGTCTTGTCGATCACGGAGTAGTACTTCGTGCTCTGGTTGACCTCTTCATCTGCCGAGATAGTCCAGTCATCGACATGGTCGTAACCCTCGGGCACCGTGGAATCCACCTCGTGGATCGTGTAGCCCTTCTGATCGATCGGCAGCGCGCCGTCGATGCCGGCATTACGCTTGCCCTCGCCGAACCACGGACGGGTTGCATCATCCGTCTTGTCCTCGGAGATGGAGGTCTCGTCACAGGTATCGGAATCCTTGGTGGAGGCGAATCCGCTCTCGTTGGTGGTCAGCGTGCCGACGACCTTGCCGGTGGAGTTCGAGATGATCTGGAACTGCACGCCGACGGCGGGCTTGCCATGGCCGTTGTCGGACTCCCAGCTGTCGTCCTCGCCGCCTTTGGTCTTGGCGATCTCGACATCGAACGCCTGCGGGTTCTCGGCGAAATCGTCTTCCGGCTCAAGCTCAAAAACGCCGGTGTCGGTGCCTTGATTGGCATTAACCGTATAGGTATGCACAGTTGTATCAAGCTTATAACCGGCGGGTGCCTTGATTTCTACGATTTGAATATCACCAAACGGAACGCGATCAAAGTACAGAATGCCCTTGGCATTTGTCTTTCCGGTCGCTTCCCAGCCAGGAGTTGAAAGCGAAGTGATCTTGTGCTCGGCGCCTTCAAGCGAAAGGCTTGTCTGGGCGGTACCGCTTGTCGCGGAATCCTTCTTTGCGACGGTGATCTTCACGACACCAGGGTCGTCTTTGAGCTGCTGTTCTCCGGCGCTGTTACCGGTCGAGAACTCGATGCGTCCCTCGTACTTCTGGAAACCCTGCGGGGCCTTGGTCTCGACGGCGTAATAGCTCTCGTTCGGGTCGAGCTGGTAGTTGGCATGGCCGTTGCCGTCCATGGTGATATGGGCGACCAGCGCGTTGTCGCGGGTGCGGTAGATATCGAACTCGGCGCCCGCATAGGAGTACTCACTGTTGCCGTTCGTCACCTTGGCATCGGCGGAAATCTTGCTGAAGGTCACGTTGACCTTGTTGAGCTGCCAGTTGACCTTGAAGAAGCCGGCACCTGCCTGCGTGAAGGTGGTCGGGACGGTGACGCCCACGACGGCCTCGTTGCCGTATACGGCGGCGACACGGACGGTCTGGCCGTAATCGTCATCGGTGTACTTCGGCTGGTTATAGCCATTCTGGAGCTGGCCGGATGGGTTGACGCCGACATGGCCGCAAGTCAGGTTGAGGTTTGCGGCGTTGGGGATCTCCACGCCGGAGGACGTGGTCTGCGCGTTGATCGTGCAGGTGCGCTCGATGGAGTAGTTGCCGGACTGCAGGGCGGAGACGTCCACGCCCTGGGTGCCGAGCGCCTGGTAGATGGTCTTCGTCTCGTAGCGGCCGCCGGACGGATTCTCGACTGCCGGCATGGTATAGCCGCCGGTCGGGGTGCCGGTGTACTTGTTGTGGCCGTTGGTGTGGAAGGTCATGCCGACATATGGTGCCGTATTGAACTTCCAGGTGCCGATGTTGTTCACGTTGCCGGCGAATGCCTTGGTGGCGATAGAGGTGAGGAAGTTGCCGACAGTCTTGCCGGTATCGTTCGTCAGCTTGACCTTGACGGTGCGGACGCCGGCCGGAGCGAGCTTGAGATCGAGCGTACCGGTGCCCTCATCGTAGGACCACATGTCCATATCGCGAGTGTACTCGATGCCGTTCGCGATGACGGAATCGATCGAGCTGTCTTTCAGCGACTCGCGGGCGGCTTTGTCCTTGGCGAGAACGATCTTCGTGTCGGTGGCGAGGATATCGACCTTGGCGGTTCCGTTCTCGGCGACATCCCCGTCCACGCCGTCCTCGGAGATCTTGACGCTGATGCTGTTCTCTGCGCCCTTGTCTGCAGTTGCATAGAGCAGCTGGATACGGGAGGAAGCGACCTTGAGCTCGCCCTTCTTGTTCTTCTCGGTGTACTTCTTCGGCACATAGATGAGACCGGTGGCATCGTCGAACACGAATCCGTCGCGCATCTTGGCGTCGGCGTTGTTCTCGGAGGCGCCCCAATCGGCAAGGGTGGCACCGGAGATGCGGGAGCCGGCGTAGCCGACATAGTAGTCGGAATCCTCGTTGAGGTCATAGAGAATTGCATGGCTGACTGCATTTGCTCGCAGCGCGTCTGCATGGTCCGACATGCCATCGCCATCATCGTCGGCCCAGAGGTTATCGAGAGAGGCGTTCGGGAGGATATTGGAGTCGACGACCGTGGTGGTCACGGTGAGTACATCCTTCTTCTCCAGCTTGTCGCCGAGTCCGACGTACTTGGAATCGGCGTTCTCCTTGATATAGGTCTTCTCGTCGATAGCCTTGTTGGCCTTACCCTCCTTGACCTTCACGGCCTTGAGGATGGAGGAGCCGTTAGAACCGTTCTCGTAGAACATGGTGGAAACGGTGGCGCTGCCGGTCACCTTGAAGGTGCCGATCCCGTCCTTGAGCGAGACGGCGGAGGCGTCGTTATCGGAGTTATTGAAGACGGAGAGGCTGTCGGCGAAATACCCGTCGGCGGGAGAGGCCTTGATTGCGACCGTCTCGCCGACATTCACCGTAATGGTCTTGGTGTCGTCGTCCCTGCCGACAAACGACAGGCTACCGTTCTCGGTATCGGCGAGGGTGACGGTTGCCGTCTTAGTTGAAGTATCTGCATAGGCCGTACTCGGCGCGAATGCGGCACCGAAGCTGCCCAGGCATTGCGACAAAACGAGCACGGTACCGGCGGCAACGGTCGCAGCGCGGCGACCGACGGCCTTGATCTTGCTGAACATGCCTCCTCCTTTCTTTTGCTTGTTGTCTGTTTCGTTCATGTCTTGCATCATTCCTTTCCTTTTCCGGCTGCAATTCTTGCAGCGTATTCAAGAGGATCGATTTGATATTTTACCAATTTCCACGTCGCTGTGCCTTTGCAAATGGCCCGCTTCACGTGCCGTTTCAACAATCGCATACCTCTTGCCAAACAACCACGTTTCAACCTGGGGAGTTGCAAACAGGAAAGCCCGGTCTTTTATGGTGGGACTGAATGTAAGGATAGATTTAAAACAGTGGTATGGCTTGTCCATATTGTTCATCTGAAACAATTTCGACCATAGATTCCACGGTTTTAAGACCTTCTCGTTTGTTAGGCAATCATATTGCCGCAGGCCGAGAGAAAGGAATCGAGATGGCTGACAGGCAATTTGCCATATACTCCGCAGAGGATGATTCGCTTGCCTTTTACCGCTATGGGCACATTCCTGTGGTGGGAACAGAATTTGCTGGAAAGCATGTAACGAAGGTCTTCGAAAATTTTAACGATCATTGTTGGACAACTGACGCTATAGCTAATCGCGTTACCAGTGTTTCCGTTGCAGATGGCGGGATAAAACCGAGAAAACTCTGCCATTGGTTCAACCGGTTTGAAAATCTCCGTGCAGCCGATCTGGAGAAACTGGATACGACATACACGACTGCAGCTCAGGGTCTTTTCGAAAGCTGCGGTAACCTTGAGCAGGTCAGGATGCCGCGCTTCGGAATGCCGTTGGTTGCTGATACGAATCGAATGTTCTATGGCTGCATGAACCTATCCGAAGATCTGAGTTCTTGGACCCTAGAAAATTGGAGGGAAAACGCTCGCTTTAGTGCAGGGGCGCCAGGTGTGATCGATCCGGATTGGGACTATGCCTTTACCAGACAATTTTCCAGATGTCCAATTTGAAATTTTCTAAACAGAATAATTAACTAAAGACAGTAAACAGGGCTATCGCCGTACTGGCGGTAGCCCTGTTAACTCTAAAAGAAAATAACTAGGCAAATACCCGGTGGCCGATTCAGTCAAATTCGCAAGCGCTTGCGAATTTCATCTAGACGAATATCTGGACGAGGTTGTTAAGGAAGATGATGATCGTCGCGAGCTGTGCGATGGTGAGGAGCGAAATGATGAGATACGCCATAACAAGCGTCTTGTTCTCCTTGTTGGCACGAACATGCTCATAAAGCTTGCGGTCGGAATAGATAGGAACGAGAGAGTACCAGCCTGGCATGCCGAGCTTGACATACACCTTCCACTTACTGACAAGAGTCACGAACGCGATGGTGAGCAGCAAGACCAGCGTAAAGAAAAACGCACCAGGCAGGGCAGAATAGGAGTGCATCAGATTTTCCTTTCAGGCATCATTGCCGCACGGCAATTTACTTCATACGGCTTCACTAGAAAAGAGACGCCACCAAAGAATCTCTTCTTGTTTATTCCCACGTTCTTCCAGCTCTAATTATTTCATCGCTATCTGGATCCGTTTTGAAAATACTTACGTAATTTAATCCAATCTCCTCCGGATTTGCCTCATTGCTTTTGATATATTCCATTGTGATCATATATTCTGTTCCCCGGTCGTCTATTGCAAGATAAGATAACCGGTATACTCGAACGCTACAATAATAATTGCCTTCATCGTCATGAGGCCAGATCTTTTTTTCGATAACGTTATCTGGGGCTTCCTTATAGTTTTCCGCGTGGATTAAAGTTCCCCAGCTATGGTTACTCGTCTCTACAATTTTACCGGGAATAAAATTCACAAAATCTTTTAGCTGTGATTTAAGTTTGTCTCCATCTTCTCTCAGATCATCAGCCATGAGTTCAAATATGATTTCTTCATTTTTCTCGGAAATTGCTCTATTTAGAGTAGAAATCTTTTCGTTGCGCCGATCATTCAGCTTCTTTTTTGTCTTGGCATTTTCCGATGCGATATAATCCCTTAATTCATCTACTCCATTTCTGAGCAAGGTTGTTGCGCGGCATCCCGATAGCGACAACGCCAAAATGCAAAGTATTGGAACTATTTTTCTCATAGGGCAACTCCTTAAACGAGATGTTTTACAAGACAGAGCGTCAGGCTGGATAATTAGCTAAAGACAGCAAAAGGGGCTACCGTCGTACTGACGGTAGCCCCTTTTGATCTAGAAACAGCTAAGTACATATCCAACGTATGATTCATTGAAATTCGCAAGCGCTTGCGAATTTCAGCTAAAGAACCTCGTAGTCCGTATCGCTATCATCCTCAAGGTCAACAGGCTCGCTTTCACCAAACCCGAGCATCGGCCAGAACACGATACCGAGCAGTACGAGGCCGATCGTATAGGCGGACTCCTTACCGAAAGTGTGGGCAAGATCGTTGAGGACGATGATGTTCATCACGAACTGTGCAATGATGAGAATCCAGTTGACCGCCGGCGCCCAACAGAGCACCCACGCGCAGATCAACACAATGAGATACGCCATGAGGAATGTCTTGTTCTCCTCACCGCCGCGGACTCGCTCGCAGAGCTTGTAGTCGGAGAAGACGGGGATGAGGGAGTACCAACCCGGCATGCCGAGCTTGGCATACACCTTCCACTTGCCGACAAGTGTCACGATCGCGATGCCCAACAGCAAGACAAGCGTATAGAAAAACGCACTGAGCAGGGCGGAATAGGAATGCATCAAATTTTCCTTTCAGATATTTAAATTCGCAAGCGCTTGCGAATTTCAGCTAAAGCACCTCGTAGTTCGTATCGCTGTCATCCTCAGTATACACCTTCCACTTGCCGACAAGGGTCACGAACGCGATGGTGAGCAGCAAGAGCAGTGTAAAGAGAGACGCACCGAGCAGGGTAGATTGACACTCCCCGTAGTTGAAACCAGGGGAGTGTCAAGCGAGATATCAGTAATGCGCGCGCACTTTGCTTTGTCGCCTGAAATGTCGGTTTGTTCCCGCATCACCCTCATCGCTTCATCGACGCAAGTCTTTTTTGCATCGAGTCTCGCCTTTGGTTGCATTTTCGCACGCTTCCCCTTCTCGGCAGCCTTATCGAATTTTTCAGTCAGAGCCTCGAAGTCAACATCCTCCCAATGCCGTTTCTTCCCTGTTCCCTGCATAAATACGTCGAAATAGCCGACGCAGCTATGCCCGGCATATGCGAGAGGGCAGACCTGTTCTTCTTTCATACCAGCCTTGACTGCTTCAGCTGGCAATCGGTAAGAAATCATCTCGGTTTTCTTGCGTCGTGCGATGAACCGCGTGCACATCTCGGGATGAACGGCCTCATAGGCCAGAACGCTCGATGGGTTACATCCAAATTTCTGCTCGAATTCCTTTTCACGAGCATTCATGAATTGAAGTCGTGCTTCCTGCGCAGCCTGCTCGGCCGCCATCTGTCGATCTCGCTCGATGATCTGCTCCTCGCTCATCTGCTCGAAACTCCGGCAGACGGCATCTTCATTGAGACCGAAAAACTCGACCTCGCGGGCGGTACGGCTGGAATGATGCCAAGATTTATACTCGAGGAATTCTTTAGCGAGTTCGGCTTTCGTCTTCTTTTCGATATCCGGATCGTAAGCCAGATCGAAATCGAAACAGTAGCCCTTGACCGCCTGAATGATTGCAGTCTTGGTCCATCTGCTGATCGGCATCTCGCCTTGTTCATACGCCTCGGCTGCACGTACGCTCATTGAGGAGCCTAAGTAGCCTTTTTGTCCATATACCACCTGCGTCATAACCCTAGACCTCCGTTCGCTAATCAGCTGTCGCCGACGGTGCCTTCATCGCGTGTGCAGGGCTTCACGCCGATCTCATCAGACAGCCGAGTTGATGCCTCACGCGAGGAAGCGGTTTTTCGGGACAGATTGATGGCTGTGCGATTGTCATCCTTAAAAGCGTCTTGCGATGCTGCAGATTCGACAGAATGCCTCTTGATATAGTCATCGAGAAGATCGAACTCGAAGCCTGAAAGGTACGCAACGGCGAGTGCTCTGCTTGGAAAGTTTTCGGTCCAGCAGTCGCCAGTCGTATTGTCGATTGCCGTGAACATACCGTCTTCCTCGTCGATAAGGAAAAGACCCTCATCATCTGGACCGGTCATACCGTCACCGAATCTATCCAAGAGTTTGAGTGCGCTGTCTTTATTCATGTCTACAATGTTCGTCTTGCCGTTGCGATAATCGGAGTATGCATCCGCGATTTTTATTTGAGTGAAGCGGTCTTCCAACGCCTGGACATCAATTGGGGAAAGCACTTTTTCCAGAAGATCCGAGTAGAGCAGTGCTTGGAAAAGTTCGTCTTTGGTGTAGCTGAACCTGATGATGTCTTTGATTCTTTCGTTGATGGAAGAAGCGGTGTTTTTCTCATTACCCGAGGTCATTTTATTCTCCTTGTCATTCGCCGACAGTGCCTTCATCGCGTGTGCAGGGCTTCACGCCGATCTCATCAGACAGTCGATTCGATGCCTCACGTGACGACATTGTTTTCTGGGATAGGTTCTTAGTTTTTGCAGGCTGCGGCGGTTCGGGCTCAAGCATACCGAGCGTTTTCTTGCATACTTCCGATGCCGTCATGAGATAGGAGTCGAATGATTCACCGGACAACGCATAGAACGTCTTGGCGACGGCATCGCGTCCGGATGCATCGCAATTCGAATAGACGCGCAGCAAATCAATCGCAGCATCGGTTGAGAGGGCGTCAATCGAATTGAATGTCTCGGCGAGCACCGTATCGGCACCTTCCGCCTCCTCTGCATCCATATCCTTGATTTTATCCATGAACCCCGACACCTGCTCGACCATCCCGTCGCGCCACTCGTCATCTTTTACGATACCCGCTTCGATGCGGTCCGCCTTTGCAATGATTTCATTGAAACGGGCGAGCGTTTCCGCATTGAGTTCCGAGACATCGCACCAGCGACCGTCTTCGCAAAGTGTGTAGATAAGGTCATAGATTCGACGGTCATCTGGACCCGTAACGTAGATTGTCGCGATGTGGGGGGAACCGTTCACGACATGGATCTGTCTGGGAACCTCATCGAGGTGCTTTATACCCCAGGCCATACATTCCTCGATGTCTGCGACCGACACATCATATAACGTGAAATGTGGGACATCGCCCAACCCATTGACTTTGGAGTCGATATAGATACCGTGGACGGGATCGTAGATGCCGCCGTTCTTGGAGAAGGACTTGGAAAGCTCGATGAAATGCAGCATGGGGTTTTCCATGAGCGATTCGGCCTTGCACGCTGGTGCAAAAGACAGCAATGCGTCGGCGACGTTTTCCAGGCAATATGGTCCGTTCAGCCGGGCGCGGTCAAGTATCTCGTTTAACATACGAAGCTGTCCCATATTCGCGCCCTGAAGAAAGGCCGCGGCAAGGGCTTCATGATTGAAAGACTCCTCCTCATAATGCCCGTCGGAGACGTTCAGCGCGGTCCAATCGTCGGTAAGCTTGTTTTTTTGGATCAATAGGCCGGCGCCGGTGTTTGGAAATAATGGCTGGTCCTCATTGACTTTTTTGATACGGGTGCGGCCTTCAAGGTATTCGCGGTACATATATTTGATGTAATCGGACATTGCGATTCGCTCCTTTTAACTATTCGCCTACGGTGTCTTCTTCACGGATCTGGTTGACTGTCGTTCGTTCAGTTTGCATCCGCTGCGCCACATCGCGGTTCACTTCATGTTTATGTCCCAGGGTGCGGTCAGGTGCCGATTGCGCTTTATTCTCCGCATAGGGGATGACTTTGGCGGCGAGCTGGCTGCATTCATCGCAGCTGAGGTTCGGCAAGGCGTCAAGATCCACTCCGGCATCCCGCAGCTCCTTGATCGATTGCGCCGCATTTTCAATCGAATTATTCATCTGGACGGCGACATGGCAGCCGCAGGGAAGATATCTATCGGGTCCGAAGCTGTCTGAGAGATATGGGACCAGCTCGGCCTGAACAGTCTCGGTAGCATGTTCCACAGCCGCGATAACGTCTTGAGGATTGAACTTAAGCGAGATACCGGAAAGATATGAGCCGTAGCTCCTGGCAGCGATCAGGTCGCCTGGCGTCCTGTAATTACTCTCTCCGCATCCGAAATGATCTTTAAGGGACGCCAGCAGCTCTTTATGGTAGTCGAGCGGCAGAACCCGATCATTCTCATATTCCGGAATGGGACGGTTTTCGACATTGCACTTTTCCACGAGGGTGCCGTAGACGCTCTGCGGCCACTTTTCGATTGCTCCATAGAATTCACCGGCGGCCTCGATGTCGCCCGTGCGGGTGAAGAGAAAATCCTTAAGTGATTCCGGGTAGTCCGTCTTGTCCCCGAAGACGGCATCGTAGAATTCATTCTGGTAGAAGAAGAGACCGCGCGGCAGGACGTGGATAAAATCCTTCACGGACTCATCTACTTCAAATTTGACGTTAGAGATCGGGAATTTCGGACTGAAATCGCTCGGTTTATACTCACGGGCTGTGCGGGGCAGCTCGAAATGCTGCTTTGCGCCGTCCGCGAGGTCGATATAGTCGTCGACATATTTGAGTTTGCCGATGAACTCACCGCTCTCCGGGTCGAAATAGATCTGGGCCTTCTGTCCGGTACCGACGTGGAGACGGTTACCCCTTTTGTCATCGGCGCTGCCGTTCTGCAGATACCAGCTGAAACTGGCGACGGGTTTATCGAAATCAAACTTAGCCATTTCCCATCCCCCTTTGCTTACGCTCCGATGGCATTTTCATCGCGCATGTTCACAAGGTCTGCGCGGTCGCCCTGCATGTGGGCAGACGCGTCGCGAGCCGTTTCCTTCTTGTGCGAGAGACTGCGGACGGCGCGATCTTCCTGTTCCGTCTTTTCGGGCATATCGAGCTTCTGCACGATCTCCTTGCCGGCTGCCGGATGCCCGACTTCCTGCTCGTAGCGGTCGATGATGAAGTTGTCGCCTGCGATGCCTGGGAAGCGGCGGCAAAGAAATCGTCACAGAGTTCTTCCTTGGTCGCCTCATATTCGTCCGTGCCGGCCACGCTGTCGAGACGCCCCTTCCAGAACTCGAGGTAGGCGACATGCTCGCCATAACCGGCGGCCTCGGGGTCGGTCTCGGCCTTGACGGCAAGATCGACGGAGCTGAAGATGCTGCTTAGCTCAGCGACGATCTCCTCGTGTGCATATTCCTTGCTGCGCATGTCACCCGTCATCTGACGGTCAAGTGCGGGCGCTGTAGAATGGCCCATCTCATGGAGTAGTGAGGCGAGGAACGAGGAATTGCTGTTGAACGCCTCGCGGGACGGAACCGAAATCTTGTCATTGACGAAGTTGTAGTAGGCGCCGTCGGTGCTCCCCTCGAACACCTCGCACCTACTCGACGCGATCACGTCGTCGGCAAGGAGCCCGACTTCGATATCGTCATTCGGCGCGAGGTCGGGAACGGGAAGCGGCGGGACGCCCTCGATAAGTGAGAGGTTGAAGACCTTGAAATAGCGATCGCATTCCGGGTGCGGATGGACGCCACTCGGAAGCTGCTCGAATTCATATTTTCCGTTATCGCCTTTACGGTAGCGTCCCCAGACGCCGTTCTCTTTGACGGCGCGGACCCTGGTGAACTTCTGTGTGCCCCCTTTGTCGGTAAGTGGTGTTCCGTCTTTCTTGACGCGCGGAATGTAGGCGTACATGCCCCAATGCTCGATGCCTACACCGAGTTCGTCATTGATGCCCCCTCGTCCGTTCTGCAGGTTCTCTGGGATTTTCCAGCCCATTTCCTTGATCTGCTTCTCGGTAGCCCAACGCGGGTCGGCATAGCCTCGCATCATGCCGTAGACATATGTGTAGAGGAAGTTGCGTCCGCTGTATTGGGTACCGGAGACCGGGTTATGCGGTGGGAGAGGGGAGGCCTCTACCCACGGTTTCTTCCACTCGTTACCGCCTTTCTCCATGTCCTCCAGAACGCGCATGGTGATTTCTTCGCGCTGCTTGTTGATGCGGGAGAATTTAGTCATTGTCATTTGTCGTCTCCTTTTAGTCGTTTTGATCCTGAAAATCTATCCATCGAGCGAGCCTTGGCGAGCGAATCATAGGTGCCGTCAGGCACCGCATGGAATGCGGGTCGCGGTACACATCGCCCATACGAGTCGCCATCCGTCCTGCAAGTCGAATCGATCTCTCTTGCATCACCCGTCAAGCAACAACTCTCCCTTCTTTTTTGCCTCTTCGGCGAGTTTATCGGCACCCGCTCGCGCGATCTCGCCCTTCACGGTCAACTTTCCATCGTCTCGCCCTGGCGAATCGCTTTTTTCGAATCGTCCCTTCAATTCGAATACCCTCGATACCGCACCGCGGAAATCGAAAGTCATATTGCGGCCCCTGGCCTCTGCGATGCAGGCATATGTCCAGAACTTATCGCCGATCATGCCGTCTTCGTCGGCAAGCTTGTCAAACCGTTCTGCGAAATCGTTTCTGACGGCAACGACTGGCACGGTCCGCTTCGACAGGATGTCGCAGATCATGAGCTCTCCGGTCTTATCCGCCAGCAGGAGGAAGGGGTTGATGTCATCGACCCATTCCCGTCCGATTCCCGAAAGGTCGCTTGCCCATTTCTCACCTGAGATAATCCGGTATCCTTCAGGGATTTCGATTTCATCGAGCAGGGCGCCCGGACCATCGCTGAATCGCGTGATAATCTCCTGGTAGGCATAATCGAGGACATCGGCATCGCCGTATGCATCGGCCCAGGGTCCGTTTTTGACCCCATGCTGCCCTTTGACCTTTATCACGGCACTCCTGATAGCGCTCCTGACGCTCATATCGGCATCTTTGTCCATGTTCTCGAGAAGGAATCTGTCTTCCATCTCTTCTGAAACCGAACGTGTCAGAGCTGAGCGAATTCCGTCGGGAAGGGCAGTGCTCCATGGGCTATCGATCGCGGAACGCAGTTGTTCCAGAATGTATCGGTCCTTAATTTCCGCGATGTTGCCTTTGGTGAGCTCGAATAGGACGAATGCCTTGGCTCCATTTTCCCTGTCGACGATGATTTCCCTCAAACACTTGCCTCCTTCCCTGTTTTGTAAGATTCTACCACTCATTCTCATCCGACCATCACGTTTCTCTCCATGTTTTTGCTGAACCGTATTTTGGCAAACGCTTGCGGATTTCGTCAAAGCCGCGATATCTGGCTGTCTTTGCAACCGATCACTGTTAGTTCCATGTGAGCGGTCCCCGTCGCTCGCGGGTTTCCTAGCCCACCGAGGTCCGGAAACGCAAGGGCTGCCCTACGGCGCATCGTTTCACTTGTCCCTTGTCGTTTCAGTCCCATCGTGGTCTTGAACGGATACCGGCGACGGGAAATCGCCAGCACATTGAAAACTGAACAGGGTTCGGAAGCGCCGACGGAAGAGCGGATGTTGAGTGCCGAACCTGCAAGAGCACCAAAGAAAACAGCAGGTTGAAAAACAAGGAGGAAAACCAAATGGAAGAAAGAAGAGAAATGAATGGACAGAGAATGATGACCAGGGATGAGCTGGAGATGAGATTGCCGGCGCTGAATCATATTGCGGAACAGAGGGATGCCAAATTCAGGCTTCGCTACGCTGAGAAGACGCTAAATAATGGTATCGAGCGTGGGTACACCTTGGATGCCGGAACAAGGGTGTCTGTAAACGTTTACCAGAACGAGCGCTGGGCGCAGATGCCGGACGAGGAGCTTTTCGATACCCTAAACGATCTTGATGGAAGATACTGTGTGACGGAAGACCAGGAGACGATCGGGGAGAGGCTGAACGCCTTTTTCAAGAGCGGCGAGCTGTTCGAGAAAATCTATCCAGTTGTCGTATCCGAAAACAATATGGAAAGCTTTGCGAAGGCCGGTATCACATTCGATCGATATCTCGACATGCTGATTACATATCGCGTCGAACTGATGCAGATGAATGATGGAATCGGAACGATTCGACTTCAGGACAACCATCTTGAGACTTTCGGAATTTCCCGTCAGAAAATCCGAAAGGCTGCTTTTGCAAACCTTGAAGGGATTGTCGATTTCATGACGCTGCGTGATGACGCGTCCGGCTTCAAGATGATTGCGGTGGCCAGGAAAGATAAGCAGTTCGGTGGGGCCGCGGCGATGTTGCTCCCGTCGGTTCGCAGGAGACTTGCAGAGATATTCGGAACCGACAGCCTCGTCTTCCTTCCATCGAGCATTTCAGAAGTCATTGCTGTACCGCAGACAGCCGGTGAAACGGAAATGCTTCTCGCAATGGTCCATGAAATCAATGAGACGGAAGTCGCGCCGGAGGAACGCCTCACGGACAGTATCTATCCGATGCGCCTCGCAGACGGCGAGTACCGCCTTTCAGGTATCCGCCCTCGATAAAGGGGCGGAGCCCCTTCGGGGCATTCGGGTGGCATCTGATTCGCGCTGCTCGAATGTCTCGAATCAAGTCGAGTGCTCGAGATTGAATCGTCGTGCCGGTAATGGTATTATTGTATTAGTATATCGAAAGGGGAAATCATGAAAATGGCTGAATACACATTGATGAACAAGAACCACCCCGTTGTTTCCTTCAGATATGACCGAGATATTCACGCAGTGGTGAAGATTGTTGATGTTCATGATCTCAGATATGCACCCGTGGCTCTCGCTGATTCAAAAGGTATCGTGACCAGGCGTGCGCTCAACGACTGGTGGCGCCGGCGTGCGATTCCAGCGTCCCGGCATCAGATTCAGCAACTTCTCGATTCTTTGAATCTCAATAGCACGTTGGAGCTGGCGGAGGAGAATTTTGGACTTTCGCTGTCTGATCGTTACTGGATCAACAACAGTAAGAATCCTTTGAAATGGGAGGATGTCAATTTCTTCGACAATGACTTTACAGACGATCTTGGAATGTTGACTCTTGGACAGGAATCGTCCGGCAATCCGAATCTGATGTCGCCGAATTCGACGCTTGGCGGCGATCTCAATAAAAAATGGAAGATCGTCAATGGCAGGCGAATCCTCGTGAAAGGCGGGACTGGGTCGACACGACAGGAGGTTCTGAACGAAGTTGTGGCGACGGCGCTGTATAACCGCCTGCTAAGCAGAAACGATTACGTTCCTTACTTCCTATTTGAGGAGAATGACCGAATCTATTCCGCATGTGAGAACATGCTCGGACAGGATGAGGAGCTAGTCACCGCATATGACGTACTTTCAACACGAAAGAAACCTGATTCTATAAGTGACTATGACTTTCTGGTGGACACCTACAAGAGCCTTGGTCTCAAAAATGTAGAGGAAGGTCTGGCAAAAATGTTCACCTGTGATTATATCCTTGCCAATCAAGACCGGCACTGGCGTAACTTCGGGGTAATCCGAAATGTTGAAACACTTGAATTTACAAGGCTTGCGCCGATTTTCGATAATGGAACAAGCCTTTGGTGTCACGCCTACAACATTCTCGCTGAAGATAGCTATATCGCGAAACCGTTTGGGCCGAAAGGTATGGCCCCGGACAAACAGCTCAGCCTTTTCAGAGATTACAGCTGGTTCGATAAGGGCAAACTTGTCGGTTTCCCTCTTGAGGCAAAGGAGATCTTGTCCCATGGGAACGATGGTATCCAGGCTCGACTTGATGTTATCGAAAGTCGCATCGAGCGAAATATCGGCAGTGTTCAACGGCATATTGAAAAGTTGGCAGTCGGGCAAAAGGAGCCATTGCGTGTCAAGCGAGATAAGGTTTTGCAGATACCGCGGATGAATGACTCAGTTTCAAGAACTGAAAGAGAACGGTAATGAAAGGGGCTTTTTGCCCCTTTTTTAGCGTTCGTCGTACCTCCCTGTTTCAAGCGACTATAGGAAGTATCGGGAAGGATCTCATCGAAATGTACCGAAAGCCATCGTAAATGTAGTCGGCTGTATCAATACGCTTTTTTGATGTTATAGTACTATTACACAAAGCATTACAGGAGGAATTGAATATGGGAAGGATGTGGCGCGGTGGGTATCGCCGCTTCCATCCGATAGGAGATCGGATGGGAAATGAAATGGTTGATGCGTTCGATGTGGGTCAGCCGATATACGACCTTGATATGAAATACGGGGTATATAAGGTCCCTGCTAAAGAAGTCATACCGTACAGGATCTATCCGGTGCTGTCGCCGGTCTGGAAGGCTGACGGCTATGACGAGCTGGGGATCATCTACGATCGCTATCTCGATCTGCTTGTCACCTACGTCGTCGAGGGTGAATCCGAAACGGACGGCTACGCGGCCGCAATCGTGACGTATGACAATCTCGATACATTCGACTTGCCGAGAGGGAAGCTGTTCGAATATGCATCCCGCAACCTCAAATCGGATATACGGATCGGCTTCACCGGCACAACGGGGCAGCTCGCTATGTTGGAGATCGGTAGGCTGAGCGGGGGAGTGGGAGGCGCCTCGGCGCTGCTCTTGTCATCGGTATGGGAAAGTGCCGTCAAATTACTCGGCACGGAGAAGATCATATTCTTCGCATTGAGTAACTGCGAGCTCATGGCGGTAGTTGCGGAAGAGCGGATAATTTATGCCTTGAAATCCGGTCTCTTCGATGCGGCAAGGGAATCAGTCCCAGTTGAAGAGTATTTTCCGAAGAGCATTTACGGGCTCGTGTCGGATAGATCGGGCTATTGCCTTCATCGGTTTTGAAAGGTGCGATATACCTCGAACGCTCGAACATACGGTTGCTTTTCGGTTGCTATAGTGCTATAATACTAACATATTGCATTAACGGAAGGAGGATACGTATGGAGGAAAATAGCTTTCAGGTCGCTTTGCGCTCGGCCCTGTCTGAGCTGAAGGACGGGTCGATGGTCGAGTTGAGCGAGCGTGACCCCGGCTTCCGACAAAGTGAGATGGAAGAACATCTTGCGGAGCAGGATTGGCTCAAGATCTCTCATGAGATTCCGCAGGAGCTTCGGGATGTGACGGATCGCTTTATCCGCGCTGTCCGCGTCCATGCCTGCGACCAGGTCGATACGGCCTATCTTGCCGGTATGCGTGACATGATGAAGATCGCGGCGGCATTCGGGCTCTATAAGATCGATCCCGACGATGTCTTGCCGGCGCGACAGAGGAAGTAGACAAACTGTCTATACTATGCTATAGTAGTATTGTTTTCGAAGATTCCTTCGGGAATCACCTTGTTGGCCGGTATTCCTATCTACCGGCATCAGCCTATTTTTATACAGGAAAAGAAGAAGATTGCGGTCTCTCTCCGCAGCCTTCTTCTTTTTTATTCGCAAGCGCTTGCGAATTTTAACGGGTGGATTCATCTTTCATTTGCGATGAAAGATGAGGCTTTTTCATTTCTTGAATAGAGCGCATGTATTCTTTTCTTTGTTCAACCTATGGATTAGTGGCAGAGGAGACCTGCTTGTTTCCGCGGTTGCAAATACAAAGATGGTTTTGTATAATAGTATCAGAGGCGAGCTTAGAGTAGTATTCGGGGAACTGGATCCCGGCCAAACGCTCTAGGTCTCGCCCTTTTTCTTTGTCTTAATATTCACGTTTTGAAAACGGCTTATAGTAAAAAAGAGGGGCAGATGAAACTCCATCTGCCCCTCTTTCAGTTCCTTCAGTCGATATCCGCTACGACCGGGCGCTCATGACGCCGTCGTAGCCGCTCCAAGGCCAATCGACGTAAACCGTCGTGTTGCCCTTGATGGTCGCTGAAAGGATCGGGGATCCGCTGGCGCCCGCGGTAGCGTATACACCGGGCGTGCTGGACACGCAGCGCGTCTTTCCGGCATCCTCGCACCAAGCGGACCACGGACCGGCAAACGTCAGCTTCGTCCCATACTTAACGATTTCGTCCTGTGGGTACAGGGCTGCCAGATCGAGCGCGGTGCCAAGGTCGGCGTCCGTCGACCAGTTATACGAGGTGTCCAGCACGCTACTGCGGGTGGTCGTATCGTATTTCACCGAGCAAGGGTTGTAACCGTACAGCTTCAACGAACTATCGAGTGCCTGCGGCTCATACGGTTGCGTGTACTCCGGGTCCGTGTACCAGCAGACCAGGTCGAGGCAGTTGTCTTTCTGGCCGGCGGCAGTGGCATCGGGATTCACCTGATAGGTCGTTCCCATCTCGTGCTCTTCCTCGAAACACGGATCGGTTTCACCGTCGACATAATAGAACACCTTGATACCGACTCGGACTGGAGGCGCAGGCGGTACGGGTAGAGCTTCCAGTCCCTTCGAACTGTCGCCCTGATACGCATCGGCGATCATCTTGTGCCCATCGAACCCCGACGTGTCATCGAGGTTGAGCGCGAGCATCGCCTGTGCCGTGAGATAGCCACCCGAATGGGAGTTTTCCGGGATAAACGAATTGTCCTCGGCGAACTCTCGTGCCAGCTTGGCACCGCGCGGCTTCGGGATGGCGAATACCTGGATACACTTGATGGCTCCCTTGCTGCCGGATGCATCATCCGAACCGCACAGCTCCGCGTCATCCTGAGAACCGCCGTTGGAATGGAAACGCTCCGTCCAGCCCTGCCCATAGATGAAGGCGCGATAGGCGATATCGTATTCCTTGGCGATATCTCCCTCAAGCCAGATCTTGATACCGGTAATGCGGTTGCTAACGCCACCCTTGCCAAGTTCCTCGCCGTCGCGGCAGACATCAGACCAAGAGAAATCGCCTGAATTTTCAATGCCCATGCATCCGGCGTAGCAGATTGCTCCAAAGTCGGCGTTGTTCTCGATGAAACCGTTGCCGTACTTGATCCTCAGCTTGAAGGCCTCGACGAAGAAGTTAGTGTCGCGAACGGGGTATCCCGCGCCGGCATAGGCGTCACGCCAGATCTGATCGCCGCAATTTGCAAGATGGCACCAGCTGCTTAACGTAAAGGCTTCGGGATACTTGTTTTCGGCAAACGGGCTTTCCCTCTCGTCTTTCATCCAGTACCAACGGTACAGGTATTTCACCGAACCGGTGCCGCCCTGATCGTAGGGCGTGCACGTCTTTGACGGGTCGATGACAGAGATTGTCTTGCCGGGCTCGACACGCTCGGCATCGAGCGAGATCGTGCCCTTGAAGAACACTTCCTCGATACGCCACTTGTGCGCTTCATTCGACCATTCGGAACCGTTATTACCGTCGGAATGTAGCCGGACAATGGTTCCTTCGGCGGTCTTGCCGTCGGCTTGGTCGAAGGCAAAACCGGACGCATCGCTGATAATGTTGTACCTGCCGTTCTTGTCGACACTCTTTGTGACCCAGAATCGACCGGCGATGGTATTGTCATCCCCGTAGAGCTGGAGCGTTTGAACGGAAGAAGGAGCAGTGCGGTTACGGGCGGCTTGCTCTAGATAGCTTCTTCCTCCCGACGCATTGAGCACACGACTGAAACCTTTCACATGGGCCGGGAAGATGGTGAATGTGATACCGCCTCGTTCGTCCATCGCGCCGAGGCCCATGACGAAATTGCGCTGCGTATAATTCGTTCCGCTTCCGTCCGCACCGTAAAGATGAACGAGCGTGCCGGAGGACTGTCTTGCGGCATCGACATCCAGACATTGATATCCGCTTTTGACGGAATCCGGAACGATTGCGACGATCTTGCCGAACAGGGACATGTCCTGGTCGAGGGTAATTTTATCGATTTTTGCGTGGATATCACTGCCCATGAAGCTATCAGGGGAACTTGTAAATCCACTAAGAAAAACTCTGTCAGGTGTAGCCCAGTTATTGACGCCTCCGCTTACGACGTTATAGACATAAACTCCAAGGCCGAAATAGGCGTCTTGAAGACCATTGTTCCGCTTATAGAGGTATGTCGGGGAGTCGTATCCCAAATCGGACCAACCAGTAATACTCCACCACCAACGGTTTCCGCCGCCGAGGTTTTCATTTGAGAAAGCGAAGTATTTATTATCTTCCCAGTCAGTTTTTTGGCAACTGCCGGCGATTCCAAGATTGCTCACCCAAAAATGGAGATAGTTATCTTTATATTTGGAAAACCAGATTCGAAGACCGGTTGAAGTGTTTACATCGCCGCATTTTGCCTGGACGTGAACCTTAAAAATATCATAGAGCTCATCCGTGAAAATCGATTCGACGTATACCCTGAAGGAGAGGCAGAGCCATTGGCTTGCATCCCAACTATATCCGACCTGCCACCACCAGGTCTTAGATGCAACACCGATATAGTTCCCACCATGATGGACAACAGATCCATTTCCTGAACCGAACCAACCTCTTTCGTCCGGAGGATTTCCGCCCGGACAGGTTGCTCCGAACGCTAACTTGGGCATCATGAGCAATGCCAACGCCGCTGCGCCGGCTTCGAGTACACGGCGGCGGGAGACTGCTTTATCATCGCTATCAGCAGAATTATCCTGTGGGATGAGTTCCGCATTGACGTGGGCGATCTCGTTACTTTTTTCCATTGGATCGTTCAACTCCCTATTCGGCATAACCGGTTTCTTCGTAGTTATCTTGAACGCACAATTTTAATGTGTAGAGGGCAAGGCAGATGGTATCGCAGAGCTGGATTACAACTGGCTCAGTGCTCATATGGGAAGCCGGCAGTAAAAAATAGATAGTTGCGACGATACCGGCCGCAAGTGCAACCTTATAGTTATTTTTGCAAAACGCAATGGCTGCGAGGGCAAGAATGATTACTGGAATTGCCGGTTGCAGGACAGACCAGACAGAATGCGAAAGTGCAATGTACCTGATAGAAGTCACCAAATTGCCTATAGCGTCCGGCACGGGCGCCACGCTCGCCACGACCGCTGCAAACCCGAAAGCTTCCGCTGAGATAGGGATGTCTTTCACCCCGTTTTTAATCTTATCTAGCATGAAATTCCCTAACCTACTTGAACGTTTATAGTTATCGAAAATTATAGCGCGGCAGACTGTAAAAAGTTACCGGTATGTCCGGGATTATGGGGGAAAAAGGAGAGCAGCCGGGGTGCAAATCTGCACCCCGGCTGCTTCATGTTATTAAGCTGATGCTTCCGGTTACATGATTTCCATGAGCATGCTTGCGGTCGGAATGATGAGCGGGGGAAGGATGAGGACGAGCACGGCAATCAGGAAGAAGACCAGCGGGACAGCCATCTTCGTCGAGAGCTTGTTGATCTGCGCGGTCAGCGCATCGTAACGCGCCTTGCGTGCAAGCTTTGCCTGCGATTCGAGGACGCCTGAGATCGAGGTGCCCTTTCTGGTCGCCTCGATTAACGCCGCGCAGAAATATCCCATGAGCGGTGAATCGCATCGGCGGCGCATATGGTCCAGGGCATCTACGCGGGACACGCCGAGGTGCGAGATCTCCATATCGGTACGCGCGAACTCGTCTGCCAGCGGACCGAGGGCCTTGTTCTCGGCAAGCTGCCTGAATCCACGCTCCACGAGCACGCCGGCTGAGACGGAAATGGTGAGCAGTTCAAGTGCCGGTGGCAGATAGCGATCGATCTCTTCGCCGCGCGTCTTTCCCGCATGCGACAGCCAGACTCCGCAGACCGCCCATCCGCCGACGGCGCCGATGATTCCGACTAGGAGTGCCATCGCGATTCCGTATCCGCCCACGAGGGCGGCACCGGCGAGCATGATGGCGGTGAAGATCGTGATCCCGAGGGAGATGGCACGCCAGGTCGATGGGGTTATCTTTAACCCTGCCAGGTCGAGCTTGTCCTGCAGCTCTCGGGATTCCGACAGCTTGAGCGGGATGATCTTTTCGAACGCCTCTCCGGCGCGGTCGATTGCCTCGGCGATCTTCATGCGCTGCGTCGGTTTGGCGTGCATCCCCTTACGGGCGGCGATGGACATCCTGGCGCGCGCCAGCGGCTTGCGGAAGGGCTCGCCGGCGAGAACATAAGTCATACCGCCGGCAGCGCAGGCGAACAGGAGCACGAGGAGATATTGGATATTCATTTCGATTGGCTCCTATTCCACGTCGATGTCTGCCATTTTGTAGATGATGACGGAGCCCGTTGCCGCAAATAGCACCACGACGATCAGCACGGGAATGCCGAGCGGGTCCTGCGTATAGAAATCATATGCCTGCGGAATGCCGACCATGATGATTGCGAACAGGATGAGCAGCATCACGATAAGCGCCTTCATGGATGCGATTACAGATGACGTCTCCGACTCGATATGCCGACGGAGCGACAACCGGGCGTCGATGGTGTCTCCGATGCGCTCGAGCGAGTCGGCCAGCGATCCACCGACTTCCTTGTGCGAGGCCACGGCGGCCTGCAGGAGGACAAGGTCCTTGCTGCCGGTTCGTTTCGCCATGTCATCGAGCGCGGCGACGATATCGCCATCGATCTGCATCGCGCCGGCACAGGCCAGGAGCTCGGATTTCAGAGGGTCGTCTGAATTCTCCCCGACAGAGCGCAAGGCTCTTTCAATCGAGGATCCGGCACGCATGTTTTCTGCGACCATGGGAAGCGACCGCGCCAATTGCTCATCGAATCGTGCTTTACGGCTCTTTCCGCGGGAACGCACCCACAGCTCGGCAATCAGGGGTCCGATGAGGGCAAAACCGATTCCGATAAGTCCCAGGGCCATGAATCCGATGAGGGCACCCGCTCCCGCGAGCAAGACGAGGAGGAGAATCCACGTCTTGCCGTTGGCTTCAATGCCGGCTTCCGCAAGACGCGGAAGGGGCGTGGGGACTTTTTTGTCCTTATCGTCCGACTCGCCGGTTCTAAGGGCAGTCGAATTCCTCATGCGGCGTACATCGCCGGCAGCCGACAGCCCGCAGAACAGGGAATAGAGGCCGACGGTGATGGAAAGCAATAGGAAGAAAACGCTCAGCATCATAATGATGACGGCAGGTTCCATTACCAGACACCGCCTTCGAACCAACGGGGGTCGTACTCCGCGTCCTCGTCGAGGATCTTTTCCTTTAGACGCGCCGGCTGGTATCCAGTGGCGACATGCCTGCCGTTTTCCGGCGAACCCTCCCAGTGGAACAGTTCGTTGCGGGTCACGTTACCGTCGGAAAAGCCCTCGACGGCTGTGATGGACTCGATACGGCGGTAGCCGCCCCTCCAGCGCTTCACCTGCACGACGACATCAATCGCGGCACCGATCTGGCGGCGGATCGCCTCCATGGTCATGTTGCCCTGGCTCTTCAGGATCATGTTCTCGATACGCGTGAATGCACCGGCGCAGTCGTTCGCATGGATCGTCGTGAGCGATCCGTCGTGACCCGTCTGCATGGCCTGAAGCATCTCGTAAGTCTCATCGTCACGGCACTCGCCGACGACGATACGGTCGGGACGCTCACGGAGTGCGCCGACCAGGAGCTCATGCATCGTAAACTCGCCCTTGCCCTCTGAGTTCGGTGGGCAGGCGACGCGGGGGATCACGATGCGCTGCTTCAGCTGTAGTTCTCGCGTATCCTCGATGGTCACGACGCGCTCGTTATAGCCGATGAAGGCGGAGAGTGCGTTCAGCATCGTGGTCTTACCGGAACCGGTGCCGCCGGAGATGATGAAGTTCGCACGGGCCTTGACGGCTGATTTGAGGAACATGTACATGGGCTCGCTCATGGCACCGCGCTCCAGCAAATCTTCAGCAGTCAGCTTGTCCTTGCTGAACTTACGGATATTGAGAGACCAGCCGTTGGGGGAGACCTTCGGGTGGGCTGCGTGCACACGGGAGCCGTCGGCAAGGGTGGCGTCCATCTCGGGAAACGAATCGTCGCAGCGGCGGTTCGCCTCCTCGGCGATACGTCCGATAAGTCGACCGACCTCATCATGCGAGACGAGGTCGATACCTGGGCAGTCGACGATCTGGCCGTCCACTTCGGCGCGGGCGACCGGCGTGATAAATGTTCCATTCGGCTCGACGCCGACGGGATCGATGAAGATCTCGGCAACCTTGGGATCGTCCTGCAAAGGCTGCAGGGGACCCAGACCGATGAAATCGTCAATGGTGCTTTTGATGATGTAGCCGATCCAGTTTTCGTCGGAGATGCCGAAATCGGCGCACACTTCATGGGCGACACCGTCGATCTGGGCCGGAAGCGCCTGACGGTCGATCGAGCCGCCGTCGGCCATGGTCACGCCGAGCAGGTCGCGCATCTCCTGGCGGATACGCTCCTTGATCCTGAGAACGGTTTCGTCTGCCATGGGCTACTCACCGCTCTCGGTGGTATCGGCAGAAGAGGGCAGGGTAAGGGTAAGGCCACCGGCGGTGCGAATCTTACCTGCCTGCTCGGGCGTGACCTCGAGCGTCACGGTGCTGTATCCGTCAGAGGAGCCGCTACCGGAGCTGAAGTTGCCGTCGAGGGCTGCGATGCGCACGGAGTCGGCGATGACGGTGAACCCGTCGCCGCCGAGGGAGCCGTCGTTGGGCTGGATGACCTTGACCCTGTCGTTTACGCGGAGCATGCCGCCCATGCCGGACTGGGCATCGACGGAGATGGTCACGGCCTCCATGCCGTCCCCAATCGCGGCGGCAAGGGACTCAGGGTTGTCCTTACCGGCAGTCGATGCGTTGGTGAGCTGGGAGCCCTTGGCGATGTACTGGGTTGCGACGCGACCGACGGGAGTCTTGGAGGAGTCGTCGATATCCTTCTTGGTGATTGCGCCGTCCGCCACCGTGCTGTTCGGGACGGAGACGAAGGCGAGGTCGCTTGCGGAGATCTCGTCGCCGGCGCGGATAGTCTTCGTGGCTGCGACGACTTCGGTGGTGCCGGAGAACGCTTCTGCGATTCGGTTGTTGGCGTCAATCTCCGATACGACGGCGACACCTCCCGCGAGGACGGCGATGACAGCGAGACCGGCGGTAACCTTCTGCAGGCGGGAGACCTTCACGGCGATCTTCTCCATGCCCGTGAGGCTCGGAGCGTTGGGGGACGCGGCGCCGCGGCGGCCGGCTGCCCTCTTTTGGGCTTTCGCTGCCTTGGCTTCTTCTTTGGCCTTCCGCTTCTCGGCCTTGCGTTCGGCACGGGACGGCTTCGATGGCTTTGCAGGCTTCTCGCGCTTCTTTTTCGGTTCCTGTTCCTCAGCAGGTTCAGGATCGGTAAAGAAGCTGGAGGATTCCATCTCGTTGACGGGAATGTACTTGTCGGTCTCCTGCGGGGGATTATACGGAAGGGGCGGGGCCTGATGGTACGCGGTTTCCGGTTCTGACTGGGATGCGGTGGTATCCTGCGCCGGAAGCGTGGCAGTCGTGTCGGGTGCCGGCTGGCGATACGGATTCACGGCAGGGGAGGGCTGGTCGTAGACCGGATGCGGCTCGGATGCAGCCGGGACATATGCAGGCGGCTCATAGGAGGCGGGATGCTGCGCTGTAGGTGCCTGAGGGTGCTGCGGAACCGTCTCTTGCGCCTTCTCGGCAACCGCATCGGGCGTCGGAGCGGCATATGCCGGCATAGCCGGAACCTGCGGCTGATAGCAAGGTGTGGCAGCCGCGACCGGTGCCTGCTGGGACATGCCCGGCTGGCTGGCGGCTTGAGGTGCGGGAGGCTTGGGCTGCAAAGCCTGTGCAGTCTGCGCGTCCTGCATCGCCTTGTAGGATGCGGCATGGAGATTCGCAATCAGGGCGGCTGCATCGCCTGCCGAAAGCTCGCCTGAGCGGACTTTCGCGAGGATCGCATCGGTATCGTTGGTGTCTGGCATGGTGTTCCTTTCTCGCTTTCCTGTGTAGAGATGCCGTCAGACACGCGGCATAGCAAAAGGATATCAGGCATTGGCACGAAGTGTCGCCTGATATCCTTTCATTTTAGCTCATCAGGAAGGCTATTTATTGTTCGTTGCCTGGTTGACGGCTGTTTTCATCTCGTCGATTACTTCTTGCGGAAGCTCTTTCGTAGACGTGTACTCCTCGTATTCAGGAGTGTCCGAACCGGCTTTGAAGGAATACTTTCCATTACCCGAATCCGCCGGTCTCCATGCCTTTCCCGCAGTGTAGGGGACGGCATGTGCCGTGACGTGCGATCCGATGGGGATATTGAAATCTCCGAGCGAATAGGTCGCAAAGTATCCTTTCAAGGACGATTTCGTCTGGATGCCCCAGGCCCACGCGCGTTTGCTCTGGGGGACGGCCGAGGAGGGGGCTTCATAGAACCAGACCTCGACTTCGCCGTTGAACCCGTTGGCACGCAGGGACTTGACGGCCGCGGTCGCGATTGCGAGACCGGGGTCATCGGAGTTCTTCGCGACAAGGAGGTTCTGCGACGCCATGGTGGCGTCCCTGGCTGCGGAGCAGTCATTTGTCTGGGCGTTCTGCTGGTCGAGGGCTGCGGAGAGCTCGAATGCGAAGCCGAGTGCAATGAGGAGTACGAGCATGATGATGACGTTCAGGATGTTGATTGCGCCGGATTCGCTGCGGACGCGCGTCATCGCGACACCTCCATTTTCTCGGAAACCGGGACCTCCACTTTGATCGTTTTCGACATCTTGATACCGTCGAAGCTGCCGACCGAAATCAGGGTCGGGATTTTATAGTCGACGGTCGATTCGAGAAGCGCCGTGGTGCTTGATTTCGAGATGGTCGTGATTCCCGTGGAACCGGTATCGGTGACGGTGGCCTCATCGGACCTGTCCGAATAGGAGACCTTGGAGTTCGTCACGGTGATGTTGTCCTTGACGATACCCGGCGTGTTCGATGCGAGTTCATCCTTTACCGCCTGGTTTACATTTCCGGATGCGATTGCGGCGGAGAAATCGGACTTCATCGCGGCCGACTCGATTGCGGCGCTCATCGCGGTGCCCTCATATGCTATCAGGCAAACTTGGATAAGGCAGAATGCGAGGACGATGAGCATGGGGAGGACGATGGCGGCCTCGAGGACTTCCGAGCCTCTTTCAGAATGGGTCCTTACCACGAGGACGCACCTCCTTCCACCGTTGCATCCTTTAACTCCACGGCGTTGGATTCGATCGTCATGCCGCCTCCGAACCCTCCGGCGGCATAGATCGCATCGCCGAGGACGGTCTGTGGCTGGATGGTCACGGATACGGTCGCGGTGCATTTCCGGGTGGAGACATTCGACTCCCTGTCCGTATAGGACGATCCATTTGAATCGGGAATCCGGTGCGTGTACGCTTCCCTCTCGGCATCCGAGACATCTGTCTTGATCTTCATGTTTTCAGCGAAAAAAGAGGAGGCAGCATTTACGGCTGCCTCCTTAGCTGATGAGGCATCGCCGCCGGGGTTTACGGCGAGCTCTCGGGCGGCTGCATGGGCGGCGTTGTCGACAGCGGATGTCGCCGCCGAAATCTGGCCGAATTCCATGGCAGCCATGGCAAAAATCAGGAGGAACGGGACACCGAGCGCAAATTCGATGATTGCGGCGCCCGATTCGGACTCCGGTTTCTTGAAGATGCCTTTCACGTCCTGTTCCTCCTTGGTTGCAGAATTCTCGATTCTCAAAACAAATACCTTAGTAGTATGGTATTATACTATCAGAGAGAAAGGAGGTTGACTACTTCGGGTTCGAGCCGGAGTTGATGGCGCCGGCAGAGTTGCTGGCGGCCTTACGGGCGCCGTCGAACCACTGGGAGATGGAGTTGCTGGTCTTGTCCATCTGGCTGCGCATCTGGTTGCCGAAGGCGATCAGAGCGGCACCGATCACGACGGCGACGATGGCAACGATGACGTACTCGACGGTGTCGGCGCCGCCGGCGATCTCACCGGCATAGACGCGATTGCGGATAGAATTCATGGGAATTCTCCTTCCTTTGTGTCCATTCGGACGGTTGCAAAGACTCTATTCTCAGTTGTTCCTCGCAGATCGGCTACCCCTAACTTCTCTGCGGGGGACAGCGGGATAGACTGCTACATGATACACCCAAGGGGCACACCGGTGCAAAGCCAGACGAGCAGGAAAGGCCCCATGGGTACGCGGCTTTTAAGGGTGATCTCTTTCGCACGGTAGCGGGGGATGTAGTTGGCGAGCATGGCGATGCACATCGCGCCCATGCCGTATACCGTGCCGCGGAACCCACATGCCGTCGCGATCGCCGGGACGAGCCTGCGGTCGCCGGCACCGACTGCATCGGCGCCGCCGGTGATGCGGAAGAGATGGTTGGTGATGGCGAAAATCGCATAGATTCCCACACCGCACAGCAGGTTGCCGATCAGTCCGCTTACACCGCCGTGCCCAAACGCCGTGAGTACGGCGAGAGGGTACGTGGCGATAGACAGACCGAAGGGCAGAACGCGTGAGCGCTGGTCGCACATCGCGCCGACTGCCGTGACGAGAATCGAGGTAATCCCGCCGAGAAGAAAGAGCAGCGGGGAGTGGAGGGTGCCGGTCATCCCGACATAGCAGGTCGCGGCGGTACCGAGGCCGACGGCAAGGGAAAGCATGGCGGCGGTCATCTTGGAGACCGGTGCGACGTATCGGGCACGGTACTCCTCGACGGTCTCATAATCATCGAGATTCACGCCATCTGGCATACGGCTGCCCGTCTCGATAAGCGCCTCGACTTTCTCACGCATGAGTTCCTTGGTGCGGACGAGCCTCATGGCATCGAGCCACCAAATCGCAAGGTCCCGTTCCTCGCGTTTCTCGGCACGTTTGCTCGGTTCGCGGTCGGGATTCTCCGCCTTGAACTTCTTGTAGACTTCAAGGTTCTCGTCCCACCAGGAAAGGATCGCATCGCGCTTGCGACCGAGGATACGCCCGCTGATACAGGGGAGGGCGAGGGCGCACACGCAGCCCGTCAAGCCGCCTGCGGCGATAGCCGCGAGGGGCGATTTTGTGAGCATACCGATGGTAATGGTGAGGGTTTCGCTTGCAGCGAGGACAGCGACAGACGTCGCGTCATATGCCTCCCCACAAGAGGGCTTCATAGTTTCATTCATAAACACGCACTTTCCTTTTGGTATTTCTCTTGGGCTATTATACCGACTTCGTCTCATAATTCAATGCGCAGATGTCCCGAGATTATTTCTTGTTTTCTTTTCTCATCGGTTCCCTTCTTTGTCGGCATGAGCGGATATCAATCCTATCGTAATAGGGACGGGGCTGGGTGAAGTGGTAGAATCTTACAAAAGCAATCCTACGGTTCATAGAGTAGAAGGGACGGCCATGGAACAGGATTTCACGAAGGGCCTGAGCGTTTGCATCGGAAATTACGGTTACTACAACGAGGGCGAGCTCCACGATGCGTGGATCACCTTGCCGAAGACGGAAGCGGAGATTCGGGATTTTCTCCACCTCAACCACCTGCAAGATCCGCTGCACGAGGAAATCTATATCTCTGATTATGATGGCATCCCCTTCGGCGCGGCTCAGCTCTTTACCGAGTTTTGCCAGCTCGAGGACTTGAACCTGCTTGCGAAGCAGCTCGTTACGGTGAGCCCAGGCGATCTGGAGAAGGTAGGTGCATGGATTCAGGCGAATAATGCTCCTGAAAGTCTCGTTGAACTTATGAATCTCGTCGAGCAGGCCGACGAGATCCCGTTTTACAGCTGGGGATACGATGGCGCTTACGACAAGGATGAGTTCGGTAGTATGATCTATACCACGATGTCACCGGAGAAAAACTACGGGTACGAGATGGTTGAGCAGAATGAGGAGCTGAAGCGTATCCTCGACAGTTCGAGCCAGATTGAAAGCGCCTTTGACTATGAGAAATACGGGCGGGCTTACACCGAAGGTGGTGAAGTCACCGTTCTTGAGGACGGCTATATCGATAACTGCGCTGACGGACCGGACGAAGATTATTATGACCGTGACGAGTTGGTTTCCCTTATCGGCGACCGTTATGATGCGCAGTATCCTGCGGGCTCGTCCAAAGCGGCGGACCGTAGCCTGTCACATAGGCAGGAAGTCAGCCGAAGCGCGACCGAATTGCTCAATGACGGGAAACAGGCTATAGAGACTTCACTCCAGGAGCATTAACCGGGGAAAGGCAGATTGAATCATAAAGGGAAAGTCCCTTGCACGGATTAACGTGTGGGGGACTTTCCTTCTTTTGGAAGATCAATCTTTAAGCGTTCATCGTCGAGCCGGTGATGGGAGACCTTGCACTTCATGGCTTTGGAATTCAGCCCTTGTTGCATCTTGAACCCAATGGCATCGAGGATTTCCTGTTCCGTGCACCGTGAGACATCGGAAACGGCGGCGATCGTCGCGCCGCATCCCGGAAGCTCGAGTTGCTTGGGACCGGTGAGGAGTCGATGTCCGATCGGTCCTTTCCGGTCGATCTCGGTAACTTGGAGTGCGCCGTCCTGCCTGGTACTCCGTGTCAGAACCGAATAGTATTTGCTGGAGTCTCCGCAAAAACAGGCGAGGTCGAGGCGGCCTGACAGGACGGCGTTATAGACTTTCTCGCCGATTTCCCTGTTTTGGAGATAGAGCTCTTTATACCTATCGTTTTTGGGGTTCTTAAGTCGGGCGATCGCGGCTTCGTGCAGGGAGGCCAGCCTGTAAGTTTGGATAACCGGACGAGCACTCATCGGAAATCACGCCCATCAAAGTTTTCTAGCCCTTCGCGGTTGCGCACAGCTTCAAGCTGTTTGCTACCATCCCTGCCGATGGCAGCTTTTTCCTTCAGGCTTCGATCGCCCTTTTGTTCAAATCCGATCGCCTGCAGGATGTCCCGTTCATTGCATTTCGAGATGTCGGGAACGGCGGCGAGGACGGCACCGTATCCCGGGAGATCGAGCATCTTCTGGTTCGTAAGCCGGCGATGTCCGATCGGTCCCCTGCAATCGATATCCGTGAGCTGCAGGGCGCCTTCCTGTTTCGGGCTACGCGTAAGGATGGAGTAGTAGTGGCCGTTTTCCGTTCCGCGGAAAGCTACGAGGTCGATTTTTCTATCAAGAATTGCGCTGTACAATCTGTCGCCGACTGCGCGGTTCTTTTCATACCATTCTTCAAACCTGGTATCTTCCAAATCGAAATACCCGGCGAGCGCCACCTCATCCAGGCGCAACAGCTCATACGTTTCGATTCCGCTTCGATTCATCATCGCGCATCACCCGAAAGGCAGGAAGTGCCCTTTACTTTGTTTGCTTGTCTTAAGTTGTCACCGATCACGGTTAAATCCCCCATTTCTTTATTTTTCTTTGTAAGATTCTACCATCTCTCATCAAAAAAGGGGCACCCATAGCCGGATGCCCCAAAGAGAAGAGTGCCAGAAAAATCAATCAGCGAGCCCTGGCGAGCGGATCATAGGTGCCGTCAGGCACCGCATGAATAGCGCATCGCCATGCGAATCGCTGGCATATCGATTCGGCTCGTTGGTCTAGCCGACAAGCGGCTTATCGACCATAGCGGACAACTTGGCGTACAGATCCAGCTCGACGGAGATTGCCGTCTCACCGTAGGCGATGGCCTGGAACATGCGATACCGCTTCAGCCCCAGATCCTCCTCGACAGTCGCGCCGTCGGCCTCGATCTTGTCATAGGCAGCCTTGATCGAGGGCATGCCCTGGTCCTCGTTATGGCTGATGTCATTCTGCAGAAGATCTACGAGACCCTGCATGCTCATCGAATCGCCGCCCTGGCGATAGAGCAGGCAGACGCACGCATCGAGAAGCATGGCGCGGGCGGTCGCGAAAAGGTCCCCGCTTTTCTTGATGACATCTGCATCCAAGCCATGTGAGATGCACCCCGCCAGCACCAAGGCGTCCTCCTGGCAGGAAATGAACGAAAACGGGTTATAGTTCATAGTCAAACCAACCGTAGTTTCCTCGCTCTTAACGGCTTCGGTCTTTTCTTCCATAATGAAATTCCTTTCTATCGATCTCCGGCTTCAGCTTGGACATCATTTACTGACTGCATTGTGGTCAATTGTATCAAACCGATCGCGGAAACCATCGGCTGTCGCATTAGTCAAAGTTCCACGGGTTACCGGTTACGATTCCGTTGACGCTATCCGAATAACCGAAATTGGTCCTGTCAGAAGCGGAATTGTTTAAAGTTGGGAGTCCCGAACTAGCCTTTGTGTTTCTTCCCCTTGAACTCGGGGAATTGCATATCAAGCGACCATGTCTCGCGATTCAGCGTGAGATACGCGTCATAGGTTCCATCCCCGCTTTTCTTCTTGATTCCCTTGATGAGCGATGTCTTTCCTTTTTCGGCGATCTCCCTGCCATTCTTGTCGGTGAGCTTCTTCGGCTTATCCTTTGGTCCGACAAAACGGTAGATGGAAAAGTCGCAGGTTCCGTCCTGGGCGAAGACGGCTTTCCCATCTTTCTCGCCTGTCTTCTTGAAATGCACTCCGGCGCAGCGGAACTGATTTTTCGTCGCATAGAGGTCCTTGCCGCATTTCGGGCACTTGCCGATGACGATTGCGTTTCCGTCGCCTAGTTTCATACCGTCCAATGCACCGATGTTATCCTGCATTGCCTTCATATCGTGCACGACCATATCGGTGACGGTATTGATGACATCGGACGGTTTGCGTGAAAACCGTCCCACCTCGTTCATGGATTCAAACAGCTTCTCGGTGACTTCCGGTGAGGCGATTTGGCAATTCGCCAGCAAGGCGTAAGACACCTCGCCGCACTTCGTCATGGTGAGTGCGCCCTTGTTTTCCTTCATGAGAGCGCGTTCCTCATTGGCGGTGATTTCCGCAAGCGTGCTCGTCCTGGTGGCGCCGGTACCGACGTTATATTTCTCGAGCTTCTTCGTAAGCCATTTCATTGTCGGTTTTTGCGGGCGTTTGTTGGCTCCTTCGTGCACATACGGGGAGGCGACCTTACCGAACTCGCAGGCGTTCTCCGCCTCCTCCCCTTCCGATTTCTCGGTAGAAGAGGAGTCCGAATCGAAAATCGCCTTGAACCCTGGTTTGATTGGGATCTGGGTCTGCCCGACATATTCGGGAAAGTCCCTTACATGGCCTTTGATCAGCTCATATTCATAATCTTCAGCGAGCATCGCTAGATAGTTCTTGGCAAGTACGGAATAGATCGCGGAACCGATTTTTCCGTAACCATTTTCAAGCTCGGCAAGGGATTCTGGAACATTGATTCCCGGTCTGTTCGCGCCGTGCGCCCCGCCTTCCTTGACGTGTGTCTTCCTTGCGGCGCGATGGGAGAGCAGTGACGTATCCACACCGACCACGCTGGCAATCTTATCGACAAGCGGAAGCAATTCACCGAATTGTTCCGGCGTGACCTCCTTATCCTCGGTACGCGGGTAGCTCACGATCTGGTTTTCGTACATCTCCTGATATGTCTTCAGGACATTTGCCGGCTTGAACCCCTGCTTCGCGAGGATAGCGGACAGGCCGGCGAGGTCGAGGAGCTTTCCGGGGGCGGTGTGTTTCTTCGCCCTGGAATCCTCTACGATCGCGCTGTCGTGCAACTGCGAAAGGTCTACCTGATCGGGGCTATCGAACCGGATATCTTCGGGGTCGTCGGTCTTTCTGGCAAAGATGTTGCCGTTCTCATCTTTGAAACGCGCCTCGTAAAACGGCTTGCGGACATATTCGTTATAGGCTTTCAACTGGTCGCCGGTCAGTTTGACCATGACCGATTTCAACCGACCCTGGCGTACGACCGTTCGGAACCCCTTTTTTCGCGCTACGAGTGTTGCCGCACGGGTGAACTGCATGCTCGCGAGATCCCAGCGTTCGCGGACGACCGCCTTCACATAGTCGCCGTCCTTGTCCATAGATGGAAGGGTCTTGCGTTCCCTGAAAGCCTTCTGCACGCTTGCCGGCGCCTCGTCGGCAAAGTACATACGCTTGGTCGGACCTCTCCAACCGCATTTCTCCAAAGCCTCCCAGGCGAGCAGTTCGCCCTCGCCGGACGGGTCGACATCCGTTGCGATCACGACGCAATCGGCCTCTTTCAGCTCATCTTTAAGACCGGAAATGATGTCCTTGCATCCGCTTAGGATCCCCTTCTTCCATGCAAAATCGTTGAGATTCCACGGCAGATTTTCAAGATCCCAACTCTTATAGAACTCGACCTTTTCAGTAGGAACCTGTTTATCGGGAGGCAACAGCCCCATAACGTGTCCGCGCAGATTGGTAATTTTATATTCAGTTCCGGCATAATTACCGGTTTTTCCACCCAATGCTTTTGCAAAATTTCGTGCAGCGCTAGGCTTCTCGGCAAGAATCAATTCCATTATTGCTTTCCTTTCTAAAAGACTCTCACAACGATAACGTTTTAATGCTCAGTTTTGTCAAAGGAATCTATTTGCCGATCTGTTCGTTCGTTAGAAAGAGCTTTTGACGCCTGGCGTAATCTTCACTATATCGTGGAGCACCATAACAAAGACGAAGCGCGGTTTCGCCTTGAAATACGAGGGCTGTATTCTGCATCTGGGGAATAAATGAATTGAGTAGGTCTATATGAAGGAGTTCTTTTTCGATAAACGAAGTCAGTAACGGAGATTTTAGAGAAGCAGCCTCTTGTTAAAGCAGTTTCTTTAACAAGAGTAAGCGATGCAAATAAAGGCATAGGGACCCC
>ERZ827498.703-NODE-703-length-42077-cov-5.332350_pt1 | contig 42077 bp, 47 predicted proteins | sample MGYA00519865_ERZ827498 | MGnify/ENA primary metagenome ERZ827498 (study PRJEB31778, sample SAMEA3449328) | human gut metagenome | biome: human gut; feature: human-associated habitat; material: faeces | place: United Kingdom | collected 2010/2012 ...
TCCCTTGACCCTGCAAGGGGCAATTGCCCCTTGACCCCTCCGCGCGATTGAGTTGAGCGCTTTTCCCTTACTTCTTCCGCGTGTTTATCCTCTTTTGGCTTACTCTACAACAATCCCCTCACAATAATCATCATACCGCAGCTTCATCTGCTTCAAATTCGTCATCTTCTCCCCCAGAATCGTCACATTCCGCAAGGTCACATTCGTAATCCGATTATCCTCCCCATACCCCGACAATCTCGATGCCGGCACTTTCCCATCCAGCGTCCGAAGCACCGTCATGCCATCAATCAGCACATCATCAATCGACCCAAACTCATCCTTGACCGTCGACCACGCCGAATTTTGCAGCGTCATCTCAATCAATTCCTTATTATTGCCGTTATCACCCTGCATGAAGGCGTTTTCGACGACGATGTTGCGGTAGACGATGGCGTGCACATACGCATCGTCGCTGTTATGGATGCTGATAACGGGCTTGTGGAAGTTATACAGCACAGTGATGTTCTCAAACAGCACATCGCTGATTTCGGGGTCAAGCGTCCAGCCCTTGTCGGTTTCGTAGCCGATTTCCATCGACTGGGCGAGGTCCGTCCATACCTGCATGTTGCGGAAGGTGATGCCCTTGGTGGAGCCGGAGTAGTTCTTGATGACGAGGCTGTCATCCCATGTGCGGGCGAAGCTGTTCGTCACGGTGTGGTCGGTGCAGGACTGGAAGGTGAAGCCGTCGCCATTTTGACGGCCGGAAATGACCTTGACGTTGTTGATTTCCACATGCTTGGAGGAGTAAGAATTAACGTTCCAGCAGTTGGAATTGGCGACGATAATGCCGTCGATGGTGACATCCTTTGCGTGATTGAGATCAATCGGGACGCGCGCATACGAGCCGGGCTGATTCCACGCATCGTAGTCGCTGCCGTCGATGATGCCGCGCCCGCAGATGCGGACGTTCTTGGCGTTATTGACGGAGATGATGGAATGCAGCACCGCGCCGCCGGAGATGTAGAGTGTCTGCCCGTCTTCCAGCGCGATGGCGTCCATGACCCACTCGCCGGAGGGGATATAGTAGACATTCGGGTCGTCGGGATCAGGGACGTCCGTTTCCAGTGGATTGGCGAAGATGTGCAGCGCCTTGTTGACGTTATCGTTGAAGACAACGGTGTACTGCCCCGGCTCCGTAATCATGAAGGAAACTTTGCCGTCCTTGACTTCGGGCGTAATCCCCCACGACTGCGGAATGACGGCGGCGCTCTCCACTTTGTCCGGCAGACCGGGCATTTCAACCTCAATGCGCACTTTGCCCTCGAAGTCGAAATAGGTCATAGGCGTGGTCGTCGGCTGGGTGTTGGCGTTCCAGATGTGTTCGTGGTTGACCATCACGTCATAGACGAACAGGGCGTTGCCGTTCGCGGTAACTTTCGCCGTCGCGGAGGTCGTCATCGTCTTCGGGCCTTCGTAGAGGGTCAGCAGCGTCGGATTCTCTTCGGCAGTCGCGGGCATCATCCACGCGGTCAGCAGAAGCATCAGCACAAGCATCAGGATGGGGGTGGTTCTCTTCATCGTTCATGTCCTCCTTGTTCGCCGCGGCGTTTCCAGTGTGTGGAAATTGTCCGCATTTGGTTAAGCGCTAAACCTATACCATGATTATAGCAGGAAATTTGGAAATGTGCAATGTGCCTGAAGATAAAAATTTTCAGAAAAAGCCTCTTTTCCCCTATTGACATGTGGCAAATGGTATGTTATAATCATGTCAACGATAGGTTGAGCGTTAAACCTATCCACCCGTCAACATCATAAAGGAGGTATCCCCATGAAGAAGTTCCTTGCTTTCCTGCTTTCCCTGACGATGGTGTTCGCGATGGCAGCCGTTGCGTTCGCTGAAGGCGAAACCTACCTGTGGGACAACTTTGACGACCGTGACCCGAATGCCAAGCCTGAGCTTGCGCCCAACGGCGTGCACCTCTGGTGGGACAACTGGGCGAATCTGCGCGCAAAGAATGAGGACGGCGCGCTGAAGCTCGACATGCGCCCCAAGGCGTATGACCCGGAAGACTACGACAGCGAAGACGACTACTACGCCCATGCCGCCGACTGGATGGCGAACTGGGGCGAAGCCGTTGACATGTGGGGTCTGGACGGCGTTTCCTACTGCAAGTATCTGACCATCCGCATCAAGGGCGCGGAAGGCGGCGAAGAGAACAAGCTGATCATGGACTGGCATCCGGAAGACGCCAAGTTCTACGCGGCGCGCTTCTCTGACCTTGTGCTGGCGGACGGCACGCACCCGGTCATCACCACCGAATGGCAGGATCTCGTCATCGACCTCGAAGCGTCCGGCTTCCCGGGCATGACCAACGCCCTGCACATCCGCGCGTTCGCCAAGTGCGTCATCTACCTGGACGAAATCACCTTCTCTGAAGCCGTTGCGCCCATCGACGCTACCAGCTCCGAAACCATTCAGGCTGGTCTGACCGCGCCGGAAACCGGCAAGCCCGGCGACCTGCCGATTAAGGACTATCTGGCTGAACTGGAATAATTCCAAAACGTTCAAAAAAGGGGGGACAGTTTCGGCTGTCTCCCCCTTCTTTTACGGATTTTTTTCCAGAAACCGCTTGCGAACAACTTCAAAGACTGGTATACTTTTTATGATGCGCACGCGGACTTCGTCCGTTTTCGTTTCACGTCTGCGGACATGGTTTTCTGCGCATATTGCCATTTCTAAAACACTGCATAAAATGGAGCATCGCATGGTCACACTCAAAGACATTGCCGCCGAAGCAGGCGTAAGCATTACAACCGTTTCCAACGTGGTGCATAACCGCAAAAGCCGCGTTTCCGAAAAGAAGGTTGCAAAAATCTGGGAGATTATCGAGCGCGAACACTACGTTCCCAGCATGTCCGCGCGCTCGCTGGCGAACGACCAGTCCGCCATCATCGCCATGGTCACTTACATCACGCCGCGCACCACCGGCAGCACCGTCAGCGACCCCTTCATGAGCAGCGTCGCCGCCAGCGTCGAGCAGCGCACCCGTGAAGCCGGCTACTACCTGATGCTGCGCTCCGCCGAAAGCGTCGCCGCGCTGGAAGGGCTGATTCACAGCTGGCGGCTCTCCGGGCTGATTATGACGGGGCTGTTTCAGGATTCGTTCTTCGATGCCGTAGCAAAGCTGGGCATTCCCGTCGTCCTCATCGACAGCTATGTGGACGACCCGAACATCTGCTGCGTCGGCTTGGAGGATGAAAAAGGCGGCTACCTCGCCACGAAGCACCTGCTGGAGAACGGCCACCGCGTGATTGCGTTCGCGTCGCCGCCGATTTCCCCCGCAGGCGTTATCGAACTGCGCCTGCAGGGCTATCGCCGCGCCTTGGCGGAATACGGCGTGCCGTACGACCCGGCGCTTGTCTTTACGCAGGAAATTTCCGTGCAGGAGGGCAAGAAGCTGGGGCATCAACTCAGCACACGTCCCGAAATCACGGGGATTTTCGCCTCGGCGGATATTCTGGCGGCGGGCATCATGTCCGGGCTGCATGAGTGCGGGGTAAGTGTGCCGCGCGATAAGTCGATTGTGGGCTTTGATGATCATTATATTTCGCAGCTGGCGATTCCGGGGCTGACGACGATTCATCAGGATTCGGAGAAGAAAGGCACTTTGGCGACGGAGATGATTTTGGCGCAGCTGCGGAAGGAAGAGATTGCGCAGAAGAAGGTTATTTTGCCGGTGCACCTTGTGGAAAGGGGCAGCGTAAGGAATATAAAGGAATAAGGAAAAAGAGGATAAAAACGCATCTTTCCTTCTTTGTCGATTCCGTGATGAACCAATTCGGAAATAGTATAAAGAGGAAATTTGTCATCTTGCGAACTCACAAAAAATCATCGGCACAGCGTCAAATGAAAACTTGGCGCTGTGCCGATGCTGTTTAAAAGGGCGCATGCAGGTTCAGAAATGGCAAGTTATCAAGCAAAGTTCTCCTTCGCTCCACCGTTCAGAGGCGCTGCCCTTTATCCCAGTGTGATGCTGACCGCGCCATCCGGGCTGACATTCAATTTCATGCACAGCAAGTATCGCTTGTAAAACGCTTCCTTCTCCTTGTCCGTCATCATAATCCACGAGTTTTGCAGCGCCGTCTCCATCATCTCGCGAACGTTGAAGGGTTTCGTGCTTTCTCCCGCCAGCTGCTGATTGATTTGCTCCTGAATTGCATTGATCAGCGTGCTGGTTTTGATGTTGTACGATGCCGCCGTGCAGAAGTCGTCAATGAAGCAGAACGGGATTTCATGCCGCGCCAAGGTGTCCATGATGGCCATGCCCGTTTTGCCCTTCTCCAGCATAACAAGGAAGCGGACACTGTCCAGCTGGTGGATCATCGCCCAGTAGTCGCTGTCCGATGACACAAGGATGACCGCATCCACGCCGGAGGTATACACTTCGCGGCTTGTCCGCACCGCCAGCGCCATATCGCACTGCGATTTGTTCTGGTTCAGCCGCTCGACCTTAATATGTTCCAGCTCAAGGTTCGCTTTTTCATCCACCGCCGTAGAGAGCGTGCGGTCAACCAGCGTTTTCCATTGTGCCGTTGTATACTCGCTGTCAAACAGAATCACCTTGGATATTTTGCCCAGCTGCTCGGTCGGGAGGCTGCTCAGCGCCGCCGCGAGCTTCACGGCATCCGAATTTTCGCAGTCCACCGCAATCAGGCATTTTTTGCACTGCCCCAGCAGCCTGCCCAGATTGCGCATCGTGTGGTTGCCCGCATCACGCACCAGCGACAGGTTTTCAAAGCGGTCTTCGTGGCGCTCATAGAGAATCGTTACGAATTTTTCATCATTATAGAGGATATTGCCCTTGCTCTCCGGGCTTGTAGCAACGGCATCCCAGTTAATCCAGCAGTGGAACGGGTAGCGGCGGGTATCGCTTTTATAGTATTCCCCTGCTTTTTTGACGCCATCTTTCTTCGTCCCGTTCGGCATCAGGAAAATGGGTTTCACATAGTCCCACTTCACCCATTCCGGGAAAAAGCGCGCCACTTGATTGATTCGGTTGCTGATTTCACAATTGATGCTGATAATGTATTCGTCAATATCCGGCTTTGCTTTGTAAATTCTGACGCCGTCCTGTTCCAGCTGCGCCACCGCTTCTGAAGGAATGAGATTCGGCACGCTGCCAATATTGCGGAAGCTCATGCGAAATTCATTCACAATGGCTGGATAATTGCGTTCCATCGCCGTGCGAATGCGGCACAGATTGCGGATAATGCGCGCCTCTTTGTGCGCATCCAGCTCTTCGTAACTTTTCAGCAGAAATGGTCTCGCATTTTCTTCGCCAAAGTTTTCTTTGTCGATGCCAATGAGGTACGCCATCGGCGACACCAGCGTGTACGTTGAATTCTGGAACTCATTGTAGATGATTTTTTTGTCAAGCGGCGATAGCTTTTGCTGATTTTCCGGATTCTCATCGTCTATTTCAAGTGCTTGAACGAGTTTTGATAAATCAGCGAGATTATTGGAGGTGATTGTTTTACGCGCTTTCGGCTGGGTTTTCGTTTTCTTTGCCATGTGGAAGACTCCTTTTCTGTATTTTTTTGTTCATTTCCATCATACCATTTTGGCGGCGGCATTGCAAGGGCAGCAGCGCACAAATATATTCCTGCTTTGCGCATTGTTTTTCCCGGAAGTGCTTGACAACAAGTGCTCGATAGTTTTATTTTTCTTGACAGCAGGTTATTATAGTGCTATACTATTATTAACATTTGATACACACAAATTGATTATATCGGGAGGGCTTTCTGTATGGAATACGTCACCCACCTCCGCGAGGACGGCAGCTATCAGCCACTCAACAATGCAGTGGGATGATGTGGTCAAGAAGGCGGCTTCCGCGAAGAAAAAAGTTGCGTTGCATGTAGATATGGTCAATATCTTGTGGATAAAAAGAAAAAAACATCTGCATTTTGCAATGCAGATGGTAAAAAGTGTCGAAGTGGCGGGATTCGAACCCGCGGCCTTTTGGTCCCGAAGCGCCTCAGCGTCTCTGACGCGCAGTTGGTGCATTCATGAGTGCCTGTGCGCTCGCCATCGCTAACGTGTCTGTATTTTATCATGCGTTGTTCTTTGTTGTCAACATTTATTTTTTTATTGCTTGCATTCTTTCGCAGTGCGGCGCTTGCGTTTACTATCGCACGTTCTACCCCGCACGTTCCGCATTCTTCCGTGATGTATTTCAGCGTCCTGCGTTATCTGTCACAACCGTCACAACTGTGATGCGATTTTTCTCTCTATAATATGCGCTCTTCTTAGAAACTGGCACATTATAATTATTTTCTGTCACATTCAAAGAAAACTGTCACACAGAATAAGCCCACCCCCTAATTTTTCAAGCCCCACGCTGTAAATGCTTGAGCCTCTCCCGGTGTAGCGTTCCCCTTTGAATGCTTTTCCCACCGGGGGGATGGGCTGAATTTCTCGCAGTCGAGTGAAATCAAAACCGTTTTGGTGCGTATAGCCGCGCCTGAAACGCTCAAAAATTGTGTGCTTTTTCAAAAACCGCGTCGCCCGCACCCATATTTATCGCACTCTTTTCTCCGAAGGCTGGAAAGCCAACGAAAAAAGCGGCAGCTGCCGCCCAATCTGGGTAGCCGCTGCCGCCTTGTTGCTATGAAATTACTGAATCCCGTCGCTGTCCGTCCACGGCTGCGTGTAGGTCAGTGCCCGCTCGCTGTCGCCGGTGCCGGTGGTCGTCGGGTCGGTGACGATGCCCAGAATCGCCAGCACCGTGAAAATGGCGTTGACCACCTGAAGCAGCTTGTCGCCGATTTCCCCCAGGTCAATGCTTACGCCAATCAGCGCGGCCACCGCCTGAACCAGCAGCAGCACCGCCGGAATGAGCGCCACCCAGAACGCCTTGTTCTTAACGCGCACAAGCCAGTTGATTTTCATGTCGTTCACCTCCTTCGCCTTTGCGTCGCTCTCGTCAGTCCGCCGTGCTGTCAGGCGGATGATATGGCACAGCCATCTGATCCAGCCGGTGGTGCGCGCTCTTGACGCTGCTTTCCACTCTGGCAAGCCGCTCCGCATAGCCGTCCAGCCGCTCACGCATGGCGCGCTGCTCTACGCGGATGTCATCCACGCCGCCCGCAATGCTGTCCAGCTTTGCGTGTACCTGCGCTTGACTTGCAGCCTCGCCGCGTGTGTCACGTCGTGCGCCAACCAGCAGCGCAATGAACGCCACCAGTAGGCTGCCCAACGCAATGATAGCCCCTGTTTCCATGTGTCCAGCTCCTTCCTTTGGCTTTATTTACCTTCTTGCTTTTGCAAGCTGGTATCAAGAAAAGAAACTGCCCTGTACCCCCCCCCGTCGGGCAGCTCAATCCGCTGCTGGATACTTGACAGCCGCTTCTGTATGATGGCGATGTTGTGGGCTTCCTGCTCAATGCCCAGCGCCTGGTATCCCTCTTGCAGCGCTGCCAGCAGCGTGCTCCCGCTTCCGGCAAACGGATCGCAGATGCACCCGCCCGGCTTGCACAGCCGCACCACCTGCCGCATCAGCTCAATAGGCTTTTGCGTCTGATGCCAGCGCTCGTGCGTCGGTACATTCGCCACTTGGAAAAGTCCCGGCAATACGCTCACGCCGCGCTCAATCGGCAGCGGCCCATTGCTGCCCCATACGATATATTCACATTGCTGGCGGAAGCGCCCCAGCTGCGGCCTGCTGTTCATCTTGTCCCAGACAGCCACGCCGCGCCATGTCCAGCCCGCCCATTGAATCGCGTCCGTCAGCGCTGGCAGCTGCCGCCAGTCTACGAACAGCGCACACACTGCGCCGGGCTTGCAGGCTTTGCGCGCCGCCGCCATGATTTCATGAAGAAAAGAAGTCCATGCCCGCTGCGCCAATGCGTCGCCGCTGAAATCAGGATAGGGATTCCCCTGCTCGCCGAAGCTGGTGTATTTATCCCGTGTGCTTCGCGCTTTCTCGCCCATGGACATGCCGCCGCTGGCATAGGGTGGGTCGCTGATGACGGCGGACAGTTCAGCGCCTTCCAGCTTCCGCAGCTCTATCAGAGCATCCCCTTGAATGGCTGCCCATCCGTCCGTCAGCATGTTCGCCAGCTCGCCGCCGTTCATCCCCGTCCGCCCTCCGCGCTGGCCGCACCCGGATAGCATTCCAGCAGATACGCCGCCGTTGCAGCGTCCAGCCCGCGGATCGTCACCGTGTAGGTGTCGCTGTCCGTGCTTTCCTTCGCGCCTTCCAGCGCTGCCCACGTCTGTGCGCCGACAATGCCGTCCACGCTCAGCCCGTTGATTTTCTGGAAGTCGCGCACCGCCGCTTCGGTTGCCTTGCCGAAAATGCCGTCCGCATCCAGCCCATAGGCCAACGCGTTCAGCGTCTCCTGCAAGGCGCGCACCTCTGCGCCTTTGCTGCCCCTCCGCAGCGTAATCCGCTTCGTCCAGGTCTCCTGCGTCTGCTGCTCACCCGCTGCCGCTTCGGCGGACGTGTCGCCGGTGCCGTAGTCGATTTCCTTGAAGTAGCCCGCGTGCGTCCAGCCGTTGGCCAGCGTAGACCCTGCCACCCTGCCCATGGAAGCGGAAGAATGCACGACGTTGCAGGCGCGTTCCCGCCCCTTCTTGTCCACATCCGTCAGGGCGTTTTCACCCGCATAAAGCCCGACATGGCTGAAATTTCCCAGCCCGTCCGCGTGATACTTCGCTGGATAGCTGCCCCCATCTTCGTGAATGAACAACGCCATGCCCACCTGAAGCCCTGCCTTCTTCGCCTCGCTGAGCGGCATCAGCCCCGTCACGGCCCGCGCCATGGCGTTGCTTCCCGCGTAGTCCATCTTTCCGCCGCAGGCACGCACAGCCGCCTCAATCATGGCTTGACAGTCCATTTCCTGATAGCTGCGCTTCTCCTGCGCATACTGGAGCGCCTGTGCTGCCACCTGCGCCCCTGTCGGCTTTGCCATCGTCATGTGCTCCTTTCAATGTCCGCCAGCAGCTCACGCCGCTGCCGTTCCAGTTCGCCGCTGTCCGTCTCGATGCCGTGCATGGCCAGCAGCTCCGCTTGCTTGCGGATGACCTCCTGCGCCCCGTCCAGCATCCGGCACAGCCGCTCGATGATCTGCAAGTGGCTCATGTCCTGCCGCCTCCCGCCATCGCGCAGCCAAAGAAATAGCCCAGCAGAAACGTGCTGGGCAGTATCCAAATCAGGTGCAGCGGATTCATGCCTGCGCCCCCTGTTCGTCGTTTTCATCCTTCGGCATCTCCGGCCAGACGATACTTGCCGGGAAGCCCTCCTGCTGCGGAACGTCCAGCAGCGCCTGCCGATACTTCGCCCAGTCGCCGCGCAGATACTGCCCCAGCTGCTTGAAAAAGCCCAGCCACGCGGAAAAGGTTGCGCCCTCCGGCACATCCAGCCCGACGCGGAAAATGCTGCCGTGCGCGTCCACTTCTTCCAGCAGCTTGTTGCGGATGCCTCTGGCAATGTCCTGCGCGCCCTCCATGTCGCCCAGCTCAACCGCGGATGCAAGCGCCGTGCGCATGTTTTCCAACTGTTGCGCAGCCTGAATCTCTGCCGCCTTTTCCCGTCGTGCTTCCTTGATTTTGTCGTTCGGGTTAATGATTGTGTTCACGGTGGTTCCTCCTTCATGATGTCGGTATAGGTTCGATCCATCTGCTTCAGCAGGTTGCGTGTGTTCCCGCGCTGCGCGTTGGCCTTCCAGCAGCGGTAGTGGGCGCGCACCTGCGCCATGGTCATGTGTCCGTCCTCGACGCGCTTGCGCATCTTCCGCAGCTTTCGCCGTTCCTGCCCGACCTTCTTGTCGTTCAGCTTTCGCACAACCTTCCCGCGGTCGGTCAGAACAAAACGCCATTGCAGCCACATCACGCCCTGACGAAGCGGGTAAATGCGCGTCTTGCTGTTTAGCTCCAGCCCCAGCGCTGCCATCTGCGTGCGGATGTCCGCCAGCACCTGCTCTAACTTCTCTCGGTCGCTATGAATCAGCGCAAGGTCGTCCATGTAGCGCAAATAATGCCGGATGCGGTGCGTTTCCTTGATGCGGTGGTCAAGCGTGTCCAGCACGGCCAGTTGGTTGAGTTGGCTCACCTGACTGCCCAGCCCGATGCCGCGCTCGCCGCCAAAGCTGTCGATGATCCGGGCGTTGTGCCGGACAGCCTCGCTGTCGTATACGCGCTTCGCCACAGCCGCCTTGGCAACTGCGTGGGGCGTGCTGTCGAAGAAATGCCGCACGTCGCACGCCAGCACCCAACCGCCAGCGCAGAACCTTCCCAGCCGATGTCCGGTGGCGGCTTCTGCCGCTTGTTTTTGCTCCCAGTAGTATTGTTGCAGGTGCGCCGTCATGCGGTCAAGGGCGAAGTCTACGCCTTTACCGCGCTGACATGCGCCATTGTCGTAGATAAAGCTCCGCGTAATGCTGGGATAAAGCACCGCGTCGCAAAGCGCCCGCTGGAATTGCCGGTCGCGCAGCCGCGTGGCTACAATGTCCCGCACCTTGGGTTCGCGGATGGTGAAACGCTGGTAGCTGCTCAGCTTGTAGCTGCCGTGCAGCAACTCCTGCCGCAGCCGGTAGGTGTTGGCAAGCGCATAGTGCTCATATCCTGCCGTGCTGGGCTTCCAGCGCACGCCACGGCAGCACTTCTTCAGCGCTTTGTAAAGCGCGCCGAACTGTATGGCTTCATCGAATTGTTTTCCCATGTTCTTTGCCGCACTGTCGCGCATAGGCGGGCCAGCTGCATCATGTTCGCACCTTGCGGATGCAGCGCCGCCGTCGTCCAGTCTTGCGGCCTTGTATTCCCCGGATGCTCCGGGCGGGTCGCCCGCTCCTTGTGTGTGCATTGTTCTGATTTCGGCGCAAGTTCGCGCTTACTATAAACGCACTCGCTCCCGATCGGCTTGGTGAAGCCGCGGAAACGGCACACAATCCGCCAGCACGCCATTGCTGTTGTTCGCATTGTTGTTGTTAAGGCTGCCGTCCGTGTTCACGTTGCGCACGTTGTTGCCGTTCCCAGTGTTCGGGGTGCGCAAGGTAGTGCGGAACGAAAGGCTGAATCAGCGTGCGACCCGTGGCTTTGCGCCGTCCTTTTCCCGCGCCGATGGCTTCGCGTTCGGAAGAAGCTGACCATATCGCCGATAGTCCGCATCCCGCCAGCCTTTCAGCAGCGCCATCTCTTCCACCATCAGCCCCGTCCAGTATTCCGCACGGTCGCCGCTCAGGTGCAGCACCGTATAGGCAAGGTCGGCGTAGCCCATCAGCGCGTCCAGACTGCTGAGCGCCGCCACCTGTTCGCTGCGCCGCTGGGTGTAGTCCTCCGCCGTTGTAACGCGCACGGCGTTCGCCCGGCGTACATGCGCCAGAACGTGCGCCGCTTCGTGTAGGATGTCCGCCGTCAGCATCCAGCGGTCGCGCCGTGGAAATTGCTTCTCGTTCTTACAAATGGTGAAAATGTACTCTGCCAGCTGCCGCGCCTTCGTCAGCACGTCCAGCTCATTGGCTTCCCGGAAGGGTGCAATCACTGCCATGGGGTTCGCTCCTCCATGCCCGCGCGCCTACCGGCGCGGGATGATTTTGATTTAATAGATGGTAAAAGCCGCCAGCACGCCAATGCTGATGTCCGCATTGCCGCTGCCAAGGCTGCCGTCCGTGTTCACGTTGCGCACGACGCTGCCGTTCCCAGTGTACGGGGTGCGCAGCCAATACCAGCGCGGTGCGCCGTTCAGCAGGTAGATGCGGTCGGCGTTGGTCGCTCCGGCGAAGAAGGGATAGGTCTGCCCCTCGGTAATGTTGTTTTCATGGCCATAACCCATCTCGTCCCGGCTCAGCAGCCACACCCGGTCGCGCACCACCTCGCTGCCGCCGCCGTCCGTCACGGTGTTCAGCGCTACGGTCTTATCCACCTCGCCAATGGCGGCGACCAGTCCTTCGTCCAGTGTTTTCAAAAAGCCGTCACGCGCTGCGTAGCTTGGTGCGCGGTCGAACTCGCTCTGCGGCTGCCACCACGCCCCGCCAGCCTTGTCGCTGTTCAGCCACTGCCGGATCGCGCTTTCCTTGTAGCGGTTGCTGCCGTAGCGCAAGCGGTGCGCGTGGTTCATGTGCTCCGTGTGCCCGTCCGCCGTACCCAGGTCGGTGCCGTCGCTTCCCGCGCTGACGCTCACCGTCTCGATGACGGCAGCTGCCTCGCGGCTGGCGTAGGTGCTGATTTTCGTCGCCAGCGCCTGCTGCTGGTAGGCCCACGGGAACATGATAACGCCGCCCGCAGGCACCGCCTGCGCCAGCGTGAATTGCAGCGTAGCGCCGCCGCCGTACTTCACGTCGTAGCCCGCCAGCAGCGTGAAATGATAGGTTCCAGCCGCCAGCCCGTCCGCGGCATAGTACAGCGCTTCCGTCGCGTCAAATTGGCTGGCATCCAGCAGCGTGTGCAGCGCGAAGGTCGTGGAGTGCTGGAATCTCCCGTGCGGATCAAGGTCGATGTCATGCCCCAGCACGTCCAGCAGCATCGTTTTTTCTCCGTAACTTACCGCCAGCTGGCTGCCCACCGGGAAGTCGCTGCTGCCCATGCCGTGCCGGATGATCTCCTGCACGTCCGGCCACGCTACCACGCTGCCCGTCTGCATCAGGTGCTTTGCAATCAGTTCCAGCGCCTGTGCCTGCCGTTCCGCGTTCTCGTTGCTTGCAATGTTCAATCCCATGCTTGTCCCTCCTTAGTTGGTCGTTTCTGCGGTGCTTTGCTCTGCCGCATGGTCGATGGTCACGGTACCGTCCGCTTCTTCTGTCAAGCTCCACCCGCGCAGCCCGCTCACGCTCGCTGCGGCCTCCTGCGCGGAAGAGCTTGCCGCCGTGGCCTGCTGCTGCGCCGTCTGCGCGGCTTCCTGCGCCGCGCTGACACTGCCCAGAATCTGCTGCACCCATGCAGGCGGCTCCGTGGGCGTGCTGCCGCTGCTTTCAATGGCAGCCTCGATGCGTGTGCGGAATACTGGGCTTTTGCGGATCAGCGCGCCCTTGACGGCTTGTACCTCCGCCCTGCCGTATCCGCCCTTGGCGGTGTCCGCCGCCGTGGGCTTCCATGTCAGGGTGTTCCCGTTCTGGGTGATCTCCGGCAGATAGCTTTCGGTTTCGCCGGGGCGCACCGCCGCAATCAGGAACGTGGCTCCTTCCATGTTATCATCTGCCCACGCGCTTACGTCGATTTGCACCTCTTGCGTCAGGTTTTCTCCCTGCCGCCCCAGCTTCACCACGTCCAACCCCTCGACGTGATAAATTTCCCCCTTGTCCTCATCGGTAGGCTTGGGTGCTTCTTCATCGGTGGTCACGTTCATTGCTACAGGTTCTGTCTCTGCTGCCTGCGTCATCGCTACGGCTGGCGTGTCCTCCAGTGCCGCTTCGATGCGTGTGCGGAATACCGGGCTTTTGTAGCAGCTATCGCCCAGCGTGGCGCGCACTTCGCCGCGCCCATAGCCGTCCTTTGCCGTGTCGTCCCGCGTCGGCATCCAGCATAGAACGCTGCCTTCCAGCGTTACGCCTTCCGGCAGATAGCTTTCGGTCTCGCCGGGGCGCACTGCTACAATTTCAAGGTGTGCGCCCGGCAGCGTTGCCAGCCAGCTGCTCACGCCGATTTCGATGCGCCGCGCCTTTCCTTCACCTTGTCGCCCCAGCTCCACCATGCTCAGCGCTTCCACCGCATAACGGTGGCAGGGAAGCGAAGCTTTGCTTTCGCTTTCCGTGGCTTCCTGCGCCGTCTCTGCCGCTTCCTCCTGCAAGGTCGTCGCTGCTGCTTCGTCGGCTTCCTGCTGCCCGTCCTGCGCGCTTTCCGGCAGGTCTTCCAGCATGTTCATTGCTTCGGTGATTTCGCTCATTGCTTTCCCTCCAATCTGGTCGTTTTGTTCTCGTGCCTCACAAGGGAGGCACCCGTGCACGCTCCTGCATCAGTAATCACCCCCGCCCGTGGATTGAATGAACGTTTGCGCGAAAAGATTCGCCTCGATGCGCGTCAATTTGTCCGGCACCAGTTCCACCGTGTGCCATGCGCTGCGTGTGATTTTCCCGTCCTCATCCTTTTCCAGATAGGCGGAAATGTCCAGCTCCCGCTTGCTGATGGCTTCGCTCGGCACCTCTGCCCCGTCCACCAGCAGTCGCACGCTTCGCGCTGTCGTCCCCTCGAAAATGCCGTAGGTGATGTCGTGGGTGTGATCCGGCAGCGTCAGCTCATGCGTGTGCGCCGGGATGCTCACGCGGTGATTGTGCCCCGGTATCTTGACGTTGTGCGTGTGCGCCGGGATGTCCACCTTAAACCCCGGCACGTTGATGGAAAACTCCACCTTGTGTGCGTGCTGGAATTTGTGCGTATGCGCTGGGATCGCGTGGTTATGGCTGCCACTTTCACCGCTGTTCTGGTTGCTTGTTCCGCCGGTCATCAGCGCCACGCTGCTGCTGTCTCCGTCGCCCGCTTCATTCGCCGTCAGTGTTCGTCCCCCCGTCGTCCCGCTGATGCTGATGCTTTTGGGTTTGTAGCCGACTACGCCGCCCGTGTTTCCCTTGTCGCCGATGCTGCCATAGCTGTGCTGGTGTCCCCATGCCAGGCTCTGACTACCGGAAAAATCATGCGAATGGCTGTTGATGGTGTGCGCGTGCTTGAAGCATGTATGCTTATGCGCCGCGATGTCGTGCGTGTGCCCTATTGTGTGTTTGTGTTTTCCCGCATCATCTGTTGCCAACCCCGCTGTGTTTGCCGCTGTAGAATAGCCCGCGCCATCAATGTTTACGAAATTCCCGATAGCTATTGCTTTGCCGCCGCCGTCAGAGGATAGCACGCGCACCGGTTGAGAAATTGTCGTTTCGCCGCCGGATTCGCTGGTGCAGGCTACGTCCTCGCTGCTGCTGGATGTCGCCGTGCTGCCGCCGCCGCTGGAGCTGGTCTGCGTGGTGCTGCCACCCGCCGCCGCGCCGGTCTCATAGGCGCGAAAGGCGCTCAGCTCCCAGCTTAGCTGCATCCGATTGATGCGCACCAATCCGCTGGGAATATAGAACCGCATTTTCGCCGGATGCTCCGGGTCAGCATTGTCCGCAAAGGGGATGGCGAAGATTTGCGTTGCCCCTTGGCTGTAAAGCTCGCCGATGCCTACCCGGTCGGCCAGCGTGTTGATGCTGTCTGCCACGTCCCGCACTGCGTTGGCGATGGTGATTTTCACGCTGCCCGGATCACCCCGCAGATTCTTCTTGCTGATGGACACAATACGCGCCGCAAAGCTGATGCCGTGCTCGCCGTCCATCACCCGCACGCGCTTCCCTGGCATGTAGTTGTCCCAGCTCTGTCCCGTCATGCGGTGCAGGTCGATCGCCTTCGCGGTATAGGTGATATACGGGTTCTTGTACCCTTCCAGCACAGCCGCCGCCCGCGCTTTCAGTACCGCCGCGTCCTCGATGCGCGTGTCCGCGTATACGCTGCATTTGATGCCCCATGTGCTTGCCGTGTCCGCGTCCAGATAGGGCACGCCCCCGTTGACACTGCGGATGTTCAACTGGTTCACGCCCTCGCCGTACCCCAGCGGATACAGCCGCGTCACCAGCGCGCTGGCATCCATCGTCTTTTCAATGCCCACCAGATTCCGGGCGTAGTGGATGCCGCAGCCGTCGCTTGCGTCCGCCTTCCGTAGACTTACCACCCACGGCGTGGCGCTGGTGTCAAAATCCCATGTGTATTCCTCCGTCAGCACCTCGCCCAGGCTCAGCAGCGCGCTGAGCAGCGACACGTTCTCGAATTTGTATTGATATTCGTCGCTGAACGCCACCGTGCCCAGCGCCCAGCGCTTCACCACCTGCTGGTCAAGGATGTATTGCATCACCTGCCTGGTCGTGATGCCCTCGCCGCCGATTTCATGGTAGCCGAAAAGCACGTCGTCCAGCAGCGTCGCCATCACATGCTCCACGCTGTACTCTCGCATTCCACCCGCTGCCGTTTCCTCCGCGCTGGGCATTCCGATGATGCGGTAAATGCCCGTATCCCGGCTCCCGTCCGGCAGCCTGACCAGATTGTGCGCCTGACAGTAGACGTTTTTCGGATCGCCCGTCGGCAGGGAAAAGCTGCCCGTCCACAAATCGTTGTGCTTCAGCTCATAGCTCACCGCATCCGCGTTGTCCAGCACCGCCAGCAGCTTCCCGCCTTGGTCGTAGACAGTCACTTCGTCCATAGCTTACCACCTTCCGCGCACGCTGGCGGTGATTTTCGCTCCTGCGCTGCCGCTGCCGTAGGTCAGCGCGATTGGGATGCGCTGCAAGCCAGCATTCAGCAGGATTGGCGTGAAGCTCTCCGCATACGGCAGATAACTTGTCCCCGCGCCGTCCTGCGCGTCGATGGGCGCTTCCATGCTGATGGTCAGCTGCTTTCCCGCCGCCAGATTCATCCCGCCCAGCTTCACCTTTCCGCCCATGACGCTGATGGCGGTAATCGGTGCGCTGCCCGTGTTTTGGATGGTCAGCACCAGCGGCGCAGGGTGAAACGTGTCCACCTGCACCGTCACGTCGCCCGTCGTCCCGTCTGTGATAGTCGTGCCGGTCTGCGCCGCCACCGCATAGACGAAGGGCTGCGCGGTGAAGGTCACGCTTAGCTCACCCCCAAACCAGTTTTTCAGGCTCCACGTCGTGCTTTTGTCCACCTGCGCCAAATAGTAGCGCCCTGGCTCATAGTCCATGATGAGCCGCTGCCGTCCGCAGTCCAGCCACGCCATCAGCGCCCGCAGCTTCTCCTGTGCCTCAGTCTGCGTCGCTGGCTCCTGCGCCATCACCAGCGTCCCGGAAAATGTCAGCCCCTTCCGCGTCGTGCCGTCCATCAGGACGCTGCCCGATACGCCCGCGATTTCGTACTCGTTCCGCTGGACTTCCGGGCTGATTGGGTGCCCGTCCTTCTCAATCCACCAGCACCCCATGTCCCGGCGGCAATGCCGCCCGTTAAAGGTAAATCCGCTTTCGTTTAGCTTCATGCCGCGCCCTCCTTACGCCAGCACCATCCGGCTGGTGCGCCCCTTTGCGCTGCGCCCCGCCCGGTTGTAGGTCGCCCGGCTCACGTCCGGCTCAAGTTCGTCGCTCATCTTGCGCCCGTTGACATAGAGCGCCGCTTCGCCAACGCCTGCGCGCTGCATCGCCAGCACCGTCGCCTCTGCCAGCGCGTCGTAGTCTATCACCGGCCCGGTGACGCTCACCGGCTGCGCCGGTACGCCCTGCGCGCTCTCGCCAATGGCTGCCGCGCTCAGCTGCTGCACCGCCCGGCTCACGCGCTCCATGCTGTCCGTAATGCCGCCCGCGAAGCCCTCCGAATAGAATTGTCCCACCTGCGCCATCACGCGGCTGGGGCTGTGAATATCCAGCGTGTCACACGCTGTGCGATAGGCGGTCTGTGCCGCCGATTTTGCTGCCGCCCGAATGCGGCTGCTGCCGCGCTCGATGCCTCGCGCCACGCCTTCGGCAATGTTTCGTCCCACGCTCTCAAAGGTGCCGCTCATGCCATTGATGACAGCCGCAACCGCCCGCGCCAGCGTGCTGGCGGCGTTGCTGGCGCGGCCTCGTCCGCTCTGGATGCCCTGCGCTATGCCGCTGGCATACTCCGCGCCGGTCGTCCTGCCTGCACCCGCGCTCAGCACGCTTTCCGCAGCCTTTGCGCCCGCCCGTGCGAATACCTGCGCACCGCTGACAAGCTGCCCCTGCTTTGCGCTTACCCCTGCGCCAATGGCTGCCGCCCAATCGCCGCCCGTGCTTGTTCCCGCATCCACGGACAGAATTACCGTGACGGCATCGCATAACCCCTGCGCTGCGTTGCCGCTCATCGTGGCGGCCTCTGCCGCCAGCATGGTGAACCCATGCACGATGCCGCCCATCGCGTCCAGTCCAATGCCCTGAAACGCCTGAAAACTTAACTTCGTTTTGATTGCGTCCAGGAATGCTTGCGCTGCTTCGTCCGCTGTCTTAACAAGGTCGGCCTTTGTGCCGGTCACGCCCGCGTTGAAGTCCGTGACGATCTGCTTGCCTACGGCCTCCGCCGCGCTTTCTGCGTCGCCGGTGTTCCAGCTGGCAATCCAGCCTTTCAGCGCTGTAACGCCCTGCTGTCCAGCGCCCACGACCGATTCACCCAGCCCCAGCGCCACGTCGCCAATGCCCGATACAATGCCCCACGCACGGCTCAACCCGTCCGCAACCGTATTGCCCAGCTCCGCCCAGTTAATGCTCTTGATAGCTGTTTCGGTGGCGGTAAAAATTCCGCTGAGCGCGTCCTGCTGGATACCCGTGACCCCATCTACCAGAATGCCAACGCTCTCGCCCAGCTTGGTCCAGTCGATGCTGGTAATGGCGGAATCCGCCGCCGTAAATACGCCGCTGAGCGCATCCAGCGGAATCGCCGTCGCTTGCCCTGCCAGCGTGCCCAGCTTCGTGCCGGTATCTTCCCACGGGAATGCCTTGATGGCAGCACTGCCCGTGTCGAACACGCCGCCAATGGCATTCAGCTCAAGCAGCGCCAACTTGCCCGCAACTTCGCCCAGCTTTTCGCCGACATCCGTCCACGGGAATGTCGTGATGGCAGCGCTGCCAGCGTCAAACACGCCGCTGAGACCGTCCAGCGCAAACCCGGCAATCTTGCCCGCCAGCGTGCCCAGCTTCGTGCCGGTATCCTCCCATGGGAATGCTTCGATGGCGGCGCTGCCAGCGTCAAACACGCCGCTGAGACCGTCCAGCGCAAACCCGGCAATCTTGCCCGCCAGCGTGCCCAGCTTCGTGCCGGTATCCTCCCATGGGAATGCTTCGATGGCGGCCTTGCCCCCGGTAAAAATGCCGCTGACAAGCTCCGCACTGCCTTGCAGCGCTGTGCCGATGGTATCCACCACAGTTTCTGCGAAGCTGCCCCATTCCTGCGTCTGCTGTGCCTGCTCGCCGTCTGCTGGCGGGTTGAACAGCGTGCTGAAAAATGCCGTCACGCTGGACAGTACGCCTTGAATCGCAGTGCCAACCGTGCCCGCGAAGCTGCTCCATAGCCCGCTGATACTGCCCTGCTCGCCTTCGTCGGGCGGATTGAGCAAACTGCCCAGGAATCCGCCAATGCCGCCCAGAATGCCCGTGATGGCATCCTTGATACCCCCGGAAAAGCTCGCCCATGCGCTCGCCAGTCCGCTGTCTGACGGAATGCCCAGAAGATCAAGGATGAAGTCACCGATGCCTTTCAGGCCATCCAGCACGCCTTGCAGGATGTCGCTGCCCACCTGCCCCCAGTCGGTAGATGTCAACCCGCTCCAAATGGCCTGCACGATTTCCGGCAGTTTCGCCACCAGCTTCGGGATGCCCTTAATCAGCCCCGCCGCCAGCTTCACCACGATGGTGATGCCCGCGCTCAGCAGCTCCGGCAGCACGTCCAGAATACCGTCCAGCAGCCCGTCCATCAGCGTCAGCGCACTGTCTGCCAATGCGCCCGCGTTCTCACTCAGCAGGCTGGCAAGGCTCTGCACAAGCGAAGAGGCTAATGCCGTAATTGGCCCGATGTTGGCGGTAATGGCGCTCACCACACTGTTCAGCAGCTGCATGGCAGCGGGCATCAGCTTCGTCAGCAGCCCCGGCAGCCGCTCTGCCAGCGCGCCCACCACCTGCGTCACCGCCGCCGATACAATGGGCAGCGCTTCCTCAATTAGCCCCGCCACATCGTCCAGCGCGCCGCTCACCATGTTCAGCAGCCCGTTCAGAATGCTCGGCAGTTCGTCCGGCTCCAGCCCGTCCTGCAAAGCGACCGCCACTTGCCCCATGGCGCTGGTGGCGGTTTCAATCAGCGGCTGAAACGCCGGGATCATCACAAGTCCGATGCTGTTTTTCAGCGCCGTCCCCGTGGTGTTGAAGCGCTGCATACTGTCGTCAAACGCGCCCATTTTAGCAATGTTCTCATCACTGAAAACTGTGCCCATGGCTTGCGCTTCTTTGCCCATTTCCCGCCATGCCGCGCTGCCCGCCTCAATCAGCGGGTTCAGTTCGCGTGCGCTATCGCCAAACAGCTGCATTGCCAGCGCATCGCGCTCAGCGCCCGCCTCCATGTTGTGCAGCGCATCGATAGCGTCCCAGAATACGTCTTCCGTTCCGCGCATGTTGCCGTCGAAGTCCTTGATGGACACACCCAGCTGAACGAAATTCTGGTATGCTGCGCCACTGCTGTCAGCGAAGCCTTCCGCCATGTGCTTGGACAGGTCTTTCATGCTGTCGCTGACACGCTCGACGGACGTATCGATGAAATTGCTGGCGTAGCTCCATTCTTGCAGCCGCTGGGTGCTGACCCCCGTCTGCACGGACAGCGTTGCCACATCGTCCGCATAGGTGCCCGCGCCCTTCGCCATGTCAAAGGATGCCTTCAGCGCAGCCGCCGCCGCTGCGCCCATGGCAGCCATGGCCGCCGCGGCCGCCTTGCACCCTGCCACCAGCGCCCCGCCCGCGGCGCTGCCAGCGCTCTGAAGCGCTTCCTTTAGCTTGCTGTTCTTCTTCTCCGCGTCGTCGGCTTCGCTGCCCTCGCCCTTGACGGCATCCCCGGCCCTGTCCGCAGCGTCCGTCAACTCGCCGCTGGCGTTGGCTTGCTCCTCGGTCTGGGCGGTCAGGTCGCCCATGCTGCCCTCTGCGGTTTCGCTGGCGCTCTGCATGTTGTTCAGTGCGTTTTCCGTCGTGCTGATTTCACTGCCCACCTTGTTCATGGCAGTGGTCGCCCGGTTCAGCGCGATTTTCAGGTTGTCGGCTTGCTTGGAGTTCTCGCCATACTCCTGCTTCGCTTTTTTCAGCTGAGCGGCAATCAGCTCGACCTTTTGCTGATGCGCGGCATAGATAGCTTGCAGGCTTTGCAGCTTGCTCCGCACGGCCTCCATGCTGTCCGCTTGCCCGGCGAAGGCGCTCTGGCTGGCAGTCATGTCCGTGTTCAGCACAGTCAGCTGCCGGGTGATGTCGGACAGCGCGGCCTTGTACTCTTTGTCGCCTAAAACGCTGACTTTTGTTTGGATGCCCTCGTCCGGCATACTTTTCCCTCCGTTTTTAAGTTAAGCGATAAAGAAAAAAGAGCTGGATTTCTCCAACTCTTTTTGAAAAGCGTCCACGTGTGCGCTTTCGCATCCTGCTCCATGCCGTACAGATGCAGGCTCATTTTTATCTCGGTATCCTGTTCAGCCGAACCGGTTGCTGCGCTTTCGGCTTCCCGCCGTGCGCTTCCCTGTATACATCATATATCAGCAGCACGGCACGCGGGCTGCTTTTCCAGAAGGTTTCCGCGCCCATGCCGCAGGCCAGCGCCCGGTAGTATAGCCATTCCCACGGATACCGGGGCGCTTGCCCAGCGCGGTTCAGGGGTTTGCATCGTCCTGCTTGTCTGCCTCCGGCAGCGCGTCCGTTACGCCCGCCATCAGCTTATCCGCCGCGCCTGGAATTGCCGTAATGCGGAAATCTCGCGTGAAATCCTCCCACGTCATTTCCGTTTCCGGCGCGGCTGCCACAATCGCGCCGTACAGAATCGCCATGATTGCGCCGATCTTGCTGCGCGTCAAGTCCATGGCGATTTCTGCGAAGTTCTTCGCCCTGCCATAGCGGTATTCGTACACGTCCTCCGCCAGCCGGAAAGTCTCGTTCGTGAATGCCAGCTTGTACTGCTTCCCGTTGACTTCCAGCGTGTCCAGCGGCGCGGCAATGTCGCGCCCGCGCACCTGCTTTTCTTCTGCCATTTTTGTCCCCTCCGATGCTGAAAAGTATGGGGCAGCGCTCAACCTTGAACGCTGCCCCTGTTGTTTGCTTAGGCTGCCTCTTCGTAGACGCTTTGCAGCCAGTCGGTTTTTACGTTGTCCGCCACGCTGCTGTCTGCCGTGTCCACAACCGCCGCCAGCGCGTCGTCGCACTCCCGGCGGACGAACTTGCCCTCAATCGTCGGGTGCTGGTAGGTCGTGCTGCTGCTGTCCGTGTGCGCCGTGCTGGTGGGTTCCGCAAAGGTTCCCTTGTACATCCACCACAGCTCCTTGCTGCCGTCGTCCAGCGTCATCGCGAAGCCGATGGCCACTTCCGGCGCTTTTTGGCCACCCTTGATAATCTGCACGCCCTTGCTGTCCTGCGTGCGCCCCAGCAGCGCCTTGCGCACCGCATAGGGCAGCTTGTCCACATTCACGCTCACCGTGTAACTGTCCACGCGCTTTTCATTGCGCGTCGCCACGTTGCTGGCGTAGACGCTGCCCTCCTTGTAGTTGGGCGCAATCGTCACTTCGATGGTCTTGCCCATCACCGCGGGCGCAGCATAGACCGGCTTGGTCGTGGCCGTTTCGGGCTTGGTAATCAGGGCATAGTAAATGTCCAGTACGCCGGTATAGTATCCTTCCATGTGCTTAGTCCTCCTTTTCATCGTTCCACTTCATCCACACGGCGAAGGTTGCCGCCATGTGGTGGATGCCTGTGTCCTTCTCATAGTCGTCCGGTCCCCAGCTCTGTACCCGTGCGCCCGCCTTTTCCAGCAGTGCCAACGCGGCGAAAAAAGCACGCCGGTGCGCTCCGTCCTCCCGGTGGCTGAAAGCGTGCAGCTGCACCAGATGCTTTGTCCGCGTTGGCGCGTTGCTGGCGTGTTCGGCAGGCGCGCCGCTCGCTTCGTTGAAGGTCACATAGGTTTCGTTCTCCGCGCCGCCCGGCGGCTGGCTGACCGGACAGGGCAGGGAATGCAGCGCCGTCATCAGAAAAGTCTCCAGCTTATCCTCCATGCCGCTCATTCCTTCCCCTGCGCCGCCTGAAATGTCTCGCGGATAGTGCTGTTCACTTCTTCCACAGCACTGTCCACCGTCGGCACAAACCACGGTCGGGCGGGCATGTTGCTCCGCCCGTATTCCAGAATATTACCGATTTTCGCAAGGTTCTCGCCCTCGGCGTTCGTGCCCGTGGGCGCAACCTCGCAATAGTAGCCGTCCGCCGCGCTGTACTTAACCGCCCCGGCCTTGATACTCGCCGCCAGTGCGCCCGTCCGGACCGGCGCGGCGGCGCTCAGCTTCTCCGCCAGCAGCTGCCCGCCAGCCTTTACGGCCTTCTTGCAGCTTGCTTCGCTCCCACGCGCCAGCTTCTCAAACTTCGCCATTTCGGCGGCAATGCCGCCCGCTGCAAAGGCTCCCATGCTTTACACTCCCTTGCCCTGTATCGCTCGGCATTGCAGCCGCATGTAATCGCCCTGATAGCTCAGCGCGTTCACCTGCACGATTTCGTAGTGGATGCCCTGATGCAGCACCCGCCAGCTGTCCCGCTGCTCCTGCCGGATGCTCCGGCGGTAGCGGATGGTGAAGGTCAGGATGTCCTCGGCGTGGTATGCCTGCGCAACGTACAGATTCTTTTGCGATACGTCCGCCATGGCTGCCATCACCGTCGCCACGTCCCGCCACGCGGTGATACGCCTGCCGCGCTCGTCCGTGTTGGTTTCTGCGCGTTGCAGTGTGATCCTGTGCCGCAGGTCGCCCGCTTTCATGCGCCCGCCTCCCTTGCCTTTATCGGCCGCAGCTGATGCACGCTGGTGACGATGTAGGGCGGCACCGTCGTGCTGTCGCCGCCTGCGCCGCGCATGTCGTACATCCACGCCGCCAGATTCGCCAACCAAAAATCATAGAGGGAATCCGGCGCGCTGGGCTTTGGAACGCCTGCCGCTTCGTACCATGCCTCTGCGGCATTCACGCAGGCTTCCAGCACCGCGCTGTCCGCGTCGTCGTCGCACCCGGCGAATCGCCGCACCATGTCCATGTCCGGCACCTGCGCACCTCCTTAGTCGCTTTGTACGGTCGGCAGCGCGATCGGGATGCCCAGCCCTGCCGCCTTTTGCAGCTCCTGCCCCAGATAGGCAGCCAGCCCCGCCGCAGCTTCCTCTTTCACGCCTTCCAGCGCGTCGCTGTCGCTGATGTCGATGCTGATGTTCAGCCCGCGTCCCGGTCTGATGCTGCATGTAGCGGATACCGCCAGCACCCGCTCGCTGCCCTTGTCGTTGTAGACGTTCGCGGTGGTCTGCTGGCTCATCTCCGTGCTGATTGTTGCCATTCGCCTGTCCTTTCCGCGGCGGGCAGCGCATCACACCGCCCGCCGCCTGTTATCAGGTCGCGGGAATAAAGATTTCCTTGCGTACCGCCGCGGCGCTGTCGAATACGCTCGCGCCCATGCGCGCAATGCACCGCGTTTCGATGCTGTTGGTGCGGAAGGCCGTGCCGCCGATGTCCGTGCTGGTCAGCTCCAGCGGCTGGCGCTGGAACAGCGTGGCATACTGCGTGAAATCGCCGATATAAATCGGGTAGTAGTCGCCCTTGGTCGCGCCGGTGGTGGATACCGTGCGGGTCGGCATCACGGCGTTGGACAGCACCTTCACCCGGCGGCCTTTCAGCAGCGTGCCCGTGGCATTGGTCGGGTCGGGCATCAGCAGCGGGCGGCCGTTGTCGTCCTTCAGCGCGTCCAGATAATTGAACCCGTCCTGATTGACGATGATGGTGGAAAGCACGCTGATGGCGGGGTCAAGCTCCACGTTCAGCACCTTCTTGATGGCAGCCAGCGCGTCGTCCGTTTTTGCCACAGCGCCCGCGGTCAGCTTCTCCAGCTGTGCCTTCAGAATGCCATTGTTGGTGATGGTGTATTTCCGCGCATAGTAGCGGGAAATATACGCGAACAGGTTCGCCACCTCATCGTTCGCCAGCTCATTGGATACCTGAAGCCAATCGCCGTAGGTGTCCAGCGTGTACGTTACCTTTTTGAAAGTAGGTTCTTCGCCGCTGCCGGTGATGTTTGTGCCCTCGCCGGTCAGCTTGATCATGCCCTTAGTGGGGTCGGTGGCAACCACGCGCCAGCCGCTGTTCGTGGTGGTGCTTTCCACGTTGAAAAGCTCTTCCAGCGGGTCAAGGGCGCGGCTGTATTCACGGATGCTGCGGTCGATGTCCTCCGGCACAAGGAAGCCGCCGTCCTCACCCGCAGGGTCGCCGCCCGCGATGGTCAGCGCATCATAAAGCACCTTGTGCTTGTCCGCAAACAGGTCGCGTCCGGGCTTTGCGCCGGTGCGAATCGCGTGCGCGAAGGCGTTGGCATATTCGCGGCTTGCCAGCATGTCGTGCAGGCTGCGCTCCTGCGCCGGGCTGCCGCTGCCCTGCGGCGCGGTCAGATTGCCGCGCTCCGCGTCCTCCTGCGTGGTGTACGCCAGCCGCAGCGCCGCCATGCGGTTATTCATGTCGCGCAGGGCATTCTGCTGGCACTCGATGTCCTGCATGTCGTGGGTGTTGTCCGCAGCATCCGCCATCAGGCGGTCGGCAGCGGCGCGGATGTTGCGCCCCAGCGCGTTGATTTCGTTCATCATTTCAGCCAGAGTCATGTTCGTTGTCCTCCTTCTTTCTTTTCAGGGGAAAATAAAAACGACCACGTGGTCGCTTTTGGCTTATCGAATGGTTTCGCTGATAATCTTCGCCCGGCGAATGATTTCCGCCCGGCGGTTCAGCTCAGCAAGGTTGGGCTGAACCCGCGCAAGCGCTGCGGCTCTGCCGTGCTGCTTGCCCTGCATCATCACGCTGGCGGTGGGCTTCTTCTCTTTCCCGTCGTCTTCGCCTTCTTGGTACAGGATGCCGTCCGCAAAGCCCAAATCAACGCATTTCTGCGCACTCATGTAGGTTTCAGCGTCCAGCATGGCGGCGATTTCGTCTCGGCTCCTGCCGGTTTTGGCGGTGTAGGCTGCCAGCAGCCCCTCGGCGATTTCGTCCAGTACGTCGGCCTCCTTGCGGTGGTCGGCGCTGTTGCCCGCCGTCATGCTCCATGGGTTGTGAATCATCATGTACGCCACCGGCGACATGAGCACTTCATCCCCGGCCATCGCCACCAGCGAAGCCGCGCTTGCCGCGATGCCCGTCACCTTCACCGTCACCTTGCCCTGTGTGTGCTCCCGCAGCGCCGTGTACAGCTCCGCACCAGCAAACACGTCGCCACCCGGCGAATTGATGTAGACCGTGATGTCCTTGCAGGTTGCCAGCCGGTTGCGGAAGCTCCGCGCCACCACCTGCCCGCCGCTGCCCCACCAGTCGCTTTCCGTCACGATTTCGCCGTCCAGCTGGATCGTGCCGTTGCCCGTGTCATCGTCACGGGTGAAGTTCCAGAATGTACTCATGCGTTCCCTCCTTCGTCACTTTGGGCGATGGAACCCGTCAGCAGCAGCTCCGGGTGCCCCACCATGATGCGCAGCGGGATGATGTCGCGTGCGCACATCAATTCGTCCCCATTCGGATCGGGCGGCAGCCCTTCTCGCTCGCGCACCTCGTTCATCCGCATCCATCCGCCGCGGATCGCCATTTGGTACTTGTTCGCCATCGCCACCATGTCGGCGCGGATCAGGCTGTCCGTGTCGAAGCGGAAGCGGTAGCCCACCTTGTAGTCCGCGTCGCTCAGCAGCTTGCGGTTCAGCTCATCCTCCCATTGCTGCACAATCGGGATAATGGTCAGCTGCAAAAACTCCTGCATCTGCTGCTCTGCTGTGCTGAAGCTCGTGTCGCTGTAATCGCCCAGCATGTGCGGCGGCAGATTGTAGACCGTGGCAACGCGGTTGCGCGTGATGCGCTCCACGTCCATCAGCTGCGCGTCTACGGGTGATTGATTGAAGGTCGTCGCCTTGATGCCGCCTTCCAGCACAAGCACCCGCTGCCCGCTGCTTTCGTAGGCATCCAGAAAATCAGCCACGATTTGTGTCTTGCGCGTTTCGTCCAGCGCCTGCCCCGGCACTTCCAGCATCACGCCGTGGTTGATGCCGTCCAGCTGGTTCAGGCTGATTTCCTTCACCTCTGCGTCGTAGTCCAGGCTGCCGCGCAGCACGTCCAGCGGTCGGATGCCGCTGATGCCGTTGGCGCTCATGTGCTTCAGCGCCAGCACCATATAGCCCGGTATCGGGTACGTCTTGCCCTCCAGCGTGATGTCATACCAGATTTCCCGGCTGTCCCTCTCAATCAGCGGGCGCACCCGCGTCGGATCGAGTACGTCCAATCGCGTGATTTCGCCCAGCCCGTCCCGGATAATCAGCGCATACGCCATGCCCTCCGTGTTGCGAAAGGCTTCCATCGTTTGCTTGAAGATGTAGGCGCTCATGCTGGGGTTTGGCGATAGGTTCAGCAGCTTTTCCAGCGGGTGCGTGTCCTGCCGCTCCCGCCCCTTGTAGACGTGTACCGGGATGCTTGCCACGGTGTTGGCAATGCGCGTCACCGCCGCATAGATGGCTTCATGCCCTTGCAGCGTCACGTCTGCACGCGGGCGCGTGATGCTTGTCACCTTGCCGCGGTCGAACACGCGCACGCGGGGCTTGTCCCTCGCCTTGTTCTCGTTGCGGAAACGGCTGAAAAGTCCCATGCCTTAATAGCCCCCTCTCATTCTTCTGCCCCTTGCCCGGCTGCTGTCCAGCCGGATGGAATAAACCGCTGGCGGCGCTGCCGGAACGCCGCCAGGATTCTGCTGCATCTGGATGCAGTGCGCGTCCAGCCACGCCATGAAGCCGTCGATTTTGCGATAGCGGTTGTTTTTCGTCGGCATCCAGTTCGCCTTGTCGGTGTGCTGGCGCTGCGCACTGATGCGCACGTTTTCGGTGTACCAGCGCAGCATCGGGTCGCCGTTGGAGACGATGCGCCCACCCAGCAGCAGCTCTTTCACGTCCTTCATCGGATCGTTGAGCGTTAGCGGCCCCTGCCGGACAATCTGGCAGTTGAAGCCCTTCATTTCAAGCATCTGCCGCAGTTTCACCGCGTTCGCCGGGTCGTAGCCGATGGCGGTGATTTCGTACTTTTCCGCCTGTGCGCAGAACCACTGATAAACATCGTCCTGGCTGATGTATTCGCCTTCGACAATGGTCAGCAGCCCCCGCATGGCCATCCCGTAATAGTCGATTTTCTCCTGATCCATTTCTACCTTTCGGCGCGGCACCCAGCTGTGCAGCAGCACATAAAAACGCCCGTCGTCCAGCGGAAATTCCAGCGCGGCGGCGGTGAAGTCCTCCCGGCTGGATAGGTCGAAGCCGCCGAAGCAGCGCCGCCCCAGCAGATTTTCCTCCGGGATGGTTGCCAGATTTCGCGGCATCACGTCCGGCGATATAAACGCCATGTCGTCCGCCTGCACCATGATGTTGAGCTGCTTGCAAATAAAGTCCGCCCGTTCTCGCGGCACCTTCTTCGCCCGCTCCCAGCTGTCCAGCAGGTCGCGCATGTGCAGCACAACGCCCAAACCGGGGTTCGCCTTTACCCAGCAGCTGGTGTCCTCGATGTCGTCCCTGGCATCCAGCTCCGCGATGTACGAAAAAAGCCGGTCGGCTACCTCCGGCTTGATCTTGCCCGGTATCAGCACATCGGAAAAAAGCCCGTAGTAGTCCGCCAGCGGCCCGTCCGTCACATAACCCATGGTGGTGATGTACAGGATGAGCGGCTGGCGGCGCTTCACGTTCTTGCGCTTGATGATGTTAATGAGCTTGTAGTCTCGAAATTCGTGGATTTCATCGAAAATAGCCATGTGCGGGTTTAGACCGTCCAGCCGTTTGCTGTCGCTGGCGCGATGGCGGATGCTGGCGCTCATCGCGTCGTAGTATACGCCGTCGCGCAGCGTGCGGAAACGCTTCGCCAGCGGCTTGCTGGCGCGAATCTGCCCCAGGCACTCGTTGAAAACAATGCCCGCTTGGTCTTTGCTGTTCGCCAGCAGGTAAATATCCGCGCCGCGCTCGCCATCCTTGCAAGCGCCAAAGGTCGCATTGCCCGCCATCAGCGTGCTTTTGCCGTTGCCGGTGCCAACCAGAATCAGAGCTTCGCGGAATCTGCGCAGCCCTGTCCGCTTGTCTACCCAGCCGTAGAGGTTGCACTCAATGAAGCATTGCCACGGCATCAGCTCCAGCCGGTCGTAGTCGCCCTTGGTGGGTACTAAAAAGCGCTCCATGAAGCCCACAGGCCGTGCGGCAAGGGCTTCGTCGAAGCGCCACGGGTAATCCGGGTCGTTCTGCTTTTCCAGTTCGTCCAGAAATCGGCGGCAGGCCAGACGAACCTTTTCGCCAACTACAATGCGCCCCGCTGCCGCGTCCTGCGCATAGCCGTAGCACCGCGCCAGTACGCCGGACAGGTCGGGGCTGCGCTCAGTAGGTGGCGAAATCGTCGTCAAGGTCTAAAGCCGCCGCCTTCCTGCTCGTGGGTGTCAACCGCAGTTCCGCAAGGGTTTTCCGCTGCTGATCGCAGTAGGCCCGCAGCTGCGGCACGCTCTTGTTGTCCTGCCAGTACTTCTGCCGCCCGTTGGTGTACTCGCGTCCAATGCCCCGCGCCTTGATGTCATCCTGAAGCTGCTGCTTCACCTGCTCCGCATAGGCGTAGTCGTATACCAGCATTTGATCCGCATCCGTCAGCCCGCCCTCGCGCAGCTCACAGCTTGCGCAAAGGTAGTCGTAGACCTGGCGCGCCCTTTCGTCGTTAATCCGGCTGAAATGCTGCTCTTTCATGGCTGCATTCATTCTGCACATGCCTCCTATATCTTGATGATCCGCATCCGTGTTTTTCCCGCTGTGACTTGTTTGGCCTGCTCGCCTTTTTCTGGATGTCTTTTATTATGGCACTCGCTGCACAGGCTGATAAGATTCTCCAAGCACAGTTCAAGGTCTGGGCGGGTCTCACGCGAAAGAATGTGATGCACCATGTCCGCCCGGCACGGTTTCTTCCCGTATCCTGCCCGGAATCGCGCCATGCAGTCCTGACACATGCCGCCGTCGCGCACTAATGCGGCTTTTCGCGCTTTCTTCCACGCTTCGCTGTGATAGAATGGGTAGCTGGGCTTGTAGTGTTTCATGCTACACCTCCGGGGAACGAAAAAGAGGGCAGCGGCTTTGTGCCTCTGTCCTCTCTCTTGCTTTGCTGCATTCTAATCATATCACAGGTCAAGCGCTTTTGGTAGTCTATTGGGTGAAGGTCAATGAAGGTCAATATATATCTACCGCAGCACTATGTATTTGAAGCGCAGCGGTGTGTATATCTACTGTTGGGCTATGTTTTGGTATGCGTATGCGCTGCGCTTTGGATTCACACGGGCGGCGCGTCCCGCTCCTGCCATTTCGGCAGATCGACGCTGTCGAAGTTGCTGCCGTTGCTGCCGTCCTTGTCCCCGCGCAGATACCAGCCCGGCAGCGTTGCGTCAATCTGCGCGCTGTCCATCTCTGCCAGCAGCTTCAGCGCTTCGGCTTTTTTCGCCCGTACCGTTCCGGCTTGATACCCACACGCGGCGGCGATGGCTGCGGCGGTTTCGCCCAGCACATAAAAGCGGTAAAGCACGTCGCTGCTTGCCGCGTCCAGATAATCCAGCAGCGCACACGCGGCGGCAATTTCCACCTGCTTCGCCCGTTTGCGCGCCAGCATCTGCCGCTCCAAAGTGTCGATGTCCGCCTCCAGCGTCCCGATTTTATCGTGATTTCCGCTGGCGCGGCTGCCGCCATTGGCATCCATGGGGCTGGCTGTGATGCGGTACAGGGCGCTGTTCCGCTGTTCAATGCGCTGCTGGATACGGCTGATTTCCGCGTCCGCTGCCCTGCATCGGTTCAGGATTTCAATGGCTTTCATCTTCTCACCCTCCAAAAGCGTCCACGTGTGCGCTTTTCACCTTGTCAGAACGGGCTGTCGTCGGGTTCCATCTGCGTCATACCTTCCGGCACATCGCCGCCTGATTCGCTCTTTCCGCTTAAAAACTTGACTTCTTCCGCTTGCATTTCCAGCTGCGCCCGCCAGTTGCCGTCCCGCCCCTGATAGGGCACAGCAGCCACCGACCCCCATGCGGCGATTTTCTTGCCCTTGGACAGATACCGCGCACAGTTTTCCGCCTGCGCCCGCCACACCGTTACCTGCGCATAGGTCGTCTTGGTCTGCGTTCCGCGCCGCTCGTTGATGGCGATGGACAGGTCGCAGACACTTGCCGCGCCGCTGGGTGTGTTCACGCTCCGAAGCTGCGGGTCGCGTGTCAGGTTGCCGATAAAAATCGCTTTATTCATGCGTGTCCCTCCGTTCCGATGCGCCTACCGGCGCGGATGAATCTGATGAGCCGATGACGCAAGCCGCCAGCACGCCATTGCTGTTGCTCGCAAAGCCGATGTTAAGGCTGCCGTCCGTGTCCACGTAGCGCACAATGTAGCCGTACCCAGCGTGCGGGGTGCGCAACCAGTATGCTGCTTCGTCTCCGTCCATGTCCACGGCTCTGCGCTGCTCAGCACTGTCGCCCTGCGCATACCACGGATAGGGTTCTCCCTCGCACGGAATGCCGTTGCCCTTGAAGCCCACTTCAGATGCGGACAGCAGCCACATAAGGTCGCAGGTACTGCTCGCCTCGCCGTGATCCGTGCAGGGGCGGCAGGTAGTCAGCAGCGTTTCCGCATCTTCCTCCGGGATGCCCCGGAAAAATTCATTGTTGAGGTAGAAGCGTATGGCGCTGCCGGGGTAGTTGTTGCTGCCGAAGGGGTGTTCCTTGCTGAGCTCGGAAAACCAGCGATAGGTTTCGGCGCGTTCCATGGCAACCGTCAGCGTGTGCCGGTGTCCTGCTGCCTGATCCACGTCCACGCCGATGACGCGCCACTTGATAAGCCCGAAATCATCGTGGTTCATCTGGATGATGTCGCCCACCTGATAGCGATTCTGCCCGTATGCGCCTTCCATGTGGGCGGCAACTTCTGCGAAGCTGCCCAGCGGGCGCGCTTGGCTGGCTTGAATCTTTTGGATCGCGGCTTGCAGCGCCTCCTGCAATGCCTTGCTTTCAAGCACGCGGCGCATAGCGGCAGTGCAATCAAGCGCAAACGCGGCTATTTGCTCGGCTATGTCATTCATCTGCTGGGCAACCCGCTGAAGTATTTCGGCTTCCAGATTCTTCTCATTGTGCTGTTTCATGTTGTCCCTCCTTTTTCTCATGTCACCACGGTGACGGTTCGCCTGCATACCATGCGCGATTCGGATCATCTTCTGCTTTGCGCTCCGGCGGTTCCTTGCTCCGCCAGCGGGTACAGAAACGCCCCGCCTGTGCCTTTTCGCATTCCTGTGCATAAAGGCACGTCTTGCAGTCCGGCACAGCTGCCGAACGGTTGCCGCTCATACCACCACCCCCTTGTTCTTGATGCGCTTCATGGTCTTGTAGTCGTCCCACATGGCCACCTGCTTCATCACAATCTCATACTGACACCGCGGCAGCTCTCGCACGGCTTGCGCGCCCATCGTCTGCCGGATGGCCTTGCGGATGGCAGCGGCAGCCTGCTTCTCGCAGCCGATCGCCCGATAGGAAAGGCACAGCGCCGCCGCCCGCTCCCTGATGGCGGTGTTAATGGCGGTAGCCTGCGCCGGTGTGACCTTCGTCAGCATCCGCACCTCTCGTTCCAGCGCGCCCATGCGCTCGTTCGTCGTCCGCATCATGTCCGCCATGCCGCGCATCACCACCGCGCAGTCCTCCAGCCGTTTCAGCAGCGCAAGCTCGGTCGGCGTGGGGTTTTGCAATGCCGTAGGCTCGGATACCTTCGCCGTCAGCTCATTCATGCGCCTCATCTCCCATCACATACAGCACGCCCGCGCAGCTGTTCAGCGCTGCCCGCGCACCGTCCACCCAGTCGGCAATCATGTCCACATAGCCCGCCAATTCCCGCCGCTTGCCGCCGTCCATGTTGGCCAGCGCGGTGCCCATGTGCGGGAAGATACCCGCCGCGCCGATAAATACGCGGACAGCGGCCGCAAGATCCAGCGTATCCGGTAGATTGCCCACACTGCTCGCCGTGCTGCTCTGCTGCTCCAATAGCTGCCGCTGCGCTTCCTGCCGCAGCGTGGCTTGTTGTTCGGCATAGTCCTCCGCGTCCGCCAGTTCCTGCCGCAGCGCGTCAATCTGTCGTTGGGCTTCCGGGCTGATGCCCTCCTGCGGCTTCTGCTGCTCCGCCTGTGCCAGCGCCGCCCGCAGTCGCTCAATCTCTGCCTGACGCTCTCGCTGCTTCTGAATCATCTCATAGCGGTCGCCTTCCAGCTTCCTGCGGTCGGCATCCAGCCGCGCGCGCATGTCCTGTGCTTGCTGAACCTCCTGCGCCATCCTGCGTTCAGACTTTCGCGCTTCGCTAACATCGTTCGTCAGCTGCTTGATCTGCTCTTCCAGATTGCGAACCGTCAGATTCTCTTCCGTCGCCCGTTTTGCCAGCGTCTCCCGCTCTTCCGCGTCCGGCAGGTGCAGGATGACCCGCGCCTTGCTCAGCGGCAGGGCGGCCATCGCGCTGCCCTCCGGAATTTCCCGCGCTGCCTTCATCAGCTGCTGCGCTTGCCGCAGGCTCAGTCCCGTGTTGTACAGCACCCAGTCCTCCCATTGCCCATGCGGCACGATTTTCCTTCCCTTCGCTTCGTTCAGGTAGCTGCCGATGGTTAGATAGCCCTGCACCACGTTCTGCGCTGCCGTGCGGATGCCCGTCTCGATGCGCGCTAGCGTGGCAGCGTCCTCCGCGCTGGCCACCTGGATGACCACCGGCTGAATGTCTTTGCTGCTGATAATCTCGCTCATGCTTGTCCCTCCCGCTTCTCTTTGGTCGCTTCGCATACATGGCACCGGCTTGTGCAGCAGAAATCGCGGTAGTGCTGATCGCGTTCTTCCCGCAGCCGAAAAATGCTGTCGCCCAACTGGCAGCTAATGAAGTGCTGCCCTTTGTACCCCGTCCGCGCAACGAAATACGGACAAACCGCCATGCAACCGTCTTTGTGCTTCATGCCTCGCCCTCCCAGTCAACCTGCGCGTACTCGCAGCAGAAAAGCTCATCCGGCAGCATGTCGCCGTCCGGCATGGGCGCAATGCTTTGGAGGCATTTGCGCAGCTTGCAGCCCTGCGCTTCCCTGCGCCCCTTCATGCACAGCCCGCACGTCTGCCGTGCCGCCATCCGGCTGATGTCCGCCATGTCCCGCGCATCCACAATCAGGTAATCAGGCGCTGCCAGCGGCCCCGGCAGCGTGATGCTCATGCGCCCATGCTCCAGCATATGGCTCAGCCAGCGCACGTCCTTGTCCGTCAGCGTGTCTACCAACTGCATCAGCGTCCGGGCGGTTGTCGTCTGCACCAGCCGCCAATCCCGCCAGCCGGTGGGCGACGTTTTCCGCAGCCGTTCCCGCAGAATGGGGGATGCTTTGTGGATTTCATCATCCAGCGCAGCCAGATACAGCAGCGCGGTACGTTCCTTGCCTGTCAGCTTTTCTTGCATGTTCCTCGCTCCTTTCGTTTCCTTGAAAAGCGTCCACGTGTGCGCTTTTGGTCTTATATCCATTCCGGCGGCAGGTCGCTCGTTTCTACCTGCGTGAAATTCACCCGCATCTGCTTTTCGCCTTCGTCGTGCACGCCGTCGATTTTGTCCCGCGGTATCCATAGGTAGAAAATAGAGTTGTCGCCGATGCGTTTGCTCTTGGTGGGGCGTTCTTCCGTGCAGTTCACGCCGCTGCGCAGGATGTCCGCCGTTCGCAGGTCGCGGTACAGGCTCCGCAGGCTGATCGGGAACGTGCTGCCCTGCTTCACACACAGTTCCTGCACACACTTATAAATAATCCGCGGAATGAGGTAATAATAGCTTTCATCCCTGCACCCCACCAGCTCACGCCCAACGGCCGCCGAAGGCTTGCCGCCCTCTGTTGCGCTTGCGCTGATGTCAGTGACAAACACTTCCTTGCTCGCCAGTAGCTCCGCCACGCTGTCAAGGAAGATATTCACCGGCTTGTCCTCCTTGATGATGCGCGCCTGCTCCTTGCTGGTGGCGGTCAGCGTCGCCATAGCCTCCGCAATGGCAGCCGTGCAAGCGTCCTGATCCAGCAGCCCCACATGCCGGAAGTAGAGCAGCATCATGTAGTAGCCCGTCAGGATGTGCGCAATGGTTTCCGGCGCACGGGCGTGTTGGCCTTTTGCCTTCTCCGTCGCCCATGTGCGCATGTCCAGAAAACGCTTGTGCAGCGTTTCCGGCAGTTCATCCGCCTGCGCTCGCAGCCACTCGATGTAGCCCAGCATGGCGCGCTGCATGTACCCGTTCCGCGCCATTTCCTGCGCGGCGGTCAGCTCCGCGCTAATCGGCACGTCGTTCGGCTGGATGGACACCATGTAATAGCGCGCCAGTCCGCTTTCGCCCACGTCCGGGATGTCCTCGCCCGTGATGATGGTCACGCACCGCGGCGGCGTTGCCGGTTGCAGCGTGCCGTCCGGGCGCATCCGCCCACGCTCCGCGCCGTCACCCGCCATGCGGCTCAGGCTCTGCGCAATTTCCTTCAGCTGCCGCTTTTCCTGCTGGCTGCCCGTCGGGTGAAAATCGTCCACGACGAAAGGCATATCCTTCAGGATGAACGCCCGCCGCCGGATGGTGTTGCCTGTATCGTGGAAGCTGGCGGGAAGCGTCTTGCTGGTGAAGTTTCCGAAGTGGCTTAGCGCCAGCGCCGCGCTGGTACTCTTGCGGCTGCCCGTCCCGCCCGCCAGATACAGCCCGTAGGAAGGCTTGACGTTCGTCTGGTTCAGAAATTCCCACAGCGGTGCCAGATAAATCGTCCCCAGCAGCGGGATGGCGACGTGTGGCGCGATGACGTTCCGGATACCCCAGCTCGCCGCCGCTGCCGCTTCTGCCGATATGCCGTCGAAGCCCGCAGCCCCTGCGCCGTCCAGACGGTAGCCGCTTAAACCGCCGTCCAGATTGACGCGAACACCGTCCGCACCCACCGCGCCGCCGTGGTACAGGTAGCACCACTTTCCGGCAATCTTGCGCCAGCCGGTGTGGCTGTATTCCGTGATGTGCGCCGCAGTCATCTTGCCCACCGCGGCAATGGCATAGCGCGCATGGTCTTTTGCGCTGTTGCCAGGCATCACGTTCGCTTGCAAGCCCCACGCGCTTGTGACCCAGCTCATACCGCCGAAGTCGGAAGCCTTCACCCGCGTCCGTGGCAGCTGCCGTCCGTCCTGCGTCCATGCGTCCACCTCGAACGCCATGTTGCGGTTCACGCCATCGTCCTGCATGATTTCGCTGTGCGGAATCGCCACGAAATCGCAAATGGGCTTTCGCCCTCCGTCCGCTGCCACCCGGCAAATGCAGCCATCTGCCGCGCAGTATCCCGGAATCTTCCCGAACAGCTGTGCCGCTCGTTCGCTGGGGCTGAGCCAGTATTTCACCCCAGCCGGGTCAAAGGGCAGCGTCTCGCCAATCTGCCGCGCCAGCGCATCCATCGCAGGGCGTTCGCCCATCAGCTCCACCATGTCCGTGATGTCGCCCTTCGGCGGCAGCTCCGGGCAGCAGGCTTTCAGGTTGACCATCTTGATGCTTTTCGCAATGTGCGTCAGCGACGTGCAAACCTTCCAGCCGTGCTCCTGTCCCGCGTAGCTGTTTTCGGCGGTGTCCGCGTCCGGCAGCATCACCACATGCGCGCCGCGCAGCAGCTCGCTGTAGCTGTCCGCCCACTTGCCCGCGCCCTGCGGTTGCGTAGTGGCGGCATGTCCCAGCCGTGCCAGTGTGTCCGCGTCCTTCTCGCCCTCTACGACGTACACCGTCCGCCCGTCCCGAATGGCGGCGTTGACCTCCGGCAGCCGGTATAGCGTGTGCAGCTTGATGCTGTCCGGCACGCTCCAGACGAATCCGTCCTTCTTTGCGTTCTTGTTCTCCGGCGCGTACATCCGTTGCCGGAAAGTTTTTGCGTGTTTGCCATCGTCGCCGATATAATCGTGCCGCGTCACCTGAAACAGCTCTTTGCCGTTTGCGTCCGTGTAGCTGTAAATCTTCGTGATGGGCGGCAGCGGCTTCAGCGGCTTCTTTTCCGGCTTGGCTGCTTCGGGCTTCAGCGGTGGCGTTGGAATGGCTTGACTCACCGTCATGCCCCGCGGCGCGCCTCCGTTTGGCGGCGTGTTGTCATCCCGCAGGTCTTGCACCTTCAGCCCCATGGCGTTCAGCACGTCCGCTTCGCTGCATCCAGCGTGGCACTTGAACACGATGCGCGGCGCACCGTTGTAGCGGCTTGACTGTACGTTGACCGTCAGGCTGGCCGTCCTGTCATCGTGGGCCGGGCAGCGGCAGGTATACTCGCCGGATGCGCTGTTGTGATGCTCCACATGCAGCCGGCTCAAAAACTCCTGAATATCCACGCCGCGCACCTCTTTCTTTTCATTCGCTCTGGCTGTCCTGCGCCATTCGCTGCGCAATGTCCGTCAAAATTGTTTCTTTGTTGAAGTAGTAGGCACCGCCTACGCGCTCATGGGGCAGAACCCCTTCCTGCGCCATCTTGCGGATGGTGTTGGCGCGCAGACCTGTGACTTCGCTCAGCTGTGCCGTGCTCCAGTACCCTTCCATGGGTTCGCGCTCGCTCAGCACCTCGCGCACCGTGTCCACGTCCACCAGCTGACGGTTGCCCCATTTCAGCACTTGGATTTTCCCCTCGCGGATGGCTTTGCGCAGCGCATACGCCGTCACGCCCGCCAGCTGCCTCGCCCGATCGACCGGTTGCAGGTTCATGTCCTTCCCTCCATTTGCGCCATCGCCTTGTCGATGGCCAGCACGGTTTCTTCCATCACGCGCCGCAGTTCTACCGCCTTGCGGCGGATGGCATCCACGGCAGGCAGCTCGTTCGACGTGATTTTCCCATCCCGCGCCACGGCCGCGAAGCGCATCGCCAGCTGCTGCGCATCCTCGAAGGATGCCGCCCAGCCCAGCGCCGCCAGCGCCAGTTCGCTGTTGCCGTCGCCGCCGTAGTCCGGCAGCAGCGGACAGCAGGCGCGAATGTGGTCGCCCGCCAGCTCCGGCGCGCCGTATGCCTCCACCATCTTCTGCACTACGTCGCAGGGCGGCAGCCGCTTCCCGGTCTCGAAGTCCTGCAAACTTTCCTTGCTGATGTATAGCAGCGTCGCCGTTCTTTCCCGGCTCGAATGCAGCGGATCGCGTGCCGCTGCGCGCATCCGCGCCTGATAGTAGATGTTTCCGCTGGTTTTCACCGCTTTCAGCCCCTCCGTTTTGTGATTCTTCACCATATTGCCGGGGCGTTTTCGTGGTTCTTCGCCTTGCTTCTCCATCTTGCGCCCGCTACAATATGTCTCGGATGTTGTACATTTTACGCTTTTTTTTTTTTTGTCAAGACCTTTACGCTGTTTTCTCAATATTTCAGGCGTTTTGTTCAAAAATCACAACATCCGTGCTAAACTTTTTCCGAAGTCAGGAGGAAAATGCAACGATGATTGGAAAAACGCGCCTGCGGCAGTTACGCGAAGAGCGCAACTTGAAGCAGACAACAGTGGCACAGGAAACCGGGCTTTCCCGTGGCACGATCTCGAATTATGAATCCGGCATGACCCCATCCACCGCAAACGGCACCATTCTGGCAGCCTATTACGGCGTGTCGCTGGATTACATTCTGGGGCTTACGGACGAACGGAACGCCGACGTGGGCGGCATCTCGAAGTCCTTCGCCGTGCTGAATAAGCTCACCGATGGCAAAGGCCCCAGCGCCAGCGACGTGGCGGCGCTACTGGATGCCAGCGTGGCATACCTCTGCAATGGCGCACCCTGCGGCATGACCCCCATCGTGGCGTGGAAGGCGTTCATGGCGCACCTAACGGATGCGCTTCACGCTGCCAGCAGCGGCGACACTGCGGAAATGCTGGACAGCGCAAACGCTGCCGTGGTCGCCGCGCTGGATGTGACAAAAATGCCCGCCATGCTGCTGGGCAAGAAGGAAGGGAAACAGAATGCGTAAAGTGATTTCATCCTTGCTTGTGGCGCTGCTGCTCCCTGCCGTGGCGCTCGGTGAAAGCCTGAGCGCTACACCTACGGATGAGCTGGTCGCGCTGCGCGATTCCATCAACCAGGAAATCGCCAGCCGCGTCGATACGGAAGCCGCACAGACGATTTCCGTCGATGGCGTGATTTTCCGCCTAAAACTGGTGGAAGTCGGAACGGCCCGCGACGATAACCGCGGTTTGGGTATCATCCTGCTGGCAAATAACCCGACGGATGCCTCCATGACCCCACTGTATGACTTGGGCGTAACCGTCACGCATGGCGGCAAACCACTGGACGTTTCGTGGGTGAAATCTGAGCATTTCGGCAGTTCTTCCGTTTCCACCAGCCAGTCGGCAGTCATTGCGCCCGGCGCGGTCGATATGCAGATTTTCCTCGGCTTCATCCTTGACGGGGAAGGTACTCAGGTAGAAATCACGCTTTCGCGCAAGCATACACGCGCAGGCGAAGGCCCGTACTGCGGCACGTTCTCCGTGGACATTTCCGATATGCTGCCTGCCACTTGACACGGCGGCGCTTACTCGACTATACTGAAGGAATAGGAAGTAAAACAGAATGAAGAAGCGCAAAAAGCGCGGCATTCTCTGCGCGATCGGCGCGGCGCTCTTCGCGGTCGCCATCCCGCAAATGGATTCACCCGAACCCGCCGAAATCGTGATGGCGGTTGTGATTGTCCTTGTGCTGGCGTTCGTGGCGGTGCGTTCCCTTTTCCCGAACCTCCGTCTGCGCAAGAAAAGCAAGGCAAGCAAGGCAGCGGCTGCACCCCATCAGCGCGAAGATTCGCAGCAGCAGCGCAGCTTCCCGGTCGCCAGCAGACCGCTTGCGGATGCCCCTGCGCCGAAGCAGGCTTGCCAACCGGTTGAACCTGCGCCCGTTGCCGCCCCTGCGCAAACCGTTGAGCAGCCGCGTTTCATTGATGTGGAAGCGCTTCGGCGCGGAATCGTCCGGCAGCCTGATGCTCCGAAATACCAGCACTATGAATTTCATGTTGCTGGCGTTACCTATAAATCCGAAGATGGCACGCCTCGGCAGGAATATCTGCGCCGAATCGACAACGGCATCGCACCGTTTGAAAATTCCGACTCGCTGGATGTGTCGCTTTGCCCATACATGTACAAGCCGAAGGGAAAACCCGAAGAACAGGCGATTTCCGTGCGTGTGAATGGCTACGATATTGGCAATGTCCCGCGTGAATCTGTCCCCGCCGTCATGGAGGCCATACACAAGCCGGGCGCGGTCATCAGCGCGTTCAAGGTCATCGGCGGCCATGAAGGGAAGAGCTACGGCGCGATTGTCGTCGTGCGTCACGACTTGTGACATTTGCCAAAACAAAAAAAAGCGCTCCCGTGCCAGTTTGCGCGGAAGCGTGTCACGCCCGCAAACGCTTGAAAATCAAGGCTTGCGGGCTTTTTTGTGCCTACTGTGACGCTGTGACGGATAAAATGAACATAGGATAGGCAAGATTATTTTTGCATATTGGAGGTGTGTTTGCTATGGCCATTGAAAAGCGTGGCGCAGATACCTATCGCATTGGCTTCCAAATGCCGAATGCCGACGGCACTTATAAATGGGTGCGTGAAACGTTTCACGCTACGCCAGGACTTTCCGAAGCATATCAGCGCATGGAGGCGGAAGTCGCGCTGGAGCGCCTGAAGCTGCAAGCGCAGCAGGCAAAGGACAGCCCGGAAGCTGCCGAAGCGCAGCCGAACGTCATCACCGTCCGCACGTTCGCGGAACGCTGGATGGAAAAGCACGTCCGCCCCAACTGCTCACCCGTGACATATAAGGACTACCGCTATTTTCTGGATAGCCGCATCCTGCCATACATGGGCGACATGCCGGTAAAGAAGCTGACCGCCACCTATCTGGTGGACTGGTTGGAATACGTCCGCAACGATGGCCGCCGCAGCACACGCATGGAGGAATCGCAGCTTGCGAACCCGCGGCATCCAGCAGCGACGGCGCGCCTGACTTCGGATGCCCAGCGCACGCGCCCGCTCGGTGCGCGCACCGTTCAGCATTACTATGACACGCTCAAAACCATGCTGGACATGGCAGTGCAGTGGGAAATCATCTACCGCAACCCGATGGAGCGCGTCACGCGCCCACGCGCCCGGAAGGCCCGCGTCAAGTTTCTGGATGAGGAACAGGCGGTGGAGCTGCTGCGCTGCTTGAAGGATGAGCCGAACATGTGCCTGCGCGCTGCCGTCCTGCTGGCGCTGCTCTGCGGTCTCCGACTGGGTGAAGTCGGTGCCCTGCGGCTCAGCGACGTGGACTGGAAGCGCGGCACCATCGACATCAGCCACGCCTTGAAGTACACCCCGCAGACCGGCAGCTTTGAAGGCCCGCCGAAAAGCGAAGCTGGGGAGCGAATCATCGCGCTGCCGGTCGGCATGATGGCGGTGCTGGATCAGACCCGCGCCTATCAGGAGGATTGCAAACGCGCCGCCCCACATCTCTGGGTCGGCGAAGGCTGGATTGTCCACGCATGGAACGGCGCGCAGCTGCACCATGACACGCCCAGCCGATGGTTTCGCCACTTTGCGGATGCGCATGGCTTTGAAGGCGTGCGCTTCCACGACCTGCGGCACACGCACGCCAGCACGCTGCTTGCCAACGGCATCGACGCGGTAGCCGTTGCCAGCCGCATGGGGCATGAGGATGCCAGCACAACCCTCCGCGTCTACGCCCACGCGCTTCGCCGCCGCGATGATGATGCCGCCCGCGTCTGGCAGTCCTTCCTTGATGCTGCATCCGTGCAGCCGGAAACGCCCGAACCCGTTGAAAATGACGGCTTTGCGCCCTCACCCGACGCGCAATAAGCCGATCACCCCATCTCTACCCAATTTTCCTCTACCCATGCTATCCACAGCCTGTCCCATACCTGTTCATATTTGCGAAAAGCGCACAAAAAAAGCGGCTTGCTTTGTTGCAAGTCGCTTCGTTTTTGGTGTCGAAGTGGCGGGATTCGAACCCGCGGCCTTTTGGTCCCGAACCAAACGCGCTACCAAACTGCGCTACACCTCGAAAAGCGAGCCAACAGAGGGACTCGAACCCTCGACCTGCGGTTTACGAAACCGCTGCTCTACCGACTGAGCCATGTTGGCACGGCTGAAACGATTCAGCTTTATTAGTATACCAAATGACAGGCAGTTTGTCAAGAGGGTTTCGGAAAAAATTCTGATGGATTTAGCGATTTTGCGGGGAATCTGCAGCTTGCGGGCAGAAAAAACGTTTTTTCACGGAATATTGGGGGAAGAGCAGCTTGGAGGCGCGTCTGCGGACGCGCAAAGTTACTGGCAGGGACGCTTCGCTGCCTGCG
>ERZ827498.717-NODE-717-length-41424-cov-6.026421_pt1 | contig 41424 bp, 33 predicted proteins | sample MGYA00519865_ERZ827498 | MGnify/ENA primary metagenome ERZ827498 (study PRJEB31778, sample SAMEA3449328) | human gut metagenome | biome: human gut; feature: human-associated habitat; material: faeces | place: United Kingdom | collected 2010/2012 ...
TGCCGCGGTGCTTCATGCGCTTGTACTTGCCGCAGTTGCACTCGTAGTCCTTCACGGGGCCGAAGATCTTGGCGCAGAACAGGCCGTCGCGCTCCGGCTTGAAGGTACGGTAGTTGATGGTTTCCGGTTTCTTGACCTCACCGTAGGACCATTCGCGGATGGCTTCGGGCGAGGCGATGGAAATCTGGATGGCTTTCAGGTTGCGGATGTTGGTCACATTGGCCGACGTGCCGCGTGCGGTGAAGAGATCGTCCAGGCTCATATATCTACCTTGCTTGTCAAAAGCTCGTTACAGTCGTTGTGGCGTATGGTTGACGCTCCGTCCCGGGGAATGGCGCTGCCGGGCACCGCGCGGTGGCGTGATGCCCGGCGCATCCATGAATTATTCCTCGGGTTCCTGGTCGCGCATGAAGCCGATACGCTTGGGCTTTTTCTTGCCGTCTTCCTGATGCAGGGTCACGTCGAGGCCCAGGCTCATGAGTTCCTTGACCAGAACGTTGAAGGATTCGGGCAGACCGGCTTCCAGGAAGTTGTCGCCCTTGACGATCTTCTCGTACATCTTCACGCGTCCGGCCACGTCGTCGGACTTGACGGTAAGGAATTCCTGCAGGAGATAGGCGGCGCCGTAGGCTTCCAGAGCCCAGACTTCCATTTCACCCAGACGCTGGCCACCGAACTGCGCCTTACCGCCCAGCGGCTGCTGGGTGACCAGGCTGTAGGGGCCGGTGGAGCGGGCGTGGATCTTTTCGTCGACCAGGTGGTGCAGCTTCAGGATGTACATGACACCGGTGGTCACGCGGTTCTTGAAGGGCACGCCGGTACGGCCGTCGTACAGGATGGTCTTGCCGTCGCTGTCCTTGCCGGCCTTTTCCATCCAGCCCCAGATCTCTTCTTCGGTGGCGCCGTCGAAGACCGGGGTCTTGGTCACGATGCCGTTGCGCAGCTTCTTGACCGAGGCGATGAACTCTTCGTCATCCATCTTGTCCACCAGCTCGCTGATGGCCGGGGAATCGAAGACGTCCTTGACCTCGTCACGCACCACCTGCAGGGCCGCGCCGGAATCCAGCAGTTCGGCCAGCTGGCGGCCAAGTTCCTTGGCGCCCCAGCCCAGGTGGGTTTCCATGATCTGGCCGATGTTCATTCGCGAAGGCACGCCCAGGGGGTTGAGCACGATGTCCACGGGGCGACCGTCGGCGAAGAAAGGCATGTCTTCTTCGGGCAGGATGCAGGAGACCACACCCTTGTTACCGTGACGGCCGGCCATCTTGTCGCCCACCGAGAGCTTACGCTTGATGGCGATGTGGACCTTGACCATCTTGATGACGCCGGGAGGCAGATCGTCCCCTTCGGTGACCTTCTCGCGCTTGGAGTCATAGATGGCGTGCAGGTAATCCACTTGATGGTCGTAGTCCTTGAGCTGGTCGGCCACGATGTCGTTGACTTCCTTGCTCTCGAACAGGCCCTGCAGCTTCTTCACCGGGATGGCGTCCAGCTGCTCGCGGGTCAGGGCGACACCGGCTTCCACCAGCACTTCGCCCTTCTTGTTGCCGGGGACGCTGACGGCGGTCAGCTTGCCCAGCACATGGGGGGCCAGCACTTCGCGGGTGCGGTTGCCCAGAGCGCGCATGTGATCGGATTCCTTCTGATCCAGCACGGCGGTATCGTGGGCCTCGATGGCCAGGGTGCGGTCGTCCTTTTCACCGGAACGACGGTTGAACACCTTGACGTCGATGACCGTACCTTCCACTCCCGGGGGCACCTTGAGGGAGGTGTTCTTCACGTCGCGGGCCTTCTCGCCGAAGATTGCGCGCAACAGCTTTTCTTCCGGGGTCAGCTGGGTCTCGCCCTTGGGGGTGATCTTGCCGACCAGGATGTCGTCAGGCTTCACGGCCGCGCCGATGCGGATGATGCCGCTGTCGTCCAGGTTGCGCAGCATGTCTTCGCTGACGTTGGGGATGTCGCGGGTGATCTCTTCGGGTCCGAGCTTGGTGTCGCGGGCCACCACTTCGAATTCTTCGATGTGGATGGAGGTGAAGATGTCCTCTTTCACGGTACGTTCGGAAATGAGGATGGAGTCTTCGTAGTTGTAACCGCACCAGGGCATGAAGGCCACCACCAGGTTCTTGCCCAGAGCCAGCTGGCCTTCGTCGATGCCGGGACCGTCAGCGAGGATCTCGCCCTTCTTGAACACCTGACCGGGGTAGCAGGTGGGCTTCTGACCAAAGCAGGAGTTCTGGTTGGACTTGTGGAACTTCAGCAGGTCATAGGCGCGCACGCCGCCCTGTTTCTTGTACAGGTCGCCTTCGTAGGAGACCACGATGCGGTCGGCGTCGGCGTATTCCACCTTGCCGTCGGCCTGGGCCACGATGCAGGCGCCGGAGTCGCGGGCCACGTCGATTTCCATGCCGGTGCCCACCAGGGGCTTTTCGCTGCGCAGCAGCGGCACGGCCTGGCGCTGCATGTTGGAACCCATGAGGGCGCGGTTGGCGTCGTCGTGTTCCAGGAAGGGGATGAGCGCGGCCGAGATGGAGACCATCTGGCTGGGCGAGATGTCCATGAGGGTCACCTCGTCGCGGGAGCGCATTTCCACTTCGCCCTTGACGCGCACGGTTACGAACTCGTCCAGGAAGTTGCCGTCGGCGTCCACGCGGGCGTTGGCCTGGGCCACCACCTGGTCGCCTTCGCGGGAAGCGTCCAGATGCACGATCTCGTCAGTCATGCGGCCATTGCGCACCACGCGGTACGGGGTCTCGATGAAACCGAAGTCGTTGACCTTGGCGAAGGTGGTCAGCGACACGATCAGACCGATGTTGGGACCTTCGGGCGTTTCGATGGGGCAGATGCGGCCATAGTGGGAGGTGTGCACGTCGCGCACTTCGAAGCCGGCACGCTCACGGGTCAGACCGCCGGGGCCCAGGGCCGACAGACGGCGCTTGTGGGTCACTTCGGACAGGGAGTTGGTCTGGTCCATGAACTGCGACAGCTGGGAAGTACCGAAGAACTCCTTGAGCACCGCGGCCACAGGCTTGGGATTGATCAGGTCGTGGGGCATGAGCGTGGAGATCTCCTGGATGCTCATGCGTTCCTTGATGGCGCGCTCCATGCGCACCAGGCCGATGCGGTACTGGTTCTCCACCAGTTCGCCCACCAGGCGCACGCGGCGATTGCCCAGATGGTCGATATCGTCGGCCGGACCGTGGCTGTCCTTCAACTGCACCAGCACCTTGATGGCGGTGAGGATGTCGTTGTCGGTCAGGGTACGGGAATCTTCGGTGTCGGGCAGGCCCAGGCGCTGGTTGAGCTTGTAACGGCCCACCGGCGACAGGTCATAGTAATCCGGGCTGCGGAACAGGTTGTCGAAGAAGCTGGCGGCGATCTCGGCGGTCGGCGGGCTGGAAGGACGCAGACGACGGTAGATCTCTTCCTGAGCCTTTTCCTGATCGGGGATGCGGTCCTGCATCAGGGTGTCGCGGATGGAGGAAGAGGTGTCGGTGCCCTTGGTGTGCAGCACGGCGATACGCTCGATACCGGCTTCGCGCATGCGCTCCAGCAGGCCGGGAGTGATCTCGTCGGCGGCTTCGGCCAGCACTTCGCCACTGCCGGGAGCGATGACGTCTTCGGCCAGGAACATGCCGTCCAGGGTGTCGGGACGCACTTCGATGGCCTTGATGCCCGCTTCACAGACCTGACGCCAGCCACGCTTGGTGATGGGCTTGCCGGCCTTGATGAGCACGGTGCCGTCTTCGGTGGCGATGTCGGAGTAGGCGTTGTCCTTGCGGTACAGGGACTTTTCCACTTCCCACATCAGGGTGTTGTGCGGCTTCAGCAGGTAGTGCTCGCGAGTGTAGAAGTACTCCAGGATGTCCATCTTGCTCATGCCCATGGCCTTGAACAGGATGGTGGCGGGCATCTTGCGGCGACGGTCGATGCGGACATACAGGATGTCCTTGTGGTCGAAGTCGAAGTCCAGCCAGGAGCCACGCATGGGGATGACTCGGCAGGAGTAGAGCACCTTGCGGCTGGTGTGGGTCTTGCCGCCGTCGTGTTCAAAGATGATGCCGGGGGAACGCTGCAGCTGGTTGACGATGACGCGCTCGGTGCCGTTGATGATGAACGTGCCCTTTTCCGTCATCAGGGGCAGGGTGCCAAAGTAGATGCCCTGTTCCTTGATGTCGCGGATGGTGCGGTTGCCCGTGGCTTCATCGGTGTCATAGACCACCAGGCGCACCTTGATGTGCACCGGGGCTTCGTAGGTCAGGCCCTTGGAGATGCACTCGGCCTGGTCGTACTTGGGCTCGCGGATTTCGTAGCTGACGAATTCCAGGCTGGCGGTCTTGTTGAAATCTTCGATGGGGAAGACGGTGTGGAACACGCCTTCCAGACCTTCCTCCTTATTTCGATCGGCTTCGGCAACGCCTTCCTGCAGGAACTTGCTGTAGGAGTCGATCTGAAGATTGAGGAGGTGCGGAATGGGGAGAGTAACGTTGATTTTGCCGAACTGTTTGGTAAGCTGGCCCATGCGATACCTCAAGGTAGGTAGCGGTTGCGCTTCGGCTGCCGGCGTTGCACCGGAACGTCCGGTCGGCATTCTGCCCGTGCAGACCGCTGTGGACAGACTGCCAAAACGCCAGTCATGCCGCGATCCGAAGCGTACAATCTATATCTCTCAGTGGGATCCGGTTTTCACAACGCGCAAAAAGGACAAACGACACTTCCCCGCGTTGCCGGCAGGGGTGAGGCCGCTTGTCTTGACAGAAAAGGCTATGCGCGTCGGGCGTTATCTACCAGAAAAACCAGATACTTCTCCCACAACAGTTTTGGAACGAAGAGACATACCGCAAAAGCATGGTTTTTGCAAGCACTTTTTCCGCAGCCCGGAAGCGCCCCGGAAGGGAGAGGGGGCGAGGGCGGGACGGCTGCCGTGAGCAGCCTGGGCAGTATCTACCATGCCTGTGCCGCCGGGGCAACGCCGAAAAAAAGAAACTCCGTCTTTTTTGTATGGAAAAAGACGGAGCGTCAATGAAAAAAAGCAGGCTGCATCAAAAAGACACAAAAGGGAACCCGCAGGCTACCGGCCGCCTGAGGGCAGGCAATAAAAAAGGCGGGGTTTGCACCCCGCCTTCAAAAAGATCGGAAAAACCGAACTTACTTCACTTCGACAACAGCGCCGGCTTCGGTCAGCTGCTTCTTGGCTTCTTCGGCTTCTTCCTTGCTCACGCCTTCCTTCAGGGTGGAGGGGCAGCCGTCGACCTTTTCCTTGGCTTCTTTCAGGCCCAGGCTGGTCAGAGCGCGCACGACCTTGATGACGCCGATCTTGTTGGCGCCGGCTTCCTTCAGGATAACGTCGAATTCGGTCTTTTCTTCGGCAGCGGCAGCGGCGCCACCGTCAGCGGGGGCGGCCATCACCATGGCAGCGGCGGGAGCGGCAGCGGACACGCCGAACTTTTCTTCCAGTTCCTTGATGAATTCGGACAGTTCCAGGACGGTCATGTTGGAGATGAACTCAACAACCTGTTCTTTGGTCACGGACATGGTAAACTCCTAGCTCTTTGGCTAAAATTTGGTTGATTGCTTTTCTTGCTGCGAAAGCCTTAGGCGGCTTCGCCCTTCTTTTCTTCGATGGCCTTAAGCGCATAGAGCAGGCCGCGGAGAACGTTGGCGAACAGCGAAACAAAATTGGTGGGCACGGCGTTCATGGTGCCGAGCAGCTGACCAAGGAGCTGTTCCTTGGACGGCAGCTCGGCCAGGGCTTCAACCTGTTCGGCAGACATTTCCTTGCCTTCCAGGCTGCCGCAGCGCAGCTGGAACAGCTTGCTCTGCTTAGCAAAATCACTCAACGCCTTGGCCACCGCCACGGGGTCATCGAAACCAAGGGCAATGGCGCTGTTGTCGTGGAACTTGTCCTTGACAACGTCATGCGTGCCACCGGTAAAAGCGATACGGGCCAACGTGTTCTTGACGACGTAGAATTCGCCGCCAGCCTTGCGCAGGTTCACACGGAGGTTCGTCAGCTCTTCCACCGTCATGCCCTTGAACTCGGTCAGCACCGCAAAAGAAGCACGATCGGCATTCGCTTTGATCGCTTCAATGACGGCTGCTTTTTCAGACCTGGTCACGTGATACCTCTCACGTTCGGGGTTGCCGGGTGGAATGCCGAGCCAAAGATAAGTCTGGACAGGTGGATTAAAGGCCTTGCGGCCTGCCTGCCGTCTTCGACTCGAATTCCCTTGCCTTAGCCAGTAAATTCAAATGCGGGGATTGCTATTACTGCAATCCCCGCACGATGTCAACTAAAAAATGGGCTTAGCCTTCCAGGAATTTTTTCACCTGGGACATATCGATCTTGAAGCCGGGGCCCATGGTGGTGGACACAGCCATGGAGAGCATGTAGGTGCCCTTGGCGCCGGAGGGCTTCAGACGATTCACGGTTTCCAGCAGGGCCTTGAGGTTGCCCAGGATCTTTTCGGGACCGAAGGAAACCTTGCCCAGAGGAGCGTGCAGAACACCGGCCTTGTCGACCTTGAAGTCCACGCGACCGGCCTTCAGTTCGTTGACGGCCTTGGTCACGTCGAAGGTAACGGAACCGGTCTTGGCGTTGGGCATCAGGCCGCGGGGGCCGAGCAGACGGCCGATCTGGCCCACCAGAGCCATGACGTCAGGGGTGGCGACGGCGGCGTCGAAGTCCAGCCAGCCTTCCTTGACCTTGGCCACCAGGTCTTCAGCACCCACGAAGTCGGCGCCGGCGGCGGTGGCTTCGGCCTGCTTTTCACCCTTACAGAAAACGGCCACGCGAACGGTCTTGCCCAGGCCGTGAGGCAGGGTCACAGCGCCGCGCACCATCTGGTCGGAGTACTTGGGGTCAACACCCAGGCGGATGGCCACGTCGACGGTTTCGTCGAACTTGGCGAAGGAAGCGCCCAGGGATTTGCTCACAGCGTCTTCAACGCTCAGGCGTTCCTGCAGGTTCACGCCTTCGAGAGCTTTGCGAAAATTTTTGCCATGCTTGGGCATGTCTTTATCCTTTCGTTTTATCTCCTGCCACACATGGACTGCTCCAGGTCTGGCAGTACAATTGATCAACGAGGGGCAGCCAGGCTGCCGTCATCCGGTAAACCGGTCCCTACTTGATTTCGATGCCCATGCTGCGGGCGGTGCCGGCGATGGACTTCACAGCGGACTCAAGGGTGGCGGCGTTGAGATCGGGCAGCTTCAGCTTGGCGATTTCTTCCACCTGGGCCATGGTCAGGCTGCCAACCTTGTTACGGTTGGGTTCACCGGAGCCCTTTTCGATCTTGGCGGCCTTCATGATCAGCACCGCAGCCGGGGGGGTCTTGGTGATGAAGGTGAAGGAGCGGTCAGCGTAGACCGTGATGACCACAGGGATGATCATGCCCTTCTGGTCCTGGGTGCGGGCATTGAATTCCTTGCAGAAGCCCATGATGTTCAGGCCATGCTGACCCAGGGCGGGACCCACCGGCGGGGAGGGGTTGGCGGCGCCGGCCGGAATCTGCAGTTTGATTTTGGCAACTTCTTTTTTGGCCATGATGTTCTATCCTTATGACTGGAACAGCGCCCTGCGGCGCTGCTCCGATGCTAGCCCTTGGAAACCTGCACGAAATCCAGTTCCACCGGGGTTTGTCTTCCGAAGATGGAAACGGATACGCGCAGCTTGCCCTTTTCGTAGTTGACATCGTCCACGACGCCATTGAAGCCCTCGAAGGGGCCCTCGATAACCCGAACGTCGTCGCCGCGTTCGAAGTTGAACTTGGGCCGGGGGGTCTCCTGGCGACTTTCCATCAGCGAGAGGATGCGCGCGGCGTCGCTTTCGCTCATGGGAGTGGGGCGGTTCTTACCCCCCACAAAACCGGTGACCTTGGGGATGGACTGCACCAGATGGCAGGAAAGATCCGTCATAATCATGCGGATCATCACATAGCCGGGGTAGAATTTGCGGGTACTGGTGCGAGGCTGCGAGCCGTTCTTGGAAGGTTCGATGACCTTTTCGGTAGGCACGACCACTTCCTGGATGAGGCCATTGTCCTCGCCGGAATCCATCATCGCCTTAATGGTCTTCTGCACGCGCTGCTCGAAACCGGAGTAGGTGTGCACGATGTACCAGCGAGACTTCTTCCCCAGTTCGGAGTTCTCGTCGATAACGGGAGTGTTCATATGTGCCTTCAGGAGAGGATGCTCTTGATGATGGCCGAAAGCCCCAGATCCACGAGGCCAAGCACGATCGCCATGACGGCAACAAAGCCCAGAACCGCAAACGTCGCTTTGCGCGTTTCCTTGAGCGTAGGCCACGTAACCTTACGCAGTTCGCCGCGAGAATCTTCGATATATTGCGCCAGGCGGGAGATGGGGTTGGGGGTCTGTTCGGTCTTGGAGTCGGCTTGCGCGGATTTCTTTACCATGGTGCTTCCCACAAGATAAAAAATGGCAGGGCAGGAGGGATTCGAACCCCCAACTTGCGGTTTTGGAGACCGCCGCTCTAGCCGTTAGAGCTACTGCCCTGCGTACCGTCAGGGGGGAGGGGTGCTCCCCCCTGCGGAAGTATTGTTACCTGGTTTCTCTGTGAAGCGTGTGCTTCTTGTCCCAGGGACAATATTTTTTCATTTCCAGACGCCCGGTGGTGTTCTTCTTGTTCTTCCGGGTGCTGTAGTTGCGACGCTTGCACTCAGTGCAGGCAAGGATGATATTCACTCTCATGGTACTACTCGATGATTTCGGTCACCACGCCGGAGCCCACGGTACGGCCACCTTCACGGATGGCGAAGCGCAGACCGGCTTCCATGGCGATGGGGGCGATCAGTTCCACCAGGAACTGGCTGTTATCGCCAGGCATGACCATTTCCACACCTTCGGGCAGGTTGATCACACCGGTGATGTCGGTGGTACGGAAGTAGAACTGAGGACGATAGCCGGAGAAGAACGGGGTGTGACGGCCGCCTTCTTCCTTGGACAGGACGTACACTTCAGCCTTGAACTTCTTGTGGGGCGTGATGGACTTGGGAGCAGCGAGCACCTGGCCGCGTTCCACTTCGTCACGCTTGGTGCCGCGCAGCAGCACACCGATGTTGTCACCAGCTTCGCCCTGGTCCAGCAGCTTGCGGAACATTTCCACGCCGGTGCAGGTGGTCTGGGCGGTGGGCTTGATACCCACGATTTCCACCACGTCGCCGACCTTGATGATGCCGCGTTCCACACGACCGGTCACCACGGTACCGCGGCCGGAGATGGAGAACACGTCTTCGATGGGCATCAGGAAGGGCTTGTCGATGTCGCGCTCGGGATCGGGGATGAAGTCGTCGCAAGCCTGCAGCAGTTCGATGATGCACTTGGCTTCAGGAGCGTCGGGATCGTCGCATTCCAGAGCCTTCAGAGCGGAACCACGGATAACGGGCACGTCGTCGCCGGGGAAGTCGTAGGAAGACAGCAATTCGCGCACTTCCAGTTCCACCAGTTCCAGCAGTTCTTCGTCGTCCACCAGGTCGCACTTGTTCAGGAACACGACCAGCTGGGGCACGCCGACCTGACGGGCGAGCAGGATGTGCTCACGGGTCTGAGGCATGGGACCGTCGGTAGCGGCCACCACCAGGATACCGCCGTCCATCTGGGCAGCACCGGTGATCATGTTCTTGATGTAGTCAGCGTGGCCGGGGCAGTCCACATGAGCGTAGTGACGCTTTTCGGTTTCGTATTCCACATGGGCGGTGGCGATGGTGATACCACGTTCCTTTTCTTCGGGAGCCTTGTCGATTTCGTCGTAGGAAATGAAGCTACCGGAGCCCTTCAGACCGGCAATCTTGGTGATGGCGGCGGTCAGAGTGGTCTTACCATGGTCGATGTGGCCGATGGTACCAATGTTAACGTGGGGCTTTTTGCGTTCGTATTTTTCCTTGCCCATTGTACGTCTCCCTGAGGATAAAATTTGTTGCGGTTACTGTACTTTCAACCTTGAGCATGGTTTCGAACGCCTGCTCCCGGTTTCTTGCCACTGCCCGCATAAGTCCCTGTGTTGTTGCCCAGGGAACGTGCTTTGACAGGAAAAAGGATGACTGGAAGGGAAAAATGCAGGAATGGAGCGGGAAACGGGATTCGAACCCGCAACCCTCAGCTTGGAAGGCTGATGCTCTAGCCGTTGAGCTATTCCCGCATCCTCGATGCGCGTTGTTTTGCAGGTCAGCGAACTGACCCCCGGGTTTCGGCATGGCCCGGTACTGCACCGTAGTTCCCGACAGTCTACCTGTCTCCTACAGCCAAGGCAGTTGTTAGCATGTGCCACACTTCTTATTCAGAAGTGGTGGAGGGGGGTGGATTTGAACCACCGAAGTCTTACGACGACAGATTTACAGTCTGTTCCCTTTGGCCACTCGGGAACCCCTCCACTCTGAGTTGCAAGCGATGTTGGCTTGCAAGATTTTCAGTCTGGCGTGGGCTTGTCCGGCTTTGCTTCCGGTGCCCTGCTGCCCCGTTCGGCTTTCGCTTTCGTGAGGCATTCGTCAGCAGCAAGGATGTGTTTACGGAAAACCGGCCCCTTTGGCAAGCACTTTTTTGCATTTTTTCGATTTTTTTCGTTAAAAAATAAAAAATAAATAAAAACAATATGTTATGAATATGCCTAAAAAGCCCGTTTTCCTTGCTTCAGGGGCTTTTATGGGCTTTTTCGATCAAACGGGCTTCAAAAAGGGCCTGAAAAAGTTGTTTCAGCTCGTGCCGGATGCGTGTTTTGGGGACGTCAGGGAAGGTCTCGGCCAGCAGGGAAAGAGCCTCGTCACGTGAAAGGGGAGCGGAAAGCAGCTGCCAGACCACGGCTCCGGTGCCATCGAGACGGAAGATGTGGTTACCGTGGCTGTCCGTGAGGAAGATGCTTTGTCCTGCCTGCCGGCAACTCAGGCCCGGGCGTTGCTGCCACAGTGTCCTGCTGTCCCCCGCGTCACCGTCGGTCTCGGCTGCGGGAGGCCGACCGGCTGAGGGACGAGCACAAGAGGCAGAAGAATCCGGCACGGGAGGAAAATCCGCGGGCAGGGGCGCAGCCGGGGGCAGCAAGGGCGCCTGCCGTGCGAGGAGCCCTGTGGCTTCATCCAGGTCATCATAGCGGAGGATGCGGCAGGGCAGGGCATCCAGCAGTTGCGAGCCCAGCCTGAGGACCTCCGGTGCACCGCCATCGGGGATCAGGAAACGGGCCAGCACGTTGTCCATGCCGGTGGCGGCAGAGGCGGGCAGAAGAACGGCCCGGCTGCCGGGCGTGCGTTCCAGCAGGATCACGGCATCCGGGGCGTGGCGTTCGCCCCAGGGCGCCAGATCGTCCGGGGAGGGAGCCAGGTAGCCATAATGGCGATCACGTATGCCCGGACGCTCGTTCATGAAGCGTTTCAGGGCAGGGGAAGAGGGCGGGGGCAGGCGCAGGCGGGGAGCTACGCCGAAGGAAAAGATTTTTCCCCGGTGGAGGCCCAGCAGGTCGTCACCGAGCCCCCGGGCTGCACCGGCCATGAGACGGGTGACCAGCGTGCTCTTCCCGGCGCGGTTGTCGCCGCAGAAAACCAGGGTGCGCCCATGCAGGCACACGGCCGCGGCATGGAGGGAGATCAGGCGGGGGCAGGCATGACAGCAGGCGGCCACCAGCTCGATGGCCAGGCTGCACAGCAGACAGGCCCGGGAGGGCTCGTAGCGGGGAGCGGGCAGCCAGGGAGAGCGCAGGCGATAGCCGCGCCCCTGTGGAGTGATGACCAGCAGGGGCGCAGTTTCGTGCAGGCCGGATGGCAGCGTCCCGGAGATGGACGGGAGCCCCGCTGGTTGCGGGGCGTGCGGCCAGAGCCGGAAAAAAGCATCCAGTGCGGGCAGCAGGCCTTGGCAGTCATGCAGTCGCACGGCTCCCGGCACACCGGCAAAAAAGACATCCTGGTGCGCCATGCCTAGTAGCGATCCGGCCGGAAGCCCCCCAGGGCGTCATTGAACGTGTCACGCAGGCGATCCCCGGCCTCACGATGCCAGCCTTCATTATAGCGGCCGTCGTAACGGTCGTCATAACGGTCACGGTAATCATAGTTGCGGGAGGGGCGGGAATGGCGACGCGAGGGACGGCTGCGGCGGCTGCGTCTGGAGTAGCGGCTGCGCCGGGAATAATGGCTGCCGTGGGAAGAACGTCTGCGCCGCCGGTGCGAGGGCCGGGAGTGGGCCTCGGCTTCATTGACGCAGAGCAGGACCGGCGTGGCATAGAGCAGGCCCGTGGCGACCAGACCGGCCAGGAAGGAACGGCGCTTGTTGCGGAGGCTGTCTTCGGAAGGGGCGGACGATTCTGTCTTCATAATGCCCTCCTGCCCGGGAGCGGGTCAGGTAAAAGTATCCTGAATAGCAGACGAAAAACGGTCTGTCGGAGATTGTGCCAGCAAAGCGGGGTCTTGCCAAGGGGGCTCCGCAAGTCTGACGGAGCCAGTCTGCTGCGTCAGGCATGAGCAAAGCGTCAGGGCGTGGCATGGCCGTACGCCCTATGTCGGCGTTTTTTTCGGCAGGGCATCGTCCGCCAAAGGATGCGGCTTTGCAGGGCATCCTTCCGGTCTGCTTCCATGTGCCGCTGCCGGCGGGTTGCCGGACATGTCGCGGTGGCCCCGCTGCGGACTGCGTCCCCGGCAGGCGCGTCACGGCACGGGGCGGCATGCCGTCAGCAGGCCTGTTGCCGGGTCCGGGCCAGAAAGGCGTCGGCCTTGTGGTATTCCGGCTCATCCAGCAGGCTGGTCACGGTAAAGACCAGCAGGGAGAGGCAGACGCCCAGGATCACCTGCAGGGCCGACTGCTGCTCCCAGAAGGCGGGCAAGGGCATCCCCAGGAAGATGGCCAGATTGTACAGGCAGTAGGCCAGGCCGCAGAGCATGGAGCACAGGGCGCCCCTGCTGGTGCCGCGCCGCCAGAAAAAGGCCAGGACAAGCGGTACGAACACGCCGGTGGTGATGATGTCCGAGGCTATCCAGGTGATCTCGAAGATGGAACGGATGCGCAGGGAGATGAGGATGCCCACGGCCACGATGACCAGCGTGGCCAGCCGGGACAGGCGCAAGCGGGTCTTTTCGTCGTAGCTGCCGGGGAGCAGGTCCATGACCAGGGTCATGGCGCCGGTGTTGATGAGGGAGTCCATGGTGGACATGATGGCCGCCGAGATGCCCACGAAGACCACCGCCGCCAGCAGGGGCGACATGGAGCTTTCCACCAGGGCGGTGACCACGCCGCCCTTGGGCAGGGTATCGAACAGGACGATGCCCGCCATGCCGGTAAGGACCACGATCAGGTACAGCGGGATGTAGACGAAGAAGCTCATGACCGTCATGCGCCGGGCGTCCCGCGTGTCGCGTGTGGCCGAGATGCGCTGCCAGACATTGGCCTGGATCATCCACGAGCAGCCGAAGGTGATGACGTACATCAGGTACTTGGGGGCGCCTGCGGTCAGGCTCATGAATTCCGGCCTGCCGCTGCGGGCCGCCGCCTCCGCGATGGGGCCCAGGCCGCCGCATTCCTGCATGGCCACCACGAAGACGGCCAGGGCGGACAGGAGCAGCAGCACGAACTGGATGATGTCCGTGAGCACCACGCCGCGAAAGCCCCCGAACATGGAATAGACCAGCACGATGAGCGTCCCGGCCAGCACGCCGCCCTCATAGCCCATGCCGAGGAAGGTCCCGAAAAAATCCCCCACGGCCACCATCTGCGAGGCAGCGGAGAACAGCATGAAAAACAGGATCATCAGCGCCAGCAGCCGCGCCACGGGACGGGAATAGCGGGCCTCCATCATGGCCCCCTGGGTCAGATAGCCCACGCTGCGGATGGCCCGTGCCCCCAGGCCCATGAGCAGGGTGGCCACCAGCACGGGCACGCCGTAGTACCAGAAGGCCCCCATGCCGTCGGCAAAGGCCAGATCCGCCGTGGACAGGGCCGAGCCCCCGCCCCACCATGAGGCGATGAAGGTGATGGACAGGGCCCAGAACGGCAGGCTGCGCCCGGCAAAGAAATAATCTTCCACGTCGCTGTTCTTTTTTTCTTTGAGGACGACCAGCAACAGGATGGCAAAATAGAGGACGAGCCCGATAAGGGAAGCGGTCTTGAGCATGGGGATTCCGCGAATGGCTGAAAGTGGCGGGGCGTTGGGGACAGAGGATCAGCGGGCCAGATTGCGCAGGAGGCTGTCCAGAACAGCCATGCAGGCGGCCTGATCCGCGGGCGGGACGTCCTGCCAGAGCCTGCGGTGCAGTGCCGTGGAGATGTCCGTCTGGACATGGCGCAGGGCCTCGCCCCTGTCGCTCAGGGACACGAGCTGCACCCGTGCGTCCTGCGGCGAGGGACGGCGCCGGCAGTAGCCGCGCTCCTGCAGGGTATCCACCAGGCCCGTGACCGTGTTTTTTTTGCGGCCTATGCGCCGGGCCAGCGTGCTCATGGGCTGGGGGGATTCCTCGAACAGGGCATGGAGCACGGCCCCGTGGGCGGGCAGCAGATCGGTGATGCCGCGGCGGGCAAGTTCGTCGCAGATATGCTGGTTGGCCTGCTCCCGGATACGGGAAAGCAGGTCGATGATGTCATCAGGTGAGGTGGCAGGCATGGGGCCTCCGTGCAGGAATTCGGGCGTTTTTAGTTCGCGGGCGAACTAATTGCACGAATGTTCTGAAAAATCAAGCAGGAAGCTTGGACTTAACTTTTTATATATAATGTGATATAATTTATAATTATTTATAAATTGTGCTGGAATTCTCTTTTGCCAGCAGAGCAACAGGAAAAGGCAATCACGCTACTTTTCCATAAAGTGAAGGATTCATGGATAGTTGTGCCCTCGAGGCCAGTGTTGCATATGAGGATTTGGTGGAGAGCGTGCTCCATGCTTACCGGGATGATTCCCAGAATTATCCCTGGATAGTGGGATTTTCCGGTGGCAAGGACAGCACGCTTGTAGCCCATCTTGTCTTTGACGCCGTAATGCAGGTGGCCCCTCGCAGGCGAAACAGACAAATCTATTTTGTTTCCAATGACACGCTGGTGGAAAGTCCCTTTGTGACCCGGCAGGTGCAGGAGCAGTTCGATATGGTGCAGTGCGCTGCGGACTGCTTTTCCTTGCCCATAACCACCGTCATTACCCGGCCCAAGCTGGAGCATACCTTTTGGGTCCTGCTCATCGGCAAAGGCTATCCCTGTCCCAACCAGAAGATGCGTTGGTGCACGGACAGGCTGAAAATCAAGCCTACTTCTCAGTTCATCTTGGACAATGTTTCCCGTTTCGGGTCGGCCATTATTGTGCTGGGTGTCCGCAAGGATGAGAGCTCTAGTCGTCGCCAAAGTATTGAGCGGCACAAAAACTTGGAGAATTCGTACCTCACACCGCATGGTACCTTGCGCGGGGCTTTTATCTATCGCCCCATTGTGGAGCTGACCACCAGCGATGTCTGGTATCTGCTAGGGCATTACGATCCCCCGTGGGGCGGGACGCATGAAAAGCTGATTCAGATGTATCGGGATGCTGAAGGGGGAGAGTGCCCCATGGTGTTGAGCCAGGAGGAGGCGCCTGGCTGTGGCACCAGCTCCAGCCGCTTCGGTTGCTGGGCCTGTACTGTGGTCAACAAGGACAAAAGCCTGCAAGGCTTTGTGAACTCTGGACAGAAAAAATATCAGCTACTCATTGATTTTCGGGACTGGCTTCAAGCCATTCGCAACGATCCTGCGTACCGCCAGGCACGACGGCGCAACGGTCAGCTGACCTTCCAAGCTTCAGGCAAAATTATTGGCGGCCCCTTTACCCTTAAAGCCCGGCAGGAGATACTCCAGCGTCTGCTAGATGTTCAGAAACACTACGGCGAGCCTTTGATTTCCGAAGAAGAGATTCGTCTAATCAGAGAACTGTGGGCCGCTGACATAGCGGAAAAATTTTCACGAGGCTGTGATGAATGAGAAAGCAGTGATGGATCTGCCCCTGTGGAGCGATCCCGATACCAGCAGGCTATTTAAAAAAATGTGCTCTGACGCCGGTATTTCACCAGCACTTATGCGTGAGCTAATCGCATTATTGCGAGAATATCAGCATAAAGAAAGAATGTTTGGTCTTTATGATGATATGGATATGTGTTTTCAAAACTATGAGGAAAAGTAATGCGTATTTCAACAGTAAAGCTTATAAATTTCAAATCATATAGAAATCAGGTTTTTACCTTTCCTCCTCCACGTGGAAATAAAAATTTGGTGCTTATTGGCGGCCTAAATGGATTTGGGAAGACCTCATTTTTAGAAGCACTGTATTTGGGATTATATGGATCTGAAGCCATGCTTTACTTGGCTAGGGCAGGATTAAAAGTTGATAAAAAAATAACTTATGGGAGATTTTTAGCGCGGGCTTTCAATGGAAATGCAGATGCCTGTAGCCCTATGTCTATTTCTATTGAGTTTCTTGATAATGATAACTCTGGATTTGATATTACTCGCACATGGTACTTTGATAAAAATAGGGCGTGGGATGATGAAGACTTGCAAATATATAGTGTAGAGAATGGGGTTCGCAGAAAAACCCAAAAAGCACAAATCCTGCCAGAAATACTTGAACAACATTTTGTTGTCCCCAATCTCGCCCCATTTTTTTTCTTTGATGGAGAAGAGGTTAAGTCATTAGCAAGCAAAGACAAAATAGAACAGGTTAAAACTGCTATTGATAATTTTTTGGGTATTGTTGTTCTGCGCCAATTGCAAGCTAAACTTCGGGACTATCAGCTCAGTCGACGTCGAGGAATTTCTCAAGTTGATGAATCTCAGTTGAATACATTGTCTGAATCTATGCAAGTATTGGAAGATCGTATCTCTGGATTACAGGAGAAAGAAGCTAGTCTTGTAGCCCAACAGGAGATATTGGATCAAGAATTACTCACAATTCAAGATCGTATGGTGACCCTCTGAGGGACGGATGGAAGTATTGCTTCTATCAGTGAATTGGCGAAGGAAATTAACAATCATGAGATTCAATTACAACAATCTCGTACAGAACTTAACGAGTTATTAAGCTTAAAACTTTCTCTCAATCTTATCTCAAGGCATACCGTACAGACTTTTTTAGATCAAGTTCGTCGAGAACAATCTACGCGAAAATGGAAACGGGAATGTGACGCTCTTAGACCACAGCGGGAAAAGTTTCTTTCCTGCTTCTTTTCGTTTGACGAGTATTCTCCACCTTTGATGGCCTTGCAAAAAGAGCAGTTGCATAGTGCCATTTGTTCTGCATGGGAGTCATTGTTTTCTCCACCGCCAGCCAATTGCGCATCCCGTTGTTTTCATTCCTATTTGAGCGATGAGATGTTGAATCAGGTTCATGCGCAGTATGAAAAATCGCGTGTGGGCAGCAGAGAGATCGCGGAAAAACTTGAAGAAGTTGATCTTTTTGAGCGTCGTCTCAATTCTTGGCGTATGCAGATGGCGAAGCTTGAAGGTTTGGATAGCTCTAGAGAATTGGTGAAGCGACTTAAACAGCAAATGCAAGATGTGACCTCACAACGGGATCGCTGCCTTACAGAATTATCAACAGTCAGGAATAATTTGCGTGCAGATCAGGCGGAACTCGAAAGTGTAAAGGCCAATTATGCACGAGAGAACAGCCGTTATCTCGAAAATGCGCCGACAAATTCACTGCTGCATAGGGCAGAAAAAATATACCAGTTTATTGATGCCCTGATTTCAAAACTGTATGGGCTTAAAATGCGTCAGCTGGAAGATGAGATAACCTATGTTTTTCGCGAATTATCTCATAAACGCCAAGTTGCACGGATTACATTAGATAACGATGCTACAGCACGCTTATGGAGTAGAGATGGGCAGGAATTAGACTTTGATAAATCTGCTGGAGAGTCTCAAATTTTTGCAACGTCTTTGCTGGCAGCTTTATCAAATATTTCTGGTGTAGATGCGCCTCTGGTAGTGGATACTCCGTTAGGACGTCTTGATAGTAAACATCGTGAGAATATTTTACGATTTTGGACAAAAGATAGTAGTCGACAGGTGATTTTGTTGAGCCAGGACAAAGAAATTGATGTTATCCAGTATCAACGGCTAAAACCGTCTATTTTAAAATCTTACCTTTTGACCCATCAGGATATGGGGAATGGTATTGGCCAGACGACAGCAGATGAAGGGTATTTTGGAGAGGAGGATGGTCATGCCACTCGATATGAATGAGTTGTTTGCAGCGAATTTTTCCATAAGCACAATTGCAGCTGACAAAGCACGAAAGTTGAAGCGAGACTTGGGCTTTGACCATAATTATGAAATTGCTCGTCTGGCTATGGGACTTTCACTTGGACAGGAAAGATATCCCGATAACGTGGGAACAGGAAGTTCTGGCAGTATCCGGGGGAATATTTTATTTGGTAAAGATGACTACCCGTTGTGGGTTGGAGTACTGTTAACAAATTATCTTCAATTCCATCCAGATGACGAGGAGTCTGTTTCCATATCCTTGCTGCAAGCGGTGGTACGTGCCCATTGGGACAACGGCGTTCGCATTATGGCTGACCTTTGGGAACAGTGTGACGAGGATGAGAACAAGTTCTGGATCAAGCTTGTTCGTAGCTATGCAGATTTACCCGATGTTGTCCAACATGAAGTAAGTGGGTCTGGTACTGTTTCTCCCTCCTACAGCCCCGGCGCCGTACGTCTCGTGCTGGGCCATGTACTACGCAAGAACGGCGAGACGGGAGACGAATTCGCTCATGATGTCAACGGGAAGGGGTATGCGCCGCACATCGCCATCATGGGGCAGGCCGGCTCGGGTAAGACGCGCGTCATGACGCATATCTTGCAGCAGATGAAAAAGCAGGCCCAGTGTCCTGTCATCTTGGTGGATTTGGGCAAGGGAGATTTAGGGCGTAATGATGCCCTGATTCAGTCGCTGGGTGCTACTGTGCTTTCCGTGCCGGAGCAGCCCATTCCGTTGGACATGTTCCATGTGGCTGACATGTCCGACACCAACTTGACCACAGCGGCTATGGAAAATTTCCGTGACGCTTTCGCCCAGGTGGCAGGCAAGCTGGGGCCCAAGCAAAGTGACAATATCGCCGAGGCGCTGCTGCCTCTGTTCCGTTCGCAGCAGCGTATCACTTTCCAGAAGATCAAAGAGACTGTAGATGCTTTTTACGCTGATCACGGCCTTTCCAAGGACAGCGTGGTATCCACGGTCAACAGCCTCACCCTCCGCGAACTGTTCCGGCCGGAGCTTTCACCGGACGAGTTCTTTGGCAAGAGCTGGGTCATCACCTTTGCCAATGCCCGCACAGAGGTCAAAACTTTTGCTGTCTGCCTGTTATTGTCTGCACTGGACTTCTACCTCAAGCGTCAGCCTGAAGCCGCGCTGGATACAGACGGCTATCGCTCACTGCATCTGGTACTGGCCATTGATGAAGCCCGGGAGCTGCTGGGTATGAATCATGTGGGCTTGGCAAACAATATCCGTCTGCACCGTTCAAAAGGCCTTTCTGTGATCTTGGTCTCCCAGAGCCCGGATGACTATGACGGAAAGAAAGATGATTATCTGGAAAATATTGGCCTGCCTCTCTGTCTCAAGACTAATGCGGCCAGCCCGCGTAGTCTGAAAAATATGTTTAAGGGAGACGTCAATTTTGCTTCCTTACAACCTGGGACCTGCTATAGCGTAGACGCCAGAGCCAGCAGGCCGGTTTTACTGAAACTACAATTCGATAACTAGTTTACCTTCCACAGTTAGCGAGCGCATAGAAAAAAGCGGGGCATTGTGTGATGTCCCGCTTTTTCTTGGCCATTTTTCCATTTTATGGAACTGACAAGCGGGATAACAGGCAAAACAAGGAGGTCCTCATGGATAGGAACAGGCCTGTGTTTCCCTGTCCGCATTGCGGTTCCCGCCACACGACGCTGAACCGGGCAAGCCTGTCTTTTTTGCCGGAGTGGCTGCGCCGTCTGTTGCCCGTATCCGGGACCTGTCCTGCGCAGGGCAGGATCATCCTCGCTTGCAAGGATTGCGGGAAAAGGTTCGTCATGTATATCATGTAGGGGGAGGGCCCCCGCCATGGCGACCATGTTTCCTGCTGATGTGACGTCGTTCCTGACGACCGGCGAAGAGGCAACGTACAGTTTTCTGCAACGCACGGCCCGGCCGGACGGCAAATTCCTGTGCTGGTACGCGCCGGACATCGAAGAGCGCGAGCCGGACTTCATCCTGCTGTCGCCCGATTGCGGCCTGGTGGTGCTGGAGGTCAAGGACTGGCTCATCGACCAGCTGCTGGAAGTGGACGGCAAAAGCGTGCTCCTGTCGGTCAACGGCCGGGAGGAGCGGCGCAAGCAGCCTTTGGCCCAGGCGCGGGAATATGTGGGCAGCCTGCTCACCCTGTTGAACAAGCACGCGCCCCGCATGGCGGACGGCAAGCCTTTGCTGCCCTGTCCCGTCACCGGCGGGGCCGTGTTGCCGCATATCAGCCGTGAGGAATTCCGGGCGGCCGGTCTGGGCGAGGTCATGGAGGAGGGGCGGATCATCTTCTGGGATGAGCTGCACGAGGAGTCCCCGCTGCGCCGGGATGCCTCGGGCCGCAGTTTCGCGTGCTGGCTCGCGGAGCATTTCCCGCCCCTGTTCCCCTTCCAGCTCTCGGGTTCCCAGATCGACTGGCTGCGGGCCCGGATCTTCCCCGTGGTGCGGCTGGAACTGCCCGTACGCGGCGGGACGCATGCCTCGGCCCAGGACGAGACCATCCGCGCTCTGGACCGCGACCAGGAAAATCTGGCACGCGGCATGGGCGCCGGGAAACAGCTCATCATCGGGCCGTCCGGCAGCGGCAAGACGCTCATCCTGGCGCATCAGGCCTGGAACCTGCCGCGGGTGGACAAAAAGATCCGCCGTGTGCTGGTGACCTGCTTCAATCTTTCACTGGTGGGCTGCATCCGCCGCTTGCTGGCCCGCAAGGGCGCCAGCCTTGGCCCGGACGGGGTGGAGGTGGTGCCGTTCTACACTATTTGTGAGCGTATCCTGGGCGAACCGCTGACCCATGCCGAGGAGAGCGAGTATTACAACATCATCGTGCAGGAGGCACAGGAGCGCCTGCAAGGGGAGCATCCGCTCAAAGGGCACTGGGATGCCATCCTGGTCGATGAGGGGCAGGATTTTTCCCCGGAGATGGCGCACGTCCTGCTGGCCCTGCTGCCGCCGCATGGGGTGCTGACCGTGGCCCAGGACGAACAGCAATGCCTGTACCAGCCGGAGGACAGCGGCTGGGAGAAAATGGGCATCGCCGGTCTGCGGCTGCGCCGTCTGCAACGCCAGTACCGCAACACACGGGCCATCGCCCGGATGGCCTTGCGTCTGCTGCCGGAAGGTGAGCCCGTGCCGGAGCTGGCAGGCGCGGAAGGGGAAGCGCCCTGCTGGCTGCAAAGCGCCGATGCGCCTGCGCTGGTGCGCGATGTGGCGGATGCCGTGGCCACTCTGGTACGGGAGGGCGTACCCATGAGCGAGATAGCGATCCTCTACGCTCATTCCCGCATGGAAGGGCTGGCGTCCAGCCTGCCGGAAAGCCTGCTGGAAGCGGTGGAGGCCCGGGGCGTCATGGCCCGCTGGGTGGCCCGGGATACGATCAGCAAGCGCTATTTCGACATCACCACGGACAGCGTCTGCATCTCCACCATCCACAGCGCCAAAGGTCTGGATTTTTCCCATGTCTTCCTGCTGGGCATGGATCGCCTCCAGCCGGAGAAGCCCCGCCAGCGGCGTCTGGCCTATGTGGGGATGACGCGCGCCCGGAAGCATCTGATGCTGGCTATTTGCGGCCGGGAAGGGCTCGTCCCCTTGCTGGCAGCGGCAGAGCGGTAGCCGCTTGATAGCCGTCTGCTGTCCTTCAGATGCTGAGAGCAGGAGAGCCGGCCGGTGAAAAGCCCCCTGTGCGAAAGCCCTTGCCAAGCGGTCAGGATTCATCTAAAAGAGGAGAAATGCTGGTGTGGCTCAATCGGTAGAGCAGCTGATTTGTAATCTGCAGGTTATGGGTTCAAGTCCCTTCACCAGCTCCAGGAAAAAGCAAAAAGCCCTTACGGGAATCTCCGTGAGGGCTTTTTTGTTTTAGGCCAGCTTTCGGATACTCTTTTGCAGGGAGCTTCAAGTCATGTATCCGCAACGGAGCGTCATGACATGCGGGCTTGCAACTGCGCTCGAGCCTCCCCATTTCAATCACGCACCCGTGAGGGGGGCGACCCGCAGCTCTCAATCAGGCAAACTATGCGCATCAGTTTCAATCCATGCATCCGCGTAGGGTGCGACATGATGTGCCAGCCGCGCCAGAAGCGGGGCTGATCGTTTCAATCCACGCACCCGCGTGGGGTGCGACGCCTTACGGGGCATGATGTAGCCTCCTTTTCTGTGTTTCAATCCACGCACCCGCGTGGGGTGCGACTAGCACGATCAATGCCCTGTCCCATATCTTTAAGGTTTCAATCCACGCACCCGCGTGGGGTGCGACCCGTGCTGGCCCGGGGCCATGTGCCCCTGCTGGTGGGGTTTCAATCCACGCACCCGCGTGGGGTGCGACAGCGTACCCAGCAGGAGCGTGTAGAGCAGCAGCAGTTTCAATCCACGCACCCGCGTGGGGTGCGACGGGATATAATGACCATATTCTACGCTTTACTGGAGTTTCAATCCACGCACCCGCGTGGGGTGCGACACGAGCGTCCGAGGGACGAATGCCCATATCCATGAGGTTTCAATCCACGCACCCGCGTGGGGTGCGACTTTGTATCCTCACCCTTTACAGATTCCTGGCGGTACGTTTCAATCCACGCACCCGCGTGGGGTGCGACTGGTGACGTTGGTGGTGGCACGTTTGGTCATGGTGTTTCAATCCACGCACCCGCGTGGGGTGCGACGCTGTCGCTGATAAGGACAAGATTTTTGGGTACCAGTTTCAATCCACGCACCCGCGTGGGGTGCGACTTTTCCTCCTCTACCAGCCGCTTGCAGGGCAAAGAGTTTCAATCCACGCACCCGCGTGGGGTGCGACCGGAGGCGCGGGACTACCTCATCGAGATGCAAATGTTTCAATCCACGCACCCGCGTGGGGTGCGACCGCTGCCACACAGGGCTGTTCACCCGCGCCGGGTTGTTTCAATCCACGCACCCGCGTGGGGTGCGACTGTTTCAAGCCGTGAGGAACGTCTTTTTGGAGGTGTTTCAATCCACGCACCCGCGTGGGGTGCGACACCAGCCGGAAATCATCGCCGTCAGGCTCGACGCGTTTCAATCCACGCACCCGCGTGGGGTGCGACCGAGCGCAAGGCCCGCAAGGCCCACCGGTGCATGGTTTCAATCCACGCACCCGCGTGGGGTGCGACGCTGGCCGTGAAGGTCTTGGGTGTCTAACATGCTGTTTCAATCCACGCACCCGCGTGGGGTGCGACCAACTATTTTCGGAGAATCGTATGGCAAAGAAAAGAAGTTTCAATCCACGCACCCGCGTGGGGTGCGACCTGTTCTTGGGCAGCAACATCTTGGCTATGTTGAGTTTCAATCCACGCACCCGCGTGGGGTGCGACACCTTTCGCCGTATTCACCAGCAGCATAATATCGGTTTCAATCCACGCACCCGCGTGGGGTGCGACCGCTACGAGGTCACGGTATCGCCGCCATGCGCTCGTTTCAATCCACGCACCCGCGTGGGGTGCGACTCGGCGGCTGAGGCTCCGCCATGACACGATCATAGTTTCAATCCACGCACCCGCGTGGGGTGCGACGCTCCGCCAGATGATTGAAACAGGTTGGACGGATGTTTCAATCCACGCACCCGCGTGGGGTGCGACGCGAAGAGAACGCGCCGGCGAGACCGACGACGAATGCGTTTCAATCCACGCACCCGCGTGGGGTGCGACCATTTGCCTTTCGTGCTTACAATTACATTGTAAATGTTTCAATCCACGCACCCGCGTGGGGTGCGACGCATGATCCCGGGTCTGGGCCAGCACGTTGGAACGGGTTTCAATCCACGCACCCGCGTGGGGTGCGACGGCCCGTGCGTGTGCTGTGTGCCCGCGAGGTGCAGTTTCAATCCACGCACCCGCGTGGGGTGCGACGCGCGTTCTACTATCTCGACGGCGGCTCGATCCAGTTTCAATCCACGCACCCGCGTGGGGTGCGACGTAGGAGGCGGATCATGGACAGCCTGGCACTCTCCGGTTTCAATCCACGCACCCGCGTGGGGTGCGACGAGAAAAAAAATGCTGCTCACCTTCGACTTCAACGGTTTCAATCCACGCACCCGCGTGGGGTGCGACTGCCGACACCCGCCACGGGCTGGAACCGTTCAGGGGTTTCAATCCACGCACCCGCGTGGGGTGCGACCGCTCCAGCCCACGGCCTACACCATCCAGTTTGAGTTTCAATCCACGCACCCGCGTGGGGTGCGACACGGCGTCCATGTCCGTCTTGAGCACGGTCAAGGAGTTTCAATCCACGCACCCGCGTGGGGTGCGACGCCACGTTTGTGGACTACGATGGGATCCTGCACCTGTTTCAATCCACGCACCCGCGTGGGGTGCGACTGTTTCCATGTTTTATCCAGTAGATTCCCGTGATTAGCAAATCCTTTTCGAGGATGAAAAAAGATTCAGGTCAAAGGCAGGACGTTTTTTCAAACTGGAAATATATTTTTTAATGATATCAATATATAACAGGCCTCGATATCCTGCCGGGAAAAGACGCCCCATAGAGGTCCTCGATCAGAATATCAGCGGACCTTCCGGATCGTAGGCTGCCTTGACGCCGATATGCTCTATCTTGCTTCGCCAGTGGTTCCCCAAAAAATAGAAGCGCAAGCTGTCCCGTTCCGGGTCCATCTCGTCCAGGAGCTGCGCACGCAAGACCTGCCATTGGGCATTATCGAGCAGGCACTCAAAAACAGAAAACTGGACCCGCTGCCCCCAGCTGGTGCAAAGCCTGGCTATGCGGCGCAGCCTGCGTTTGCCTGCGGCATCCTGTGTATTCACGTCATAGCTGACAAGGACGACCATGATCACCTCACGACAAAGGGGGGATAGGCTTCCAGATCATCACGGAGGGTCCTGGCCAGCAGGCGGGCCTGGATGAAAAAAACAAGGCCGACAGCCATGCGTTCATGGAGGAAGGGATGCTCCACGTCGTCTTTTTTTCTTTCCTGCCAGGCAACGATGACCTTTTTTCGGCTTTTTTCCTTCATGGTGACAGCTCCCGACGGTGCGCGGATGAAGTCCTTTGCCGTCAGCTGCTGTCGGTTGATGAGCGACAGGGCCAGCCTGTCCGCAAGATACGGACGAAATTCTTCCATGATGTCCAGCGCCAGGCTTGCCCGGCCGGGGCGTTCCCGATGGAGAAAGCCGACGGCCGGATCCAGGCCGACGCTTTCGCACGCGCTGCGGATATCATGGGCAAGCAGGGTATAGAGAAAGGAAAGGAGACAGTTCACCTCGTTCATGGGAGGGCGCCTGCTCCTCTGCTCAAAGACCATGCCCCCGGCACGGCATTGGGGACGGATGAGCAGATCGAAGGCTCCGAAGTATGTCCGGGCGGCATCGCCTTCCAGCCCTCGCAGGGTCTCCAGGTCGTCTTCCCGGCGGAGCTGCCTGAGGGTATGGCCCAGGGATTCGATGGCGGCGGACAGGGCCGGAAGAGGGGCGTTGCGCGCCTGTCGCATGAGTATGGTCCTGCAGTTGGCCACCTTGCCTATCAGGAAGGAGCGCGCAAAGTCGGCCGTCTGCCGGGGGCTGTCGGTCGCGCGGTACTGGGCCCGGCGCAAGAGCACGTTCCCCCTGGTCGGGCCCTGGACAGACGCCATGAAACGGCCGCTCTCGGAAAACCAGGAGACCGTGACGCCCAGTGCCGCACAATGTTCCAGAAGATACGGGCTGCAACTTACCCGGCCAAAGCAGGCGATGGACTGGAGTGTATGCAGGGGGATGGTCCCAAGGCTCTGTCCGTCATGGTGCAGCTCCACACATTCCCCCTGTTTGGAGAGCCAGGTATCCTGCGTGGTGACGAACAAGGTATTCAGATAGCGTTTCATCCCTCTTCCTCACACAGTTTGTCCAGATAGACGGAAACAGCAGGCGGCGAACCGGGCATGCAGCAGGCAGCAAGCGAGCAGGAAGAACAGACGGCGCTTTTTTGTGCGCAGGGCAGCCGGGCGCTTGCCAGCATCTCCCGCACGGCCGCGACGGTCCGCTCCGTTTTTTCCCGAAGCTCCGGGCTGAACCGCACCAGCGTACGCCGGTGAGGCGTGCCGTAAAACAGGGCCCCTTCGGGGATGGACGTGGCAAACATCTCTTCCAGACACAGGGCTTGCCCGCAGAGCTGGATGCTGTCCGCCAGACAGTCTCCATGGGGAGAGCCTTTTTTGTATTCCACCGGGTAGGGCCGCCATCGTCTGCCGTCGCGGTGGAGCTCCACGGCATCAGATTTGCCGCGGAGCCCCAGCCGCGTGGAATGGAGTTCAAGGTCTGTGACGATCCTGACGCCGTCCCGCAGCCGGGTCTCCCCGCTGTGGACGGACTCGTGCAGCAGGCGTCCCGCGGCGGTGTGCTCGTTTTCCGTCCATATCTGTTCCATATGGATGAGCGCGCACTGCCGGGGACAGACCACATAATGCTGCAGGGCGGACAACAGGATGTCGTGCATGGCTACAGGCGTTCTTCCACACTGATGCCTTCAGGGCAGGTGCCTTCCAGCGTGACGGCATAATCCGCAAAGCCGCGGGCCGGGCCTTCACTGGTGCGGCGGCAGTGCACCATATCGAAAAGCTTTTGTGCGGGCGCGTTGCCCATGCGTTTTTCATGCTTGAAGATGAACAGCTTGCGGGCGCCCATCTTGCCGCGTGCCGCTGAGCGGTCATGCTCGAACATGTTGCTGAGCGCCACCCACAGCAGGTCCAGGTCGTCATCGGCAAAGCCGCTTTTTTCTGCCAGCGGGACGGAAACAAAGCCCTCCATCCGGTACAGGCCGTAAGGCACGATGAACTTGCGGCCCATGGTGCGCTCTTTTTCCAGGTCTTTTTCATTGGTCACGGCCATACGCGTGATGCTCACCTCGGCAGGGACGACGGGCTCCACGCTGCGGGCAAAGGTCAGCTGCACCGGGCCGCGTACCTGACCGCAGTTCACTTCCGTGCTCATGACAGCGCCGAAGGTACGGATGTCGAAAAAGTTCTCGCACATCCAGGCCGTGACGGCGCGGGCGTCGTCAGGCTTTTTGGACAGCTTTTTGGATTCCGCCTTCAGCGACAGGGCCGTGTAGGCTTCCTGGTTCTTCTGGTTGAGCACGGCTTTTTCCTGCACATAGATCCGGTAGCCGGTGGCTCCTTCCTTGGCCAGCTCCACATAATTGCGCACCTTGCGCTTGAGGCAGACGTCCGTCACCAGTCCCAGGCTGGTCTCGGGATCGATGCGGGGCATGTTGCCGGCGTCGGGATCGCCGTTGGGGTTGCCGTTCTCCACGTCGAAGAAAAGCACGAAGTCATAACGGTTCGTGATGGCAGGCATGGCAGTTCTCCTTAGTTTTCGGCGTCGTCAGCCGTCTTTTTCTGATAGAGTGCGTTGTTCTGATGATAGTAGCCCAGCATGAAGCGGCCCTGATCCTCCAGCGAGAGCACAGGCGGAAAGACCGTCATGCCGTCCATGATCTCGCTTACCAGACGGGAAAAGCGGATGTCGTAGCCGGGATGCTGCTTGGCACTTTTGGAGATGTGGAACTGGGCCGTCTTCAGCAGCTGCGGGAACACCAGGCAGGGCCGCGTCGAGGCCGCGCCGATGTAGCGTTCCCGGAGCGACGCGTTCACGCTGCCCAGCGCGTCGGTCTGGGCTTTTTCCAGGACCGCGAACAGGCGGCCCAGCCGGTAACCCTTGTTCTGTTCTTCCTTGTCCAGTGACATGGTGGCTCCTTTTGCTGTCGTATCGCAAAGATGGGCCTTGATGAGCGCGGCCCGGTAATAGGTGACGTTCTTGTCCGCGTGGATGCGCTGCAGGGCGGCAGTGTACATGCTTTGCGGCCAGGCGCGCCCCAGCAGGATGCTGCGCAGCAGCTGTCCGCCGAGAGCCGTAAAGGTCTGCTTGATTTTTTGGGGGCTGGCATCCTTACGGTCATGATTATTTTTATTTGTAGCTGAGACTGAATCTTGTCTGGACTTTTTCTTAGGAGCTAAGTCTAGGAGAATCTGTTTCAGAGAAGGATATTTCGGAGTGCTGCCATTGGGGCGCTCAATGGCGAGGTCACGATACCAGCGGCCGAAACGTTGCAGCAGATTGCCGAAGGTGTCCGTGGCCCAGAGACGGATGCCCAAACGACTTCCATTGGCGAGCCCAAGCACGAAGAAATGTACGCTAGTGTCGATACCGTCCTCTTCGTTGACGGGGCGGCCGCAGGCCATGGCTGTCAGCAGAGACCGGACCTTGTGCAGCAGTGCGCTGTCTTGTGTCTGTTCGGTGGCGTCGAGACCGTCGAACAGGGCTCCGAGCAGCGATTCCTCCGCACAGGTCCTGTCCGTCCAGAAGACGATGCTGTCCTCGCTGAGATGTACCACCTGTCCGTGCTCCTTCTGAAGCAAATAGTTCAGGGCCGTGGTATAGCCGTAGGCCGCGCGCGGGCTGACAGGGGCGTTTTCACTTTGCTCTTTGCCGAAGGATTCAAATGAGGGGCGATTGAAGGAGATAAGGGCGGCTTCCGCCTTGACGCCTGGGATGTTACGGATGGCCGGATGTACTTTCATGACAGAGCCTTGCTGACCAGTAATCAGGCACTGTCCTTGGACATATGTATCTTGCCTTGTCAGTGAGTTGAGCCAGAGACCGTACAGGGCCGGTTGTTGGTGCAGAAAGGACGCCTCTCCCTCAAGCTGGAAGACCAAATTGGCATCTAGCAGGGCCTCTCGTTCTCTAATGTTCTCGAACTGCTCTGGAGTCCAGCGTTCGAAAAAGGCCAGGAGGGCACAGGTATGCCTATCAGGGCTGGCTGCGCATATCGCTTTGTGGAAGGCGCGAAAGGATGCATATTTTTTGGCCGTGAAGGCAGGATTACCCTTACTATCGACTCCTAACACATAGCCGGTATTGTCCCAGAGAAAATTGGGAAGGGCTTTTGTGGCAGTTCGTTTCACCGCCGCCGGTACGAAACGGCGCAGCGGCTTGCCTTTGCTGTCGCGCAGGTCATGCACGCCTTTCAGGCTGCCGTCTTCGCCGATGACCAGGGCAAAGTGGATGGCTTCGGCGCTCATGCCTTCGGGCGGCATGCCGGACTGGGGATCCTGCGTCATGCGTTCGTAAAAACGGTACAGTTCTGTCAGATACATAGGGTTTCCCTTTTCCAGCGGGCCACGTCGATGATCCCCTGTTCCAGGCGCGGACGATAGAACAGGGGCTTCATGCCGTGGGCATAGTCGATGTCGTACAGCATATAGCCGAGATCGCGCGGCGCATCGTGGGCCAGGCTGGAGGCGGGCATCGCATCCTCTTCTTCCAGAAGGGAAAAATAGGCGGGGAACTCACGGCAGCCCAGACAAGGCTGCTGGAAGCACTCGCCATTCCGTGCGCGGCGCCGAAAGATGTCGATGTGCTTGCCTTCGTTGTCCGACGGGCCGGCTTTGTCCGTCAGCTCGAAATGGGCCTCGATGACGTAATCCACATGCCGCAGCAGCAGGGTGGACCGTTGCTGGCGGCATTCGTCGGCGAACAGGTACAGGGGCGTGCCGTTCTTTGCCGCATTTTTGACGCTTTTCAGGCTGGGGCCCTTTTCCGAGACCTCGTTGCGCCGGATGCTGTCGAACACGATGGGGTTCAGGACGTGGATCCTGTCCACGAGCCAGCGTATGGCCGGTTTCCAGTGGATGGCTTCAAGGATGCCGCGCATCGCCGATGGCGTGGGGACATCATAGCTGCAGCGTTCCCCCTTGTTTTCCGGGCGGGTGAACAGGGCATAGTCGCCCCAGACCCGTAATCTGACTCCGATCATGGGAGCCTCCTTTCAGTTGCTGTCCTTGCCGGGATCTTCCCGGCCTGTCTGGCGGATCAGAAAACCAGATCTGCCGAGGAGATGCCGTCCGCCATCCGCACATCCAGTCCGGTGTCCTCCGCATAGCCCAGACCGCCGCTGAGCAGGTACACGCAGTCATGGAGGCACTCCAGCCGGCCGGCCTGTTCCAGGGCTTCCCGTTCCCAGCGATAGACCTGGACGCTGTAGGATTGCAGCCTGCGGAACACCCGGGAGAGGAGGGCCTGCTCGTTGCGCAGGCAGGTGCGCAACTCTTCCGGGAGCTGGGATTCGATGACCACGCTATCCGTTTGAGATTCGATAAACTGGAATGTTCTGTCGATCTCCGCAAAATCCGCATCCAGCTTGGGGATGCGGTAAAAGCGCGGGTCCAGTGCGGCATTGGAGGAGGTGACGAGCTTCATCTTCCGGAGGATGGCGTGCTCATCGAGCAGTTCCGGGTGGCTGTACAGGGCCTGGAAATAACGCCGGATGGTCGCGGGCCCGAACAGGTCGTCCGCATCCTGGACAAGGGCACAGGCCTCGCGCCTGCGGTTCAGGTCGGCGGCCCGGAGGGGAACGGGCTGTTCGCCGTCAAAGACGCAGACCTGCCCAAGCTCCCGTTCTCCATGCCTGTTGCAGCGCCCGGCTGCCTGGGCAATGACATCGAGGCCGTTGCGTTCGCGGTAGACCACGGGAAAGCTGATATCCACGCCGCACTCGATGAGCGAGGTGCTGATGACACGGCAGGGAAGGCCGCTGGTCAGCCTTTCCCGTATGGTCTGCAAGGTGCGGCTGCGGTGGCAGGGCGTCATGTACGCGCTGAGATGGAAAAGATCCTCGTTTTTGCCGCATCGCTCGAACAGCGCGCGGGCATGGCGCCGTGAATTCAGGATGCAGAGCACCTGGCGCTCCGCCAGCAGGCGTGCGCCCAGTTCCGCATCGGTGAGCATGGGCTCAAAGGTCGTCCGCACGCGTTCAAAGATCCTGAACAGGGCCGGGAGGGTCGCTTCGGGCACCAGGCTGCGGACTTCGTCCGGCTCAAACCCGCAGGGCAGGGCCGTGGAGCGCAGCAGGGCCGGCTGGGTGGCCGTGCAGAGGACGATGCTTGTCCCGTAGTGCCCGGCAAGGCTGCGCAGGGCTTCCACGCAGGGGGCGACAAAGGGCACGGGGATCATCTGGGCTTCGTCGAGGATGACCACACTGCGGGCGATGTTGTGCAGTTTGCGGCAGCGGGAAGGCTTGCAGGAAAACAGGGATTCGAAAAACTGGACGGACGTGGTGACGATGACGGCTGCTTCCCAGTTTTCCGTACTCAGCCGGTATTGCAGGCTGGCCGTGCTTTCGTCATCACCTTCGTCGGGATGGACGAAATTGCTGTGGTGTTCCAGCACCACCTCATCGCCGAGCGCCTCGCGGAATATTTGGGCGTTCTGTTCGATGATGCTGGTGTAGGGCACCACAAAGATGATGCGGCGCAGATCGTGCCGGATGGCGTGCCGTATGGCGAAAGACAGCGAGGAGAGCGTCTTGCCCCCTCCGGTCGGGACTGTGAGCGAGAACAGGCCGGGAGCGGCGGCCGCAGCCTGTTCGCACTGTTCGCGGATGAAGGAGCGGGCCAGGGCGATGGCCTTTTGGCGGTCACTGCTGCCGCAGGGCGCGGCCGCGCCTGCTTCAAGTTCTTCCGGACTAACACGGCTTTCGTGCAGGAAACCTTTGCGATGCAGATAGTCTTCCAGACGGGCGGCCAGCGGCGACAGGGCGGGGACCGCTGGCCGGAGCCGGTAGATGTCGGGGGTGCAGAAACGTTCCGTATCGAGATAGTCAGCATCCACAAGGCAGGAAAACAGCATGCGCAGGGCAAAGCAGATGCGGAAGGGATCAGGATGGCGTCCCTGCTTGCAGATGAGCGGGAGAAGCTCCTGGTAGACGTCCATGGGAGAGGCCGGAAGCGGGATGGCCGCGGGGTCCCAGGAGGGGAGCTTTTGGATATTGCCGGGAGCAAGGCGGTGGTCGAGACCGGTACCGTATTCGGATCCGGCGTCGGGCAGGCCGCCGTGATGTCCGAGGATGGGATAGGCCAGAAAACGGGACAGCATGGTGCCCAGGGCGGCGGTCTGCCGGGATGGAGACGCTTCCCAGCGTTGCCCGAGCAGTACGGCCCCTGCTGTGGAATGATCGACACGTGGGCCGCCTTCCAGCCTGCGCTGGAATCCTTCTGTGGCTTTTCCGGCATCGTGGTGGGTACCCAGCGTCGCCCCTGTCCTGGCGGCTCCGAACAAGGAGGCAAAGTCCGCTGCCAGCCTGCCGACGTTGTCCAGATGCTCCTGCAAGGTCTGCCAGTCTTTTTTCGGATGGCCGGCGAGCGTATGCGCGTACAGCATGCGTCCCTCCCGAGAGTATGGAAAAATATATGTGTCTTTATTTTATTGTATCATTTTATTTGTAATGGCTGCAATGCGAACGCTGGAGAAAATCATGCCGGCTTTGTGATGTCTTGTTTTTCTTCTGTGATTCCAGATTATTGAAGGCTGTCGCGTTGTGTGTGAGGGGCTTGGAAGGGCGTCGTGCGTCACTGCTGCGCCGACAGGCTGGAAAGATTGCTGGATCGTCTGCCCTGCGCATGACGGAGAGGGAAAAAGTCCCGTCCCGCAGCTGCATCCGGCATAAAAAAAGCCCGGCATGGAGCATTCCATACCGGGCGTGCCTTGCAGGCGGATGCCGTCAGCCCGTCAGGCCGCGGCGGGGAGGTCCTTGCCGATCAGGCAAAGAACATCTTGGACAGGGTCATGGGATCGATGTACTTGCCGTCCTTGTAGACGCGCATGTTGCCGGAGGCGATCTCGTCGATGAGGATGACCTTGCCGTCGGCGTCATAGCCATATTCGAACTTGATGTCGTACAGGACCAGGCCCTTTTCCTTCAGGTCGTCGGCCACGATCTGGGTGATCTTCTGGGTCATGTCCTTGATGTCGTCGTACTGCTTGTCGGTCATCACGCCCAGGGCCACCAGGGCGTCCTTGGTGACCAGGGGGTCGCCCAGGGCGTCGTTCTTGAAGGTGGTTTCCACATAGGCGGGCAGGTCGGCACCTTCTTCGATGTAATCACCGTAACGGCGGATGAAGCTGCCCACGGCCTTGTGGCGGCAGATCACTTCCAGGCCCTTGCCGAAGGGCTTGGCAGGCAGGACTTCCATGGTGGTGTCGGCCAGGTTGGCGCTCACATAGTGGGTCTTGATGCCGGCGGCATTGATCTTTTCGAAGAAGTAGATGGACATGCGCAGGTTCACGTCGCCCACGCCGTCGATGGTCAGGCCCACGGAGTTCTCGCCGGGATCGAAAACGCCGTCCTTGCCGGTGCAGTCATCTTTGAACTTCAGCAGATAGTTGCCGTTTTCCAGGGCATAGACGTTCTTCGTTTTGCCAGTGTAGATGAGCTCCATTTTCGATACCTCCGTGAAGCTATGGTGGGAGAAAAATTTTGTTTCGGCCCGGCAGGGCCGGTCAGAATCAAAAAATGTCCGGTATGCATATAATTATTATAGTGTGAAATCAAGCAGGGAATATGGGGGATATTTTTTACTGCATAAAGGCAATACATTAAGAAAAAGAGTGAGTAAATTTTTTATTTTTATCTAATTTTATAAAAAAATCCTGTGCGATGGATGAAAAAAAATTCCATAAATGGCATTATTATGTAGTGTTACATTTGTTTTTTCTGTTTTTTGTTGCAGTATGTTGAAAGCATGATGGCTGCATTGGGACCACGCTTTGTTTCCCGTACGCTTTTTTCCCTGATGCATGGCCCTGCGGCTGCCTGCGAGGCCTTGAAAAAAAATGAAAAAAGTCCCCTGGCCACGATGGTCAGGGGACTTTTTGTTTCAGGCAGGGACCCTACTTGTTGTCAGCCAGGTTGGCCTGTTCGAATTCGTCCAGGGCCTTGCTCACGACCTTGGCCAGACCGATGAGGGCGATAAGGTTGGGGAAGGCCATGAGGCCGTTGAACATGTCGGCCAGTTCCCACACCAGGTTCACCTGCAGCAGGGAACCCATGACGATGAAGCACATCACCACCACGCGGTAGGGGGTCACGCCGCGGGTACCGAACAGGTACTTGACGTTCTGCTCACCGAAGAAATACCAGCCCACGATGGTGGAGAAGGCGAAGAACAGCAGGCAGATGGCCACGAACTTGATACCAAAGGCACCCAGACCGGTGGAGAAGGCCTTCTGGGTCAGGGCGATACCGGTGGTGGTACCGTCCAGAGCGCCGGTGACGAAGATGACCAGGGCGGTCATGTTGAGCACGACGAAGGTATCGATGAACACGCTGACGATACCCATCAGGCCCTGCTGGGCGGGGTACTGCACCTTGGCCACGGCATGGGCGTGAGGCGTGGAACCCATACCGGCTTCGTTGGAGAACAGGCCGCGGGCCACACCGTAGCGGATGGCTTCCTTGACACCGGCACCGATGATGCCGCCGGTGGCGGCCGAAGGATCGAAGGCGCCCACAAAGATCATCTTGAAGGCGGGGATGATCTGGTCGGCATTGCTGAGGACCACGAACAGGCCGCCGATGACATACAGCAGGGCCATGAGGGGCACCATCTTTTCGGTCACGGCAGCGATGCGGCCGATGCCGCCGAAGAAGACGAAGGCACCGCAGGCGGCGATGATCAGGCCCATGACCAGGGGCGGCACGTCAAAAGCGGTCTTGAAGGCGTCGGCGATGGAGTTGGACTGCACCATGTTGCCGATGCAACCCAGGGCGATGATGATGGAGACCGAGAAGAACACGGCCAGCTTGTGGCTGCCGAGACCTTTGGAGATGTAGTAGGCGGGGCCGCCGGTGATGTGGCCGGCGTCGTCGCGGGTGCGGTAGACCTGGGCCAGCACGGCTTCGGCAAAGATGGTGGCCATGCCGAAGAAGGCGGCGATCCACATCCAGAAGATGGCGCCGGGACCACCCATGGCGATGGCGGTGGCGGCACCGGCCAGGTTGCCGGTACCCACCTGGGCGGCGATGGCGGTGGCCACGGACTGGAAGGAGCTCATGCCGTGCTTGTCGGCGCGCTTGCCCTTCAGGGAAAGGTCACCGAAGAGCATGCGCACGGCCTGTCCGAACTTGCGGATCTGGATGAACTTCAGCCGGATGGTGAAGTATATGCCCACACCACACAGCAGCGGGATAAGGCAGTACATGCCCCAGATGAAGCTGTTGATGTTGGAGACAAGTTTCGTCAATTCTTCCATGGTTTCCCCCTCAGGCTATCCGGCCTGCATGTCATCCGGCAGGAGAACCCCGTGTCCGTCCGTCGTCTGGCAAGGCATGTCGAATATGGAATGATGGTGTCATGTTCCCGGCAACCTTCGCGAGATTCATGTATGGATGAATGATCTGCATCCATACGGGGCCAAAAAAACAGCGCGTCCTTTTTTCGTTCCGGGGCGGGCCCGGTACGGATGCCGGTACGGTGGTGTCCGGCGGGCAGGGGCGCTGTCATTGTTCGCTATGGTTGTCGTCTATTTATCTATGCATGTGCGACATTAAACCGTAACGCGGAAAATGTCCATGCCGGAATTGATTGGGAATCATTTCCCAAGCATCGCGTGGAGAGCAAAAAAATATGCGTGATGCCGGCTTGTTGGCTGCCGTTTCTGGAAAAAGTCCTGCCCCGGGATGAGCGGATGGGAGCGCCCTCGCTCTTGCGGTCCGGAGAGGGACATGCAGCCCGTCAGGGACGGGAAAGACCGGGATCAGGGGCCGGGAGGGCGCGTGCCCCGGTAGTGGCGGACGCCGCAAAAAAGATCGCCGTCAGGGGGAAGGCATGCCAGGGCAGGGAAGGAGAGGCGGACGAAAGGCGGACGGGGCTGGCGGATCCCGGTGATGGAAAAAATTGACCTGCATCCCCAAAAGGAAAATCAGCAAGGGAAAAAGAAAAAGGGACCGCACGGATGGCAGTCCCCAATGGCATCAGTCCTCGTCCCGGACGCTGCTGCGGCGTCTGCGGCGGGGCTTTTCTTCTTCCACTTCCTCGGGAAGGTCGGGCGTGGAGAGCTGTTCCCGGATGCGGTCGCGCTCTTCCCGGGGCTTGGCCACCAGGCGCAACTGCTTGACCAGCACCTTGCCGATGACCAGCACTTCTTCCACATCGGCCAGCTGTTCGAAGTCCGGGGCATCGGGGCTGAAATCTTCGGGAGCGTCCCGCAGTTCTCCAGAAGTCATCCTGAAAATATACATGACGTGCCTCCGTGGCAGCAGTTTTGAGTTTTTCGTATCCAGCTGGACAAAGGGCGACGTGCGCAACAGGGCCAGCCGTTCTTCCGTCATGGCGCGACAGGGGAAATGCCGGCAGGCCAGACAGGCCAGCAGGGGCCGCTGATGCCCCTTGAGCGGGCAGCGGATGGCTTTTTCCGTGGGGTCTGCGTATCTTCCCATGACGAACACCTTTGCCTTGCTATAGCAAAGAGTGCCTTCCGGGCCTAGCCGGGAAGAGGGAAATTTTTTCGCCGTGCCCGGCCTCGGCGCGCGCGACGTGCCCGGCGGAAGATACGGAGTGCCGGAGTGCTGCCCCGTCCTTTCCGTACAGGGTCGCTGCGGGGAGAGGAGCCGGAAAAATTTTATCAAGATGTGTGCAGCTCGCGGGCGGCACACATCGCAGGCCTCGCCGGCGGCGATGGCGTGTGCAGCAAGGGGAGCGGTGGTGCCTCTTGGCAGTGCCCTGCCGATGCGGGAGGGCAGGGACGCCCGCTGCTGCTGGTTCCTCCGGCGGATCAGTCCCGGCGGGCCCAGGTGCAGCGGTCCAGACCGGCCAGATCCTGCTCGGTGCGGGGCGCGCCGTAACCGGCCTCCATCAGCAGACGGCGCACGGCCTCGCCCTGGCGGTAACCGTGTTCCATGGCGATAAGGCCGCCCGGTTTCAGGGCCTGCTGTCCGGAACGGATGACGGCGTGCAGGTGGCGCAGACCGTCCTGCTCGGAAAAGAGCGCGCTGTGCGGCTCGTGATGCAGGACTTCCGCCATGACCTCGTCTTCTTCCGCAGCGGCGATGTAGGGCGGATTACTGACCAGCACGTCCAGCCCCTGCGGCAACAGCGGCGGCGTGAACATGTCCCCCCGTACCAGGGCCAGACGGTCAGCGGCTTGCAGGCTGCTGATGTTGCGGGCCGCCACGGGCAGGGCCCCGGCGCTGTATTCCAGCAGCAGGCCCCGGCTGTGCGGCAGCTCCAGAGCCAGCGTGATGCCGATGCAGCCCGTGCCCGTGCCCAGATCCGCAAAGCGCACCTCCCCGTGCCCCTCGCATTCCCGCAGCACGATCTCCAGCAGCAGCTCGGTCTCCGGCCGGGGGATGAGGGTCTGCGGGCTGACCTCGAAATCGCGGCCGAAGAACTCGCGCCGCCCGGTGATGTGGGCCAGCGGTTCACCGGCGCAGCGGCGGGTGGTCAGGGCGCGGATGGCGGCGGCTGCGTCGTCCGCCACAGGGGAGGGCATGGCCAGCATCAGGCCGATGCGGTCAAGGTGCAGCACATGGCCTGCCAGCAGGCGGGCCTCCAGCGCGGGGGCATCCGTGTCTGCGGCGTGCAGGTCGCGGGTCAGCGAGGTCAGCAGTTCCTGAAGGGTCATATCCTTGTCCTGTGTGCGGCTGGGCAAAGCAAAAAGGCCCGGGGCAACGCCATGTCGTCCCGGGCCATCCGCGTCACCGCCTTGCAGGGGCGACAGCGGCGTTATTTCTTTTCCGTGGCCGGAGCGGCTTTCTTGGCACGCGCGGCCGTCTTTTTGACGGGTTCGAAGGCCAGGGCCAGCACATCATCATAAGTGTGCGCGGGGTGGACCTTGATCTTTTTCAGCAGTTCCTTGGGGACCTCTTCCAGATCCTTGACGTTCTGGCTGGGGATGATGACATGCTTGAGCCCGCGTGCCACACCGGCCAGGATCTTTTCCTTGATGCCGCCCACGGGCAGCACCCGGCCCTGCAGGGTGATCTCGCCGGTCATGCAGGTATCGGCCCGCACGATGCGGCCGCTCAGGGTCGAGATCAGGGCCGAGGTCAGCGTGACACCGGCGGAGGGGCCGTCCTTGGGCACGGCACCGGCAGGCACATGGATGTGGATGTCCTGCGTATCGCTGAAGTCCGCGTCGATGCCCAGGCTGTCGGCCCGGCTGCGGATGTAGCTCATGGCGATGCGGGCGCTTTCCTTCATGACGTCGCCCAGCTGGCCCGTGAGCTGCAGGTTGCCCTTGCCCTTCATGCAGGCGCATTCGATGGTCAGCACCTCGCCGCCGGCCGGGGTCCAGGCCAGGCCCAGAGCCATGCCGGGCATGAGGCGCTTGTCCTTCTCGTCTTCGATGAAGCGCGGCGCGCCCAGCAGTTTTTCCACCATGGCGCTGTCCACGGTGAAGCTGCCCTTCTTGCCTTCGGCACGCTGGCGGGCCAGCTTGCGGCAGATGGAGCCCAGCTCCCGTTCCAGGTTGCGCAGGCCGGCTTCGCGGGTATAGCCGCGGATGACGGCGGTAAGGGCGGTATCGTCCATGATGACGTCACCTTCACGCAGGCCGTTCTCCGTCACCTTCTTGGGCAGCAGGTGGCGTTTGGCGATCTCCACCTTTTCCTGCATGGTGTAGCCGGGCAGGCTGATGACCTCCATACGGTCGCGCAGGGGAGCCGGGATGGTCTCCAGATGGTTGGCCGTACACAGGAACATGACCTTGGAAAGGTCGAAGGGCACGTTCAGATAGTGGTCGCTGAAGGTGTGGTTCTGTTCGGGGTCCAGCACTTCCAGCAGAGCGGATGAGGGGTCGCCCCGGAAATCGGAACCCAGCTTGTCCACTTCGTCCAGCACGATGACCGGGTTGCGGGTACCGGCCTGTTTGATGGCCTGGATGATGCGGCCGGGCATGGCGCCGATATAGGTGCGGCGGTGGCCGCGGATCTCGGCCTCGTCATGCATGCCGCCCAGGGACAGGCGCTGGAAATGACGGCCCAGGGCCCGCGCGATGGAGCGGCCCAGCGAGGTCTTGCCCACGCCTGGAGGGCCGGCGAAGCAGAGGATGGGCCCCTTGGACTGGGGATTGAGCTTGCGCACGCTGAGGAATTCCAGGATGCGGTCCTTGATCTTGTCCAGACCGTAGTGGTCCTCATCCAGGATGGCCTTGGCATGGGCGATGTCCAGACGGTCGCGGGAAAGCTTCTTCCACGGCAGTTCCACCAGCCAGTCGAGATAGGTGCGCACCACGTTGGCCTCGGAAGAATCGGCGTGCATGCCGGACAGGCGGCGCAATTGCTTGTCCGCTTCCTTGCGCACGTCCTTGGGCAGACCGGCCTTGTCCAGGGCCTTGCGCAGCTCGTCCAGCTCTTCTTCGCCTTCGGAGGCCGCATCGCCCAGTTCGTGACGGATGGCCTTGATCTGTTCGCGCAGGAAGTATTCCTTCTGCGCCTTGTCCATGCCTTCGCGGGCCGTGCTCTGGATGTGGGCCTGCATGGTGGCCACTTCCACCTCGCGTTCGAGCTGGATGTTGACCAGCATCAGGCGCTCCACGGGGTTCACGGCTTCGAGGATGCGCTGGGCCTCGGCGGTCTTCATGCGCAGGTTGGCGGCGATGAGGTCGGCCAGACGGCCCGGTTCCTCCACGCCCTGGAGCACGGCCAGGATGTCCGGGGAGGCCACGCCGCGCAGCTGGAGCACCTTTTCGCTCTGCTCACGGGCGGAGCGCAGCAGGGCTTCTATCTTGGCGTCGCGCGGGGGCGTCTCTTCCTGCAGGACGGTGATGCGGGCTTCCAGATAGGGCTCCACACGGTGGTAGCCTTCCACCTTGGCCCGGCTGGCGCCCTGCACCAGGATCTTGATGCGGCCGTCGGGCATCTTGAGCATGCGCATGACCTGCACCACCGTACCGGCAGAGTAGAGGTCGTTGGGGCCGGGATCTTCGGTGGATTCTTCCTTCTGGGTGCAGACCAGCAGGTGGCGGCCCTTCTTGAGGGCGGCTTCCACGGCTTTGACGGATTTTTCGCGACCGATGAACAGCGGCAGGATCATGTAGTTGAACACTACGACATCCCGAACGGGCAGCACCGGCAGCAGGTCGGAGATCTGCTGTTCGCCGGGGGCCGACGCCTGTTCGTCGCCGCTCGTCCCCTGGTCCTGTCCGGCGGCATCCACCGCCTGGCTCAGGGCATCCTGCAACTGGGACAGCATGTCCTCCAGCGGATGGTCGTTCTTTTTCTGATCAGACATATATACTCCCGGACTGCTTACAGGTGTCTGCACTGGCAGATGCTGTAGCAGCCATTATCGGTGACGATCACATGGTCCAGAAAACGCAGCCCCATGTTGACGGCCAGCTCCCGCACGGTATTGGTGAAGATGAGGTCGGGCTGGGAGGGCCGGGTCTGGCCGCCCGGATGGTTGTGCACCAGGATGATGCCGCTGGCCTTGTAGCGCAGGGCAGGCTCCAGTACATCGCGGGGCAGCAAAGGGACGCTTTCCACATTGCCCTGGCGCAGGCGTTCCCAGGCCACGAGGCGGTTGCCCGCATTGACCATGGCCAGCCAGCATTCTTCCTGCTGGCTGCCGGCCAGACGGGCCCGGGCCATCTCGGCCACGGCCTGGGGCGTTGCCACTTCCACCCCCTGCAACAGGGGCGCGGCCGCATGGCGGGCCAGCACTTCGCGCAGCACCTGCCACATGGAGAGCAGGCCGGGGCCGAAACCCGGCACGGCCAGCAGCTGTTCCGGCGGAGCGTCCAGCACGCCGCGGATATTGTGGAAGCGCAGCAGCAGTTCCCGGGCCAGCGGTTTGGTATCCTTGCGCGGCTGCCCGTAGCCCAGCAACAGTTCCAGGATCTCATAATCGGCCACAGCCAGAGGCTCGCGAGCCAGTCGTTGACGCAGGCGGCTGCGGTGGCCGCTATGGGGAGAGGCAGAGGATACAGGCATTGCGGTCATAAGGTAAGATGCTTTTTGGCAAGCGCAAGGGGCAGAAAAGAGATTCATTGAGGGGAGGGGGCCCCCTCATCTCTGCTGTCGATGCCCGTAAGGCTCCTTCGTCGCTAACGGGCACGGCCTGCGGCCGCCTTCGGTCGCTGCCGGCGCGAGAGGTGTCCCCCTCCCTTCAAATTCCCCACCCCTCCCCAGCGCGCTTTACTGGAAGCCAAAGAGGACGCCCCGGGGAGCGTCCTCTTTGGCTGCGTGACCAGTCATACGTTCGGGGGGGCTGGTGATGCAGTCCCTCAGCTGCCTGTGGCAGAGAGCCCTGTGACTGTCGTCTGTGATTTTTGGGGATAGAGTGCGCCCGGAGAATTGCAGGCGCCGTGTCATATGTCTTCTTGGAAAGTACGGTCCTTTTGAGTCGAAGGTCTGACCGTCATGCAAAAATTTTCCGGAAGAAAGCGCGTTTGGGGGAGGATGGGGGCTTGGGGGAAGGGACCCCCTTT
>ERZ827498.728-NODE-728-length-41072-cov-4.465124_pt1 | contig 41072 bp, 30 predicted proteins | sample MGYA00519865_ERZ827498 | MGnify/ENA primary metagenome ERZ827498 (study PRJEB31778, sample SAMEA3449328) | human gut metagenome | biome: human gut; feature: human-associated habitat; material: faeces | place: United Kingdom | collected 2010/2012 ...
GCGCTCCGTAGGTGCTCAGGCGCTTCGCGGAGTATGAACATCAATTTTTCCGCGCAAAGCGCATATTAATGATAATTAATGGGTCATTAATGATAATTAATGGGTCATTAATGATAATTAATGTTTAAAAAAACAACGAGCGCGAAGCGCAATGTAAATATCAACCATAGCGAAAATTCAATAAATCTTACCTCCAGGTATCTTCTTGCCTCAGCGTTCAGTTGATCAGTTAAACATCTTCAGCAGCGGCGTCATGAAGCGCGTCAGACTTTGCGGGCGCGCGTTGCCGTTGTAAGACGTCTTGTTCCGGCTCCACACAATGACCAGTCGGCGTGTGGCACGCGTAATGGCCACATAAAACTTGCGTGCGTCCTCAGCCAGGCTTGCGGGGTTATTCTGCGAGTAGAAGTTGGGCCAGCGTCCGTCAACAGCGTCAAACACGATGACGTTGTCAAACTCCAGCCCCTTGGCTTTGTGCACGGTGCTCACAAACACGCGCTCCGTCATGGCCCTGCTGTTGCACAGGTCAGCCTCCTTCATGGTGTTCAGCTCCATGATGTGGTTCGCCAGCTGCTCTGCGAGCGACGGTTCTTCACCCGTCACGATCACGTCGGCGGCAAGATGGTTGAGCACATAACGCAGCCCCTCCACCTCCTCGACATGATGTTCGGCGGTTATGAGCTTGTAGAAGCGTTGCAGCTCGTCCACCATCGCCGGCGTCTCGCCCTCGGGCCTCTGCTCATAGAGCCGCCGTCGGGCCTCGTCATAGCTGTCGGCGTAACGCGCCCTCAGCACCCTTGCCCGCCTCACCACACGGTCTTCCTTCAGAAAAGCCCGCTGACGCGGCAGCAGCGGCAGCGCCTTCGCCATGCAGTAGGCCACGAGCGAACAGGTGGCGTTCACATCCTCGTCGGCAAGGTGCGAGTTTTCGCCCTCCAGACCGAGCGCCGCGAGAAGCGCCTTGAGCTTGTAGACCTTAAGGTCAGGCTCCAGCAGGCGGATGAGCCGGAGCGAGTCGAAACACACGGGGCACCTGCTGCTGAGCTGTATCTCAGGACAGTAGCGGCGCAGGTTGTGGTCAAGAATATGATAGTCGTAGTCGGCATTGTGGCCGAGGAGCGGTCTCGCCCCCACATAGTCGACAAACCTCCTTAGCGTCTCGGCAGGCTCCAGCAGCTCGTGGTGCTTCAGCTCCTCAATGATGGGGTTGTCTATGTCGCCCAGCTTCTCGGGTATGGGCCGCTCCGTCCTTATGAAGAGCGAGAGTGCAGAGCCGGGCACAATCTGCCCGTTGCTCATCTTCACGGCGGCGATCTGCACAATGTCGTCATGGAACACGTCGAGCCCCGTTGTCTCGGTGTCAAACACCACCAGCTCGCCCTCCCCGCAGGCCTTCATGAAGTCGTTCACATAGGTGCCGCCGTCTGAGCGCAGATGGTCGGCGGGCAGGATGGCGAGGTTGAGCGAGGCTCTCACGAAATTGCGTGCCGCAAAACTCTGCTCAAACACATGCAGGCCGCTAAGCAGCCGGGCCCACGACAGGAAGTCGTTGGGGCGTGCCAGCACGTTAAGGTGCGCCAGCAGCAGCTTCATGCCGGGCTGTGCAAAGAGGTCGGCACCCGACACCTTGAAATGCGGAATGTGAGCTTCTCTCAACGCTGTTGCCACGTCGTCGGCATCGCTGTTTGAAGACACCACCACGGCTGTCGTGTCAGTGGGCGCCGCCTCAAGCAGCTGCTTCACGCGGCGCGCCACATCTGCCAGCTCGCTGGCCACGGTCTCGCTTTGCAGCATCGTGAGGTCGCCCGCTGCAGCCTGCTGGTCGTTGTCGGCCTTGGGCAGGAGGTCGGGGTCAATGTGCAACACCTCCTCGGCATAGGTGTTGAAGACGTTGAGCAGATAGCGGCGCGAGCGGTGGTTCACGTCGAGGTGGTGCACACGTCCGCGGCAACGCTCCTTCAGCTGTTCGAGCGTGCTCAGTTTTGCCCCCATGAACGAGAAGATGGCCTGTTGCTCGTCGCCGAGCAACATCACGGTGTCGGCAGGGTCGGTTGCCAGCAGCTCCACAAGGGCTATCTGCAACGGGTTAAGGTCTTGCACCTCGTCAACCTGGATCCACGGATAGCGCTTGAAGGCCGCGGCGTCAGGGCCTGTGCCGGCAAGCACATCGTAGACCATGAGCAAGAGGTCTTCAAAGTCGAGCAGATGGTTCTTCGCCTTATATTGCTCATACTCCCACGCCAGAGACAGCTTTCTCAGCGTCCTGCCCACAACGGTCTTCTCGCCAAAGTCGGCAGAGCTGCCTCCGGCCAGGGTTCTGTAGGCATCGGTGTGGGCATAGATGTCGAGCATGGCGGCAGGCGTGAGCTCCACCTTCTGCATCTCGCACAACAGCCTCAGCGCCCTCACATCGTCGGCTTGCAGACAGTCGGGGTGCAGGCGCAACCCGCGCGGATGGCCATGGGCGATCTGGTGCATGAGCGCCCCCACCTGCACGACCTCCATGTAGCCGCGGCGTTGCTTATAGTCGGCAGCCACAACCATCTCGTCATCGCCTGTAAAGCGTGCGAGAATGCTCACGGCATCGTCGTCGTCGATAATGGACGTGTCGGCTGTAACGAGGTTGTTTTCAAAAAGAAAGCGCGAGCAGAACCTGTGCAGGTTGCCCACATACACCTCCTTTACCCCCTCGTCTTCGATGGTGCTTGCCAGGCGCTCACTCATGCCCCGTGCCGCGCGGTTGGTGAAGGTCAGACACAGCATGTCGGCATAAGCCACCCCCTCGCTGTGGGCACGCCGTATGCGTTCGGTCAGGATCTGCGTCTTTCCGCAGCCCGGAGGAGCGAGCACTAGATGCCATCCTCCTCTGGCCTCTATCACCTCTTGCTGACAGGGGTCGAAGCTCACATTGTCTTTCATAGAAGAGAAAACCGAAAACGGTTATTTTTTATAAGAATTTTGGAGATTGTTTATGGTAAGTAACAAGATTATCCTCATCTGATTTATAAATGATTGTGTCTATAAAATACAGATTACCATCTATTCCTACAAGAACATTATTTGGTGTAGCATCAAAAATATCATGAATACCATTAGAATAATATTCACCATCCATTTGAGGCTTAAAGCCAAGACGCAATAATTCTTCAGAAATTTCTTCTTCTGAGGCTTCACGGGCAGCTATTATAAAGGGTTGTTGGAGAACAGCACAAATCTTGTTACTCATATTTTCAGCGAAACCGACCATCGTATAAGCACAATCAGGGAAATATTCATTATGCGCTTTTATTCGTTCAAAAAAAGGATATAAATTATCATCAGAGTAACGAAAATCGTTCAATTTACAAACCACATTTTCTTTTGAGGATAGATAAACCTCGTTCTCAGATCCTCTATCCTCATAATTTCCTAATGTTTCTTTTGAAAGCCAACAACCGTTTGCTTTCGCCCATTCTGCAACACGAGCTATTTGCACTCCCTTGCAATTCGTTGTTCCCGCAACCGCTTGAACTGATTGGAGCACTCCTTGCGCGATAAATTCAGCTTGCTCCAAGATGCCACCGATTGCATTTTTACAGCATTTATTTTCTTGTGATAATCGTTCAGAACCAGTTCCATTCATTATTCCTTTCTTTTCTTGTTGTTTTTGCAAAAATAGCAATTCTTTTTCACTAAAACAACAAAAGAACTGTTTTTCTTTTAAAAAGACAACCATTAACCATTTAAGTAAAAAAAGAGAAAAACTTTCGCAAGCACATTGTCAAACATCAAGAGACAACAGATGCATGAAGCAGAATTCTATTATGCGCCTGCGAAAGCCTTAACAGTTTTTCCTTATTCAAACGTCAGCTCCCCGAAAAACTCGGGGCAGTGGAAGTTGGGCCTTGGCAGGTCTATGGGGTTCCACGACAGATAGTGTTGCTGCTTCAGGCGGTCGCCACACTTGTAGAAGTTGGCGCGAATGGTCTTTCCCGTAAAGCTCCCTATGTGGTGCTTGAAGAAAGCCGAAGCAGGTATGACCATCACCATCTGCCACGAGGCAGGAGCCGCCTTCTCGGCAAAAGGCTCACGCCCGAGCGACGACCAGCGCTTCACGGTGTCGAGCACCTCCTTGGCGGCACGCTCACGGTTTTTGCGCTCAGCGCCGCCGCCGATGAGCATCTGTCCGGCACAGTTGCACTCAATGTTATAATAAACGCCGTCGCCGGCAGGAATGGAGAAAAACTCGCAGCAAGAGTCTTCCCACACCTTGCCGTTGTCCCCGGCCTCAGCCTGCACGGTGCTCTCCTCCACACGATAGTGAAGCACGATGGCATCGCCCGTGTGAGCCACGCGCACCTCCACCTTAGGCGTGTAAGGGAACGCCTCGGGCCAGTTGTTGCACCCGATGGCGTTGTAAGCCACGCCCTCTGCATCGAGCCTTGCCGGAATGTCGCTCAGCTCCGCAGGCATCTTTGTTGCGTCAATGTGTTTTGCAATAATCTTTTTCATAACCACGTCTTTTTTTCTGTTTGCCGCCTGCCCGTCACAAGCCGTCGACACGCGACGCTCTGTCTGGTCAAAGCCAGCCAGCTGCCCGCCACCGGCCGTCTGGTCAAAGCCAGCCGTCAGCCCGCCACGCACCGTCAGCCCCGAGCCGTCATGCCCGCCTTCGGCAGCCCCGGCCGCCAGGCAAGCGCCCAAAAGCAGGGGCAGAAACTTCGCCCTGCCACACGCGAGATGTGAAACAGCACAAAACTTCTGCCCCAAATTAAACTTCAAGAATTCCGCCATTAAAGATTGTTCTTCTCAATGTCTTTGAAATAGCGGTATGTGCTAACCTTAAGGTCGTCTGTAGCAGCCTCGTCACAAACGATGATGCCATGCTGGTGCATCTGGAGCACGCTGATGGTCCACATCTGTGTCACGGGGCCCTCCACAGCAGCCTGGAGCGCGCGTGTCTTGTTATGGCCGTTGACGAGAATCATAACCTCGCGTGCAGACATCACGGTGCCCACACCAACGGTGAGAGCTGTGGTGGGAACCTTCTTCACGTCGTTGTCGAAGAAGCGCGAGTTGGCCACGATTGTGTCGGTGGTCAGCGTCTTCTGGCGTGTGCGCGATGTGAGCGAAGAGCCCGGCTCGTTGAAGGCGATATGGCCGTCGGGACCAATGCCGCCGATGAAGAGGTCAATGCCGCCAGCCTCTTCAATCATCTGCTCATAGTGGGCACACTCTGCCTCGAGATCCTCGGCGTTGCCGTTAAGGATATGTATGTTCTCCTTCGGGCAGTCGATGTGGTTGAAGAAGTTGTTAGCCATGAACGAGTGGTAGCTCTCGGGATGCTCCTCAGGCAGGCCGACATACTCGTCCATGTTGAAAGTGAGAACGTTCTTGAACGACACACGTCCCTCCTTGCAAGCCTCAGCCAGATACTTATACATGCCGATAGGAGAAGAGCCTGTGGGCAGGCCGAGCACAAACTTGTGATCGGGTGTGGGGTTGAAACTGTTGATTCTCTCAATTACATGCTCTGCAGCCCACTTAGAGAGCTGTTCGTAGTTCTGTTCAATGATTAAACGCATAATTCCTTATAATTTATTTTGAGTATAAATAATGCTTGTTCACTCTTCACGCCATGACGCATCCGCGCTCAGCCCTCAAGCCGCGCCCAGCCCGTAAGCCCAAGAAAACCCCTCAAGCTAAAGACAGCCCCTCAAGCCAAAGACAGCCCCTCAAGCCAAAGATAGCCCCTCAAACCAAAGACAGCTCCTCAAGCCAAAGACAACCCCTCAAGCTCAAAGACAGCTCCAAGCCCCAAAATTTCTCAAGCCCGCAGCCTTTTTTACCTTTTCACCTTTTTACCTTTTTACCTTTAAAAGATAGCTCTCAAGCCCGCAGCTTTTTTACCTTTTTTACCTTTTAACCTTTTTACCTTTAAAAATTACCTTTAAATGTCAATCGGTTCTTTTTGGTTAGCATTGCAGCCTTTTTTACAAAGGTAAGGGCCAAGGTTTTATCGTCATAGCTGTGTGCAAAGGTACGAAATTAAATAATGTCCGCCAAAAAACAAAGCACATTTATTTATGCCCCCGTCGTTTTCCTTGTTTTTTGCGTCCTCCGCTCTCTCAGGAAAGAGGAAGGAAGAACAATTATTTTTTTATTCCTAAAATCCGCGACCTGCATTATTCCTTAATTCCCCCGTGTTCTTCGCCGTCAATTTTCAGCGTCACCTTTGCGTGTCGTGCCAATTGATTTTTAATTCTCGTGCAAAGACTGGCAACGGCTTGTGACGATTTCACCACCACGCCTGGCATAAGATACTCTCCCACCGCCACGCTTCCCTTCTTCAGCGCGAACGGTCCGTTGCCAGGTCTTATCGTGGCGCCGTTAGAGAGCTTTGGCAGATATCGTTTAAGCAGGTTACGTTCGCTCTCTTCACCAGCGGTTATGGATATTCGCCGCCTTCTTGCTCTGGCAAGCGACAAAGTCGAGCGCGGCGACGCTCGCTTGAGATAATTTCCATTTATTAAATGCGAAAGTTCAATTCTATTATAAAAAAAATAAGCTCGCAAATTCATAAATTCCTCACCTCTCTTTCTCCATAGCCTTTATGTTTTGTCTCTTGCTTATCTCTTCTCTCATGTCTGCAATTGTAGCTTTCAATTCAGCTATCTGTTCGCTACACATCTCATTCTTGACATCCAAGCGAATGAGGCACGCCAATAAAGAAATAAAGGCTATAACCAAGGTTAATCCGATAATCTTGTCTGTTGCCGTTGATCCTTTCAAATAATCACATTGTGCTGTGGTCATTTGCTCATGAACCACCTGCTCATAGCCACCACAGAAAAGAAAAATGCTCACGACAACGATGAACAAAATTTCAAGGAGCAGAATCTTGTTCGTTAGCGATACCTTTTTTAAACGATTCTTCATAATCTTATTTTTTTTAGTAGGTGTTCAAAATTAATTTAAATGATTCTATGCCATATTTTGGTCTGTATGTCCAGCTCCGAAGAGGGAGTGTAGCGGGCTACACGACCGATGAGAGCTGGGCATACAGGCCAAAAGAGGGCGTAGAGGCATTTGAAAGCATAACCTTTTTTATTAGATTCATATATGCGATTAATTATGAACACCTACTTATCATCCACAACAATGGATATCAGACAATCTTTTCTCCAATCTCCCATGCTCTTTTTAACTGAATGCAGCCGAAAGAAATCGGCAGCAATTGATGAAAATATCTACCTGATGGGTGAGAAATATTACCAACAATCCCAAAACAAGCATCGAAAACACATATAAGGCTTTCTTATATTCCTTTTTTATAATGCCCAACAACACGCCAGCTATGCATCCTATAATGCATAAAACCAAGATTGCATAACATATAAAAATGAAAACATTTAAAGCGATGTAAAAAGCGTTCATAAGCAATTGAGTTTTTTAGTTTAACCTATTTGTCTGCTGCAAAAATAGGAAAGAATGACTCATACAACAAATTTTTCAGCCGAAAACATTTGACAGTTTTTGACAAGCATGGGCCTGAATGGGCTTATTGCGTTCTGAAACAACGAGTTGGAGCTTAATTGACAATTTTTGTCAAACATCATTGCTTCGTTTGAATCATTTCATTGAGCTGGTGGAAGGTTGAAAGGAACGTTATGCAGTAACGAATGAAGATAGAAATGAACGATTGGTTGAAACGATGGAAGATAGAAATGAACGTTTGCTCGAAATGATGGAAGATAGAAATGAATGTTTGGTCGAAACGATGGAAGATTAAAGGGAGCATTTTGCTGTAAAGAAGGAAGATGGAATGGAGCATTTTTGTTGTGCATAAATATGCATTTTGGAGTGTATATTTATTCGGTTTCTCATTAAGCCCAAATGACACTTTGAAAGTGCCCAAATGACGTTGTCAAAGAGGCTCTTTGACAGCCTCAAAGAGGCCCTTTGACGAGCTCAAAGAGGCTTAATGACAAATCAAGGGGGTATTTAAGAGATGTTAACAATTCGTGATTAAATATTAACTAAAATTTTGCGCATCATGAAAGATTTTATGTCTTTTTGCTGTCTTTTTGTCTTTCTGTATATTTATGCAAAACAGGGGTAAAAACAGCTCTTTTGACGCTTATGCGCAACGGTTGTTTATGCCGTTTCGAGGTTACAAAAACGCCATTTACGGAGCGTAAACATGCCACTTAGGATGCGTAACAATGGTACTTAGGTAGCGTAAACACGGCACTTAGGGATCGTAACCATGGTACTTGGGAAGCCCCATCACTTGTGGATTGGCTTGCTGGTTGTTTGAAATTGAACAGTCTTGCTAAATCTTAGTAAACGACAATAGGGGCAATTCTTTAATCTGCCAGTTCGAAAAACAAAAACTACGCAAACAAAGAATTGTCCCTATTGTCTCTATTGTCTTTAAAACTTCTCTATTGCTTTAAAAACCTCACCATTGTTTTAAAAAACCTCACCATTGTTTTTAAAATTTTCCCCCCAGATTGTCGTTGAAACAGAAACAAGCGGGCAGCTTTTATCTCTTGCTCTCCAGCATCACGATGTCGCCATCGGTAGAGGTGGTGATGATGTGCTGTTTATCGGTGGTGGTGACGGTGTTCACGAGCGAGTTGCCCACTTTGTAGGTCCATTTCAGAAGCCCCGTCTTGTCGTCAAGAGCCAGGATGAGTCCCTCCTTGGTGCTGCTGTAGACCGTGCCGTCGATGACAGGCATCATGGTCGACGCATGCTCGTAGCCGAAGCCACAGTTGGTAGCCCACAGCTCCAGAGGCTCTGCTGCCGTGGCCTTGTAGCACACGATGCTGTCTTGCATGGTCTTGGCGAAGATGCGCTGTCGGTCAGCCGACATGCCTATGCTCTCGCGCACCTTCGACTGGAACGTGCGCCACAGCGTCTTGCCGTCCTTCAGGCCGATGGCTGTGAGGGCGCGTTGCGGGTCGGCAATGAAGATGGCCTCCTTGTTTGCCACGGGCCACACCTGAGCCGGCGAGTAGTGAAGACCGCCCTTCGGGTGCTTCCATGTCCACAGCAGCTTGCCGTCTTTCTCGCTGAGAGCGTAGAGGTTGCTGTCCCATGCGCCAAACACCACCATGCCCTGTGTGAGCAAGGGCCGTGTCACGATGTAACCCTTCACGCCGTCAAAGGTCCAGCGCTCCTTGCCTGTGCGTGCGTCGATGGCGTGCATCTTGTGGTCGCTGCCGCCAATGAAGGCTGTCTTGCCGTCTGTAGCCACGGCGCCCATGACGGGCAGGTCGGTCGTGATCTGCCACAGCTCGCGCCCCGTGCGGGCATCAAGACCATATATGCGGTCGCCCGTGGTGCCGAAGACCACGGTGCCGTTGACCACGGCCGGTGTGCCGACAATCTTCTTGTCGGCCTGAAAGTGCCAGTCCTCATGGCCCGTGGCCTTGTCGTATGCTGTCATGCGGCCTGTCACGTCGCACACGAACACGCTGTTCTTCCAGCACACGGCAGAGGCGTAGATGCTTCGTCCGCTCTTCACGCGCCATTTCTCGCCCACGTTGCCGGCATACTTGGTGTTGCAGCTGAAGTCGGGATATTCGTCTGCATGTCCCTGAGGGTCATAATATTGCTTCTTCAGCGAGATGCCGCCCCAGGGACGAGGCTCCTCGCCGACGTTTTTCTCTGCCACGGTGAGCGAGTCGGCGGTAACATTCCACAGACTGTAGCCCACCTTGCCGTTGCCGTCCTTGAGGTTGGAGCGTGAGAGGAAGCCCGGAATGCCGTCATAGAAGAACGCCTTGTTGCGGTGGTAGTGGCCGCCGATGAACGCCTTGACATCAAGTTTTCTGAAGGCATCGGTCACCTCGTACCAGTTGTCGAGGTCGCCCTTGAGCATGGGGTAGTGGGTTGCAATGAACACCTTCTTGCCCTTGCCGTTTTTGCGCACCTCGTCGCAGACCCAACTGATGTCTTGTGGTGCCACATGGCCCAGCGCCATCTTGATGAACGGGCCCGAGGTGAAGCCGAGGAAGAGGGTGCCCTTGTGTTCAAACTCCATGCGCTCGCTGCCGAACAGCTGGCTAAACTTTGCCATGCCCGACTCGCTCCATGTCGTCTCGTGGTTGCCCGTGAGCACATAATATTTCTTGTTCAGAGCCTTCAGAGCATCGGCAAGCTGCTCCAGCGAGGCGTTGTCGCCGTTGTCGGCAAGGTCGCCCGTGATGAGCACAAAGTCGACATTGGGGTTCTTGTTGATGTCGGCAATGGTCATGTTGAGATACTCCAACGGCTTGGGGTCATTGCTGTTGAGGTGGATGTCGGTGACTTGTGCAAAGGTGAACGGCTCCTGTGCCCAGCCTTGAACGACGGCGAGGACGGCGAGCGCGATTGTCAGTAATAGATTTTTTGTCTTAATCATGATTTTTTGGTTATTTGTTGTTTTTTTTACATTTTCGTCATGTGATAGCCCAACGCGTTAAGTTCCATGGCCACGCCCATGAGGTAGAGCTGATGGAGGGCGGCAACATAGGTGCGGAAGGCTTCGGGCGTGCCTGGCTCAAGGTGCAGGTGCATGATGGCGTTGTAGGTTCGTGAGGCACATTCGGCCACGGTGTCGTTGACCTTGTGCTCAGCCTCGGGCGTGAGCAGGAGCACCTGACGAAGAATGTATTCGTCCATGTGGTCGAAGTCGATGCGGTCGCGCAGATACTTGTACAGGTCCTCCACCTTACTATATAACGCCCAATCTTCATCCCAATATTTCGCCACGGCCATGCCGATATACATCATCCACCCGAGCGAGGCGGTGGGGTAGGCGGTAAACTCTCTCACGCCGTCGGGCATGTAGCTCTGTGCCAGCTTGGGCCACAGCTCCTCAAGGTCGGGAGCTTCGGGCAGGCGTTCATCCACTTGTCCTATAGACGTGAGGTAGCCGTGCAGGTCACGGTGAAACAGCTGTTCTGTCTTTTCGTTGTCGTATGTTGTCTTGTTGTCCATTTTCGCAATGTTTGTTGTTTGCAGTTGTGGTGAAAAGTTATGAGTTTTTCCAATTTTGTGGCTAAATTACGAAAAATATGTCAATTGAGCAATTTATTGTAGGCAAATTGATTTATTTGCATTATCTTTGCATAAGATAAGCTGCACCTCGGCATAACGTTCAATCAAGCTTGACGTTCTGCTCTCGGTTTGCATTATTTGTTTTTCATTTTTTTTGAGTCTTGATATATGTGGAACAGAATAAAATATCTTTTATCCTATTTTTTGCTGGTGTGGGGATTCTTCCTCATACAAAAGCCTGTGTTCATGGCCGTGAACGCATCTAAGAGTTATGCGCTGACCGACTATCTGAGCGTCATGTGGCATGGCGCCGGACTGGATGCCACCACCACGGGCTACCTCACCATCCTGCCGTTCCTGCTCACCGTGGTATCGGTGTGGTACCGGTATCTGCCGTTCCGCAAGGTCATGACGCCATATTATGTCATCGTGATGCTCCTCATAAGTGCCATCTTCGTTGGCGACCTGTCGCTGTTCTCGTTCTGGGAGAGCAAGCTCGATGCGTCAGTTTTTATCTATATCGACTCGCCGAAGAACGCCATGGCCAGCGTGTCGGGCGGTTACATAGCTGCACGCATAGGCATGATCGTAGGGCTGACTGCCGTGATGAGCGCTCTGCTGTGGCTCATCACGCCGAAGACTCTTGAAAAGATAAACATGATAGGTCAGCAACTCGTTGCCACGCTGTGCGCTCTACCCTTGGGCGCGTTGCTCTTTCTTGTTATAAGAGGAGGCATCCGCGTGTCTACAGCCAATGTGGGCGATGCCTATTTCAGCAACGACCAGTATCTGAACCTCTCGGCCATAAACCCGGCGTTCAACCTGTTTGCAAGCACAGAACGACAGGCACGCTATGAGGACGAGTTCAACTTTTATGACGAGCAGCGACGCGCACAGCTCATGAAGGGCCTGTATGACACCAACGACACCAACACCACACAGGTGCTCGAAACGCAGCGCCCCAACATCCTCGTGATCTTCATGGAGAGCTTCGGCGCCACGATGATTGAACGTCTTGGCGGCGAGAAGGGTGTGGCGCCCAACCTTGAGAGTCTGGCCGACAACGGTGTGTTCTTCTCGCGCATCTTCGCCAACAGCTTCCGCACAGACCGAGGCACCGTATGCACGTTCAGCGGCTTCCCTGGCTTGCCCACGCTGTCGCTCATGAAGGTGTCAAACCTCTGCCAGCAGTTGCCCAACATCGCAAACACGTTGGGACAGGCGGGCTATGAGACCGACTTTCTCTATGGCGGCGACATCAACTTCACAAACATGCAGGGCTATCTGCGTGCTGGAGGATTCCAAAAAATAACATCGCAAGACGACTTCTCCCTGACCGAGCGCAACTACAGCAAGTGGGGTGTGCCCGACGGCATAACCTTCAACCATCTCTACGACATGCTCAAGGAGCGCGAGAACAGCAAGAAACCGTGGTTCACAACGTTCCTCACGCTGAGCAGCCATGAGCCGTTTGAGGTGCCGTACAAGAAGTTTGAAGATGCCCATTTCAACGCCTTTGCCTACACCGACCATTGCATTGGCGAGTTTATAAGACGCTTCCGCAAGACCAGACAGTGGAAGAACACGCTTATCGTCCTGCTGCCCGACCACGGCATACCTTATCCTAAGGAGGGCGAGAGGTTCAGTCCGCGCTTCTTCCGCATACCGATGATCTGGACGGGCGGTGCCGTGCGCCAGAAGATGACGGTTGAGAAGATCATGAACCAGACCGACCTTGCCGCCACGCTCTTGGCACAGCTCGGTCTGAAGCACGACAACTTCTTGTTCAGCCGTAACGTGCTGAGCGAGAGCTACACCTATCCGTTCGCGTTCTACAGTTTTGTCAACGGCTTCTGCTTCCTCGACAACACGGGCGTGAGCGTCTACGACAACGCCTCGAACAAGGTGTTCTTCAACGTGGCTCCCGAGGGCGACAGCGTGCGCGTGCAGAAGGGCAAGGCCATCTTGCAGACGCTCTACGACGAGGTGGGACAGATGAACAGCAAACGTTATAAGTAGGTGTTCAAAATAAAAAATAAGTTGGCGTCATGCAAGATTTTTCTTTCGCTCACGTTTCGTTATAAAAAACGTAAGGAAAATTTTTATAGACAGCAATGACGATAAAACAAATAACGACATATCTGCTCATGGCTTTGGCTGTGCTCGTGACAGGCTGTAGCGATGAGGCACAAGAGAAAGAGTGGCTTGGCGCCCCGAATGCCACCACCTTGGTGGCACGATATGAGGGCGAGTGGAAGGTAGGCAATCATTATGCCGGCAAGGGCGAGGTGGGTGTCTACTCTACGGGCTTTGACCTCTCGACTGTCCCTTACGCTGCCATCTTGCGCATGGCCATGCCACACCGTAACGTGGAGTGTGACGCAGACAAGGGCTATGTGGTGCCTTACAACAACATTGGCTATTCGCAACACGCCGTCTACATGAAGCTTGGAGCAAGCCAATGGCTCACAAAGGCAACCGTTGACGGAAAAACCTATTCGGCAATATTGTATATGGCGCAGCCCTCGGGACAGCAAACGGCTTATCCCAACGCTACGTTCTCGAAGGTGTCGGGCGTCTACAGCATGGTGTTTCCGCTGCTTAAGGTGGAGCTTCTTGGCAGCAAAGGTGAGCTGTGTGAGACCGTGGATGCCGACTTGCAGATTACGTTTACAACAACAAAGAAAAAATGATGTTGGTTTCGCGTGGCTAAAACATGTGAAACTTTAATAACAAGGAGATTTTGGAAGCAGAAGAGCTGCTCGTAAGTAGGATAAAGGAGGGCGACCGCACAGCCATGCGCACGCTCTACGACCGCTATTCGGGATATGTCATGGCCGTTGCGCTGCGATATGTTCCGGACAGGGACGATGTGCAAGATGTTGTGCAAGACAGCTTTGTCAAAATCTTCACATCAATAGGCTCTTTCTCTTACCGTGGCGAAGGGTCGCTGAAGGCGTGGATGGGGCGCATCGTGGCAAACATGTCGCTCGACTTTCTGCGGAAGAACAAGACGCTTAGCTTCACCTCCGATTTGCCAAACATTGCCGATGAGCCCGAGCCCGACATCGGCGGCGTGGGCGACGAGGCGCTCATGAGCATGATTGCGCGGCTTCCCGATGGCTACAGGGTGGTGCTCAACATGTTTGTGTTTGAGCAGATGAGCCACAAGGAGATAGCGCAACGGCTCGGGATAAAGGAGAACTCGTCGGCATCGCAATATTTTCACGCGAAGAAATTGCTCGGCAAGATGATTAACGATTACATTAAAAAGCAACAATAAGGCAACAATATGAAACACAACGGTTTTGCAGAACAGATGCGACAGCGGCTCGGCAATGCTGAGGCTGACGTGCCGGAAGGTCTGTGGGATGCCATTGAGCAGAAGCTCGACGCGCAGCCTGCGGCAGCTCCGCAGATGACCATTGCCAAGACACCGCGACGTGTGGTGCTCAGACGATGGGCTGTGGCTGCATCGGTGGCTATTGTTGCCGGTGCCGGGCTGTGGTGGTATGCGCACGATGATGACACGCTGCCTGGCGGAGCAAAGGCGTTGGGCGTGGTGGCTTATGACAACGCCGAGGTTAACCCTGCGGTTTCGAAAAGGGCTGACAGGACGGGGCCTTCGGAAAATTATAATCTTTCTGTGGGTTCCAATTCTTTAAACGGATCCAATTCTTTAAACGGATCCAATGTGTCTGTAGGCTCTAATCTTTCAGACGGTTCAAACCATTCGGGTGGTTCAAACCTTTCAAGCGGTTCAAACGCCACAATGGTTGCCCAGTATATGTCTCGTCGCGCTGATGGTGGCGCCGACATGGTCGCGATGGCCGATAACGACAGCAAGGCTGTTGCTGCTCAGACTTTCACAGATGAAAGGGGCAATGGTGTCGCGCCTTCTAAGGATGTGACGGACCAAGAAGCAAAGGCTGAGGTAAAGCGTGGGTTAAAGGAAGGGAGCATGACGACTGCAAGGAGCATGACGAACAGACAGACGCAGACAACGGCGACGGGACGCTCTGCCGCAACGGCGATGAGGCGCTCTGCCGCAACCGAAGAACAGTTCGCACGACGCGCAGCAAATGGTGGATCAAAATGGCAGTTTGGTGTTGGCACATCGGGCAACATGACTCGCTATTCGTCAACTAACGGCATCATGTCTATGCGCTATTCGGATGTAGCCATGGCTCAGGGTAGCAGCAACGCTTATCTTAGTGCAGAACCTCTGCAACGTGACTGCAAGGAGACGACGAAGCACAACATGCCCGTGTCGTTTGGCGCAACGGTGTCTTATGCCCTTAACGACCGTCTCGCCCTTACCTCGGGCCTTGTCTACACGCTTGCCACCTCGTCTTTTGAGCACGGCACGTCAAGCAACGCCTCTAAGGATGAGCAGACTCTTCATTATGTAGGCATACCACTCACGGCAAGCTACACCATCTGGAGCAACAGTTGGCTTAAAACCTATGTTAATGCGGGCGGACAAGCCGACTTCAACGTGTCGGCAAAGGTGGAGACGGAGGGTCACACCACCGACATAGACAAGGATCGTGCGCAGCTGTCGGTCGGTGCTGCCGCTGGCGTGCAGCTAAACGTCATAAAGCAGATGGGTGTGTATGTGGAGCCCGGAATGAGATATTATTTCGACAACGGCAGCAACGTGCAGACCGTGTTCAAAGAACATCCTTGCAACTTTAGTTTGCAGATGGGATTAAGGTGGAACTTTTAAAGGTAAAAAGGCTTTTTAAAGGTAAAAAGGTAAAAAGGTAAAAAAAAGGCTGGCGCCTTTGGAAGGGAAAACGAAGAGTGAAAAAGGCTTTTTAAAGGTAAAAAGGTAAAAAGGTAAAAAGGTAAAAAGGTAAAAAAAGGCTGAGGCATGCTTGTGGCTTGCGCTCAGCTTTGTTTTATTTATTCATCAATCTTTTTTCAATCTCTTCATCATCACCTTCTTCGTTATCCTCTTGTTCTGTCTTTTTCTTGAGGTAACTTCCTTTTAGTTTAGCATGACGCATGTTTCGGCGTTACAAGTGGAGCATTCTGTCTGACGGCTCTTGCGCTCGCAGTAGCGCTCACACTGGGCGCAGATGTCATAGCCTAACATGGCGCCGAGAATGAAGTCTTCCTCGGGGGTAAGTTGGCAGAGAGGCTTCGTTATCATCAAGCGTATGGCATCAAGGCATTCTTTCTTGCCGAAAAACAGGTTCAGACGGTCGTTACCTACAGGCTGGATGACGTAGCTTATGTTCTGGTGCTGCAATCGTGTGACGGCAAACTGCTCATAACGCTTGTTGAAGGTGAAAAGCACCATTCGGCGCACACCTTTCTTAAACTCGTAGATGTGGTTGACCAAAACTTTCATGTCTTCGGGCAGACGGTTGGTGTCTTGCTGTGTTGCTGATGATGGATAATTCATTTGCTTATGATTTTTATTGAAGCTCCATAAGCTTCACACTTATGGAACTTCAACTGGGGGAATTACTATTTTTCTTTTTTTTCACTCACAAAACGTGATGCATAGAGATAAGATGCTCACATGGAGCTTAGAGTGATGGTTTGATGCTTTCAAGCCATGCATCGATGCGCTCTTCTGTCTTGTCGTCCTCGTTAACGTTGTCGAGGGCAAGGCCAACAAACTTGTCTCCTTTCACAGCCTCGCTCTCATCGAAGTTGTAGCCGTCGGCAGACACGCCGTCAAGAACAGTTGCTCCTGCTCCCTTTGCTGCATCATAGAGCTCCTTCATGCCGCCACAGAAGGTGTCGGGATAAGACTCGCTGTCGCCGCAGCCAAACAGAGCCACGGTCTTGCTGCTGAGGTCGGCGCTCTTAAGCTCTTTCACGCCATCGTACCAGTCGTCTTGCATCTCGCCTGCTCCCCATGTAGAGGTTCCGAGAATGAGGTTGTCATGACTTGCTATTGCGTCGGCATTAAGGCTTGCGGCGTCAATGATGTCTGCCCCAAGTTTAGAGGCGATGGTCTCGGCTATCTCTTGGCATGTGCCTGTAGACGATCCATAAATCACAATTGTTGGTTTCATCGTTATTCTTTTTAAAATTTACTTTTCCTTTTCCTTTTATTTTCTTTTTAATTTGCGTTTTCTTTTACTTTGCGTTTCCTTTTACTTTGCGTTTTCTTTAAAAACAAGCTTTCTTTAAATTGTTGTTGAATCTTATTTTCGTTTGCAAAGTTACAGTCTTGGCACAACATCCGCAATACCTAAAAATGAGGGTTTTTTAAAGGTAAAAAAGTAAAAAGGTAAAAAGGTAAAAAAGGCTGGCGCCTTGGAAGGGAAAAACGAAGAGTGAAGAGGGAAGAGTGAAGAGTGAAGAGTGAAGAGGGAAGAGTGAAAAATCTTTTTAAAGGTAAAAAGGTAAAAAAAGGCTGGCGCCTTGGAAGGGAAAAACGAAAAGTGAAAAGTGAAAAATCCAATGATTTATTAAAAGCTGAGCCTTCTTTAAAAAGAAAAAGGTAAAAAGGTTTTATGGCGTTAGCCTTTTTTTACCTTTTTACCTTTTAATTTTTTTTTAGCAATAATCTAAAATAGCCTTAGCTATTGGATTTTTCACTTTTCACTTTTCGTTTTTCACTTAATTATTTCTCTCCCACCGTTTCCATGGTCTTCTTAAGCAGTTCCCAGAATGGAGCAACGGTAGATATGCAGCAACGCTCGCCTGTTGTGTGTGGAGAGCAGAGCGTTGGACCGAACGACACAACGTCGAGGTGAGGATATTTGCCGAGGATGACAGAACACTCCAAACCTGCATGGTCGGCCTGCTCTGTGGCTTCCTTGCCAAACATCTCCTTGTAGTTCTTCTTCAGGAGGTTCAGAATGTCGCTGTTGGGGTTTGGATCCCAGCCGTTGTAGCTGCCGCTGAGCACAACCTTCATGCCTGCCATAGAGAAGCAGCTCTCGAGAGTGGTGGCTTCATATTCCTTCATGGTCTCGTTTGACGAGCGTGTGAGGAAGAGAACAGATGCCTTGCCGTCGGCGATGTTGATGATGGCGAGGTTTGAAGAGGTCTCAACAACGGTGGGGAACGACGGGATCATGCGTGTCACGCCATTGTGGCAAGCGTAGATAGCGTCGACGATGTTGTCCTGAATTTCCTCGGGCACCTCGTGAGAGGGTGTCTCTACAGCTGTAGCGAAGAACTCTATGCCGCTCTCGATGCCTCTATATTCGTTTTCAAAAGTCTCTTTCCATTCGGCAACAAGCTCCTTCAGAGCCTCCACGTTCTCCTTGGGCAGCGTGAGCACGGTCTCACACTCGAAAGGAATGGCGTTGCGCATGTTGCCGCCGTGCCATGTAGCAAGGCGTGCCTCACACTCGGTTATGGCGTCGCGAACGAAGCGCACCATGAGCTTGTTGGCGTTGGCGCGACCCTCGTGAATCTCAAGACCGGAGTGGCCACCACGCAGACCCTTAAGCGTAACCTTTACGGCTGAATCCTCGGGATCGGTTTCTACCTCTTTATAGTCGAGCGTTGCGCTGATGTCAACGCCGCCAGCGCTACCGATAACAAACTTGCCCCATGTCTCTGAGTCGAGGTTGAGCAAGATGTCGCCGTTAAGCTCGCCTTCGGGCAGACCGTTGGCACCGAACATACCTGTCTCTTCGTCGGCTGTGATCAGTCCCTCAACGGGTCCGTGCTTCAGGTCTTTAGCCTCCATGACAGCCATGATGGCAGCCACGCCCAGTCCGTTGTCGGAACCCAGGGTTGTGCCTTTAGCCTTTACCCAGTCGCCGTCGATATATGTCTCAATGGGGTCGGTAACGAAGTTGTGTGTGCTGTCTTTGCTCTTCTGCGGCACCATGTCCATGTGTGCCTGCAAGATAATGCCCTTGCGGTTCTCCATGCCAGGAGTGGCGGGTTTGCGCATGACGATGTTGCCGGCAGCATCCTTGAAAGCCTCCACGCCAGCCTTGGCAGCGAAGTCGAGCAGGAACTGCTGTATCTTTTCAAGATGTCCTGAAGGACGTGGAACCTGTGTCAGTGCATAGAAATTTCGCCAGATGCACTCTGGTTTTAGATTCTTGATTTCGCTCATAATTTTTTATGTTTTATGTGGTTTAAAATAAGAAATCAGTTTGTCTGTACCGCAGCCGTCCTCTTCTTTGTGAACGACAGGGCGATCCATGCGTACACGCCCAAGGCTACGACGAGAAGTGTCTGCACCGTGTGAACGATGAGCACAAAGTAGAGGGCGTTGTTGTCGGCCACGCCATAGAGGATGAGCATGGTCTTCACGGCAAAATGCCACGGGCCGGCACCGTTGGGGGTGGGCACGATGACGGCAATGCTTCCCACGACAAATGTGACAAGTGCGCAGGACATGCCGAGGTGGGCTGTCGATTCGAAACAGAAGAATGTGAGATAATAATGCAGGAAATAGCTGCCCCAGATGGCCATGGTGAAGAAGATGAACAGCGGAACGTTCTTGACCTTGCGAAGCGACATCACGCCCTGCCATATTCCGCCGATGGTGTTTTTCACCTTATTATATATGGTGAGCTTGCGTACAAGCACCCATAAAAGAGCTAACGCCGCAACGCCGCACACACCGGTCACGGCCCATCCAGCAGGAGAGAAGCCACGAAGAATGGCGTCGATACTTGTGCCCGTCTTGTCGAAGAACACGTTGAACACGCTCACCTGCCAAAGAAAAGTGAAGGCGGCAACAAAGGCCACAAGCAGCGAGTCGATAGCACGTTCGGTGACAACCGTGCCCAAGGCTTTGGGAAACGACACCTTGTCGTAACGGCTCAGCACGCCGCAACGTGCAAACTCGCCGATGCGGGGTATGACGAGGCTCAGAGCGTAAGACAGGAACACGGCGTTTATGCTTGTAGAGTGGCGAGGATGCTCTCCAACAGGCTCCAATGACATGCGCCATCGCCAGCCGCGGAACATCTGGGCCAAGATGCCGAAGGGGAAGGACAGAAGCATCCACGTCCAGTTCATGTCGTGGCGAAGCACGTCGGCAATGTCGCTAAACTTGAAATCGTGATACATCCAGAAGAGTATCAGGCCGCCAAGCAACAGCGAGAAAGCCACTTTTGATATGTCGCCAACAGTTTTATTTATTTTTAAAGACATCGTTTGAGTTGTTATTCTATCTGCAAAATTAATAAAAACAATTCAAAAACAGCAGTTTGCTACATTTTATTAAGGTATTTATTGTTTTTTGCCTATTTGCTGTCTGTTTTCTTCTTTTAGTGACAAACTTTCGCTTAATGTGTCAAAATGGTTTCAAGGAAATTTCCTAAATGTGACAGAATGACATCGTTATTTGACTTTAGTCAATAAAAAGGGGTGGTTGAGTGTGTTTTTTGTTATTTTGTTTGCGCACACAGCAAAATTGTAGTAATTTTGCATCGTCTAAAAGAGAAAAGATATATAAGATTAGTTTAAGGATAACAATTTAAAGAAAGGAAAATTATTATGATGACATTAGTTGTATTCGCCATTGTTGCTGCAACTGTAGCACAGGCAATTAGTTTGGGTCACAAGATTGATTTGCACAAGTAAACAATCTTGGCTTACTTAAAAAGCAAGCTGACACCCCTTTCCATTTAGGAAGAAACATTTTGAAAGTATTTATATAGAAGATGGCGAGTCGCTTCAATTAGCGACTCGCCATTTTAGGTTTATGACAGAAAGCGTTTTGTAACAGAAAGCGTTTTGTAACAGAAAGCGTTTTGTAACAGAAAGCGAAAAAAGAGTTTGTTTTTGGTTATATGAAATAAAATCCGTACTTTTGCCAACGGAATATTAGCTTTCAGAAAAACCATAATCTGTTTTTTAAAATAAATGCAATCTATGACTAACAAACAACAACTCGTGATGTCGATCGTGGCGTGTGCTTTGGTTTTTTCTCCAATGGCAAATGCACAGAACAAGACAGCGATAAAACTGTTACCCAAACCGCATGCTCTAACGTTTGGAAAGGGCGTGTTCGCAACCTCTGGTGCTATAAAGGTGGAGAACACCGTAGGCGAGATGGCAGAGAACGTGTTCGTGCCGTCTTGGGCTGCCGATGCTAAAGGCCAGACAGACAGGGTGGTGCGCTATGCAAAGCTCGTAGGCGCTTCATCGCCAGAGGCTTATCGCCTGCATGTCGTAGCCGACACGTTGCAGATAGAAGCTGCTGCAAAGGAGGGATTTATGCGTGCTTGGCAGACTGTAGGCCAGATAACGGACAAGAAGGGTGTGCCGTGTGTGGACGTGGAGGATGCTCCTGCTTATAAGTGGCGCGGACTGATGCTTGACGTGGTGCGCCATTTCTATCCGCTGAGCTTCATCAAGCGCCAGATCGATGTGATGGCTCAATATAAGTTTAACCGTCTGCACCTTCATCTCACCGATGCCGAGGGTTGGCGCATGGAGATAAAACGCTATCCGCGACTCACCGACAGCGTGGCATACAGACCGATAGAAAATTGGGCCGATTGGCGTGAGGCAGGACAGCCCTATTGCTCTAAGGATACGCCCAATGCTTATGGCGGTTTTTACACACAAGACCAGTTGCGCGACCTTGTGGTTTACGCTGCTGAACGAGGCATAACCATCGTGCCAGAGATAGAGATGCCGGGCCACTCGAGCGAGGCGACGACAGCCTATCCCGAACTGTCATGCACGCACGAGAAGCATAAGCAGCCCGACTATTGCGCTGGAAGCATTGCCACATACGACTTCCTTGAGAATGTCTTGAAGGAGGTGATGGATGTGTTCCCCTCTCATTACATTCATGTGGGTGGCGATGAGGCAGCAAAGAAATCGTGGTCTTCTTGTCCTCTGTGTCAGAGCAAGATGCGCGAGCTGGGCACCACAAGCGTGGATGACCTGCAGGCTTATCTCATAACCCGCATGGGACAGTTCCTCAACGAGCACGGACGCCAGCTCGTGGGATGGGACGAGGTGATCGCAGGAAACCTGTCGAAGAACACCACGGTGATGGTGTGGCGTAACAAGGATCGCGCTCATGAGGCCATAAAGCACGGCTATGACGTGGTGCTCTCGCCAGCCGAATATTGCTATCTCGACCATTATCAGGATGCTCCAACCACACAGCGCCCCGCCATTGGTGGCTATCTGCCCTTGGAGAAGGTCTACAATTATGTTCCTGGAGAGGATCTGCCTGAGGCTGAGCGTAAGTTGATAACCGGTGTTCAAGGCAACCTGTGGACCGAGCATGTAGCAACAACGGAGCATGTGGAGGCTATGTTATGGCCTCGTGGCCTCGCATTGGCTGAACAGGGATGGACGGGTTCCGAGAACAAAGATTATAAAGAGTTTAAGAAACGCGCGTTAGTCCAGATAGACCGTCTGCGCAACGAGGAAGGCATGCATCCTTTTGATCTTAGAAAAGAGGTGGGAGAGCGTCCGCAGGCCTTGGGCACAGTAAAGAACAAGGCTATAGGCGCGAAGATCACTTATAACAAACCCTACTATAAAGGCTATAACGCTGGCGGCGACAATGGTCTCATCGACGGCAAGTGTGGCGGCTGGACCTATAGCGACGGACGCTGGCAAGGCTTCCTCGGCACGCCTGCCATCGACGTGGTCATTGACCTCGGCAAGATGACAAGCATAAACAATGTTGAGATGAGCTTCATGCAGATGAAGCGCACCGAGGTGTTCCTGCCTTCTAAAGTGCAGGTGATGCTCAGTAATGATGGACAGACTTATGATGAGGTCTACAGCAAAGACGAGCCTCAGGAGGACACCGAAAATCCGTTATACCGCACACACAAGTGGAAGGGCCACAAGAAGGCACGTTACGTTCATGTAAAGGTTGAGAAATCGACCTTTGGCGGATTTGTCATGTGTGATGAGATAATAATCAGGTGATAACCGTCTCATCGCCATTGTTACAATAAGATTAAAAAAAAGCCTCTTGCCATTAAAAAACAATGGTAAGAGGCTTGCCGTCTCGCAAGAATTTATTACTTTTGCACCACAAAAGAATTTATCATTAATTAATAATATGGACGACTATCACGCGGAAAACATGAATTTCGTAGGATAGAGCCGCTTTTATGAGTAAAGCAAGGCTCCATCCTATTTGCATCGTCATGGAGATTTTGCTTTATGAGAACATATTGGAACACCAACTCGACACTTAAGACAATCAGCGATTGGCAGCCCAACTGCTGGATTCAAGTAACATGCCCCACAGAAGAAGACCAAGAATATCTGGAGGACAAGTTTAACATTCCCGATTATTTTCTTTCCGACATCAGCGATACGGACGAACGTGCCCGTTATGAGTATGATGACGGATGGATGCTCATCATCCTCCGTATACCCTATGTCAAGGAGATACGCTCGCGCACGCCTTACACCACCGTGCCTCTCGGCATCATTCATAAGCGTGACGTGACCATCACCGTGTGTTATTATGAGACAAACATGATGATCGATTTTGTCAGTTATCAGCAGAAACGTGGGGTGGGATTCACCGATTATGTGGACATGATCTTCCGACTGTTCCTTTCGTCAGCGGTGTGGTACCTTAAGCGCTTGAAGCAGATCAACACGCTCATAGAGAAGGCAAAACATAACCTCGACCACGGCGTGAACAACGAGTCGCTTATAGGCCTGAGCCGTCTGCAAGACTCGCTCACCTATTTTATAACCTCAATTCGCGGAAACGAGACCTTGCTTGCCAAACTGAAGTTTAAGCTTCAGGTCGATGAGCTTGATGCCGACCTCATTGAGGACGTAAACATCGAGATGTCGCAGGCACGGGAAACAACAAATATCTATGCCGACATCCTGGAATCGACGATGGACACCTACTCGAGCATCATCAACAACAACATGAACACCGTTATGCGTACCCTCACATCGGTGTCGATAATCATGATGTTTCCGACGCTCATCTCTTCAATCTTCGGTATGAACCTCATCAACGGCATGGAGGAAAGCCGCTACGGATTCCTTATTGCCATGGTGCTCTCTGTCTTCGTGTCAGGCATATCGTGGGTTATCTTGAAACGCAAACGCTTGCTTTGACGCAGGTTTTAAGATTGGCTTGAAAGCTTCTCACGGCGGCTTGTTGTTGATGTATACAAACGTGCAAGAGTGCTTTAAGAAGGGCTTAAAAGCCTTATAAATAAGGTATATTGGACTAAAAACGAAAAAAAAACGCATTTTTCGTTGCTATTCAATTTTTTTTATTTAAGTTTGCACTTTAAAGAATGTGAAATGGTCATGCCGACAGACAGATTGCCCTCTTCACAGGGCTCTGTCCTACTGTCTTTTTGACGAGGCGCGGCGTGGCATTTATTTGAAAGATTACCTTGTCATAAACTAAAACAGTGAAATGATGGACTCTCAAGAGAACACCCTGAATCAGGGAACATTAGAAAGCGAGAAGAACGTGGAGCAATCTGCCGTTCAAGTGGAAACTGACGATGAAAGCGCTACTGCAGCTCCCGTGGCTACTGATCCTCAAGCTAACGAACAGCCTGTGGAAGAGGCTGCGCCGGCAAAGGTCTACAAGACAAAGAAAGAGGTCATTGAACGTCTAAAGGAGATTGTGGCCAGTGACGAATGTCCTGCCAAGGAAGAGATAGACCATCTCAAGACCGTGTTCTACAAGCTGCACATTGCGGAGCGCGAAGCAGCACTAAAGGCTTATATCGACGGTGGCGGCGATCCGGAAACTTATCAGATCGTGCCCGACGAGGACGAGGAGGTCTTCAAGGCCGAGATGAGCGTTGTGCGCGAAAAGAGAGCCAAGGTGTTCCAGCAACAGGAGAAGGAGAAGCAGGAAAACTTGCAGAAGAAGCTTGACATCATTGAGAAAATAAAGGCTATGGCCACCTCGCCTGAGGAGGCAAACAAGTCGTATAACGAGTTTAAGGAGCTGCAACAGCAGTGGAAAGAGATAAAGGCTGTGCCTGCAGAGCGCGCAAGCGAGCTGTGGCGCAACTATCAGCTTTATGTGGAGCAGTTCTATGACCTGCTGAAGCTTAACAGCGAGGCACGCGAGTATGACTTCAAGAAGAACCTCGAGATAAAGACCAAGTTGTGTGAGGCTGCCGAGAACCTGGCTAACGAGGAAGACGTTATAAGCGCGTTCCACCAGCTTCAGGAGCTGCATCAGCAGTATCGCGAGACCGGACCCGTGGCCAAGGAGCTTCGTGAGAAGGTGTGGGCCCGCTTCAAGGCTGCCTCTACTGTTGTGAACAAGCGTCATCAGCAGTATTTTGAGACCTTGCGTGCTGGCGAAGAGGAGAACCTCAACAAGAAGACCGAACTGTGTGAGAAGGTTGAGGCCCTCATAAAGGAAGAGAACAAGGGTGCTGCCGATTGGGAGAAGCACACAAAGGAGATAATTGCTCTTCAGGCAGAGTGGAAGAACATCGGTTTCGCTCCGCAGAAGATGAATGTCAAGATTTTTGAACGCTTCCGCGCTGCTTGTGACGATTTCTTCGGTCGCAAGGTAGAATATTTCAAGAAGATGAAGGCTGAGCTTGCAGAGAACGCCGAGAAGAAGCGTGCTCTCGTTGAGAAAGCAAAGGCTTTGCAGGACAGCACCGACTGGAGGTCGACAAGCGACAAGCTCGTTGCTTTGCAGAAGGAGTGGAAGACCATCGGCATGGTGCAGAAGCGCCTTGGCGACCAGCTCTGGAAGGAGTTTCTTGACGCCTGCAACAAGTTCTTCGAGGCCCGTAACGCAGCCAATGCCGGAACACACAACGAGGAGCGTGAGAACCTTGCCAAGAAGAAGGACGTCATTGAGAAGCTGAAGGCTGTGCTTGAGGCTGCCGCTGACGATGCCCAGCAGCAGGTGCAGAAGCTTGTTGAAGAGTATAACGCCATCGGCCATGTGCCTTATAAGGAAAAGGACAAGGTGTATGATGAGTATCATGAGGTGCTCGACAAGATTTATAAACAGCTCAACGTTTCAGCTACACGCCGTCGCCTGAACAACTTCAAGAACAACCTTAAGAACGTGGCCAAGCGTGGTGAGGATGCTCTCGACAACGAGCGTGGCCGTCTGGTTCGCCGTTTTGAGCAGCTCAAGCAGGAGGTTCAGACTTATGAGAACAACCTCGGCTTCCTCAACGCAAGCAGCAAGAAGGGTAACAGTCTGGTGGAAGAGATGAACCGCAAGGTACAGAAGCTCCGCGACGACATGGAACTTGTCAAACAGAAGATTAAGGCTATTGACGCTGAGAACAAGTAAAGAAGCTATAAAGAAAAGCTACATTTTAAAAGCTTATAAGCAAACAAAAAAAAGGGATGTGTCTTTCAAACGACACATCCCTTTTTTGTAAGCCAATGAGTTCCTGTTTTATTCCTTTGCTGCAAGATAGCGCTCAGCCTCAAGAGCAGCTTTGCAACCGCTGCCCGCTGCCACGATGGCCTGACGGTAAACAGGGTCGGCACAGTCGCCAGCGGCAAACACACCTGCCACATTGGTGCAAGGCGAGTTGTCGTGGGTCTTGATGTAGCCTGTCTCGTCAAGCTCCAGCCACGGTTTGAACACATCGGTGTTGGGCTTGTGGCCGATAGCAAGAAAGAAACCGTCGATGGGCAGGTCATATGTCTGCTCGTCAGCCTCACCCTTACGCTTCACGAGGTGTGCGCCCTCAACCTTGTCCTCACCATAGAGGCCAAGGGTGTTGTGCTCATACAGGATCTCTATCTTCGGGTTCTCCTCGACACGTCGACGCATCACCTCGCTGGCACGCAGATAGGGCTTGCGCACAATCATGTAAACTTTCTGACAGAGCTGTGACAGATAAGAGGCCTCCTCACAGGCTGTGTCGCCACCGCCCACCACGGCAACGGTCTTCTTGCGGTAGAAGAACCCGTCGCAGGTGGCACATGCGCTTACGCCACGTCCGTTATATTTCCGTTCGTCGTCAAGCCCAAGATATTTGGCTGATGCGCCAGTGGCAATGATTACGGTGTCGGCCTCAATTTCTCCCTCGTCAGTGGTAATGAGGTAAGGAGCTTTGGAGAAGTCGACCTTCATGACCATGCCGCTACGTATGTCGCATCCAAACTTTGAAGCCTGCTCTTGCAGATCCATCATCATCTGGTTGCCGTCGACACCCTCAGGATAGCCAGGGAAATTCTCCACCGTTGTGGTCTGCGTTAGCTGTCCGCCCATCTGCATGCCACAAAGGAGCACGGGGTTAAGGTTGGCGCGTCCCGCATAGATGGCGGCGGTGTAGCCAGCCGGTCCACTGCCCACGATGAGGCAGCGTGTATGTTCAATGTTGCTCATTGTGATGTGTTTTTTGTTTTTTTATTTTGCCAGTTCCTCTTCAATGGCTTTGGCAATGACCTCAAAACTCTCTGTCGGCTCAAAACGGGCAACGACCTGTCCTTTCTTGTTGACAAGAAATTTTGTGAAGTTCCATTTTATGTCTGCCTTCTCTGCATAGTCGGGATCAGCCTCGCCGAGCATCTTCTCAAGCACAGGTGTGAGCTTGTGGTCAGGGTTGAAGCCTCCGAACCCCTTCTGTGTCTGTAAGAAAGCGAAGAGAGGGTCGGCATCGGGACCGTTGACCTTTACTTTTTTGAAGCGTGCAAACTCGGTACCGTAAGTGAGCTTGCAGAAGTTGTGAATCATCTCGTCGGTTCCGGGAGCCTGCTGCCCAAACTGGTTACAGGGAAAGTCGAGCACTTCAAACCCTTGGGCGTGGTATGTCTCATAGAGTTTCTCCAGTTCTTCATACTGTGGGGTGAAACCACATTTCGTTGCTGTGTTGACAATAAGCAGCACCTCGTTGGCAAAGTTTTGCAGTGACAGTGTGCCGCCTTTTCTTTCTTTTACAGAGAATTCGTAAACCGTTCTCATCTTTTAATAAATCGTTATTTTAAAAAATGTTTGTTGTCTTATCCTTTTGTTTTTGCAAAGTTAGCTATTTTATTTTTAATTTATTGCCAAATATCTGTCTTTATTGCAATTTTCTTTGCCCCTCACAGCCGAAATGTGAAAAAAAATATGTAAGTTTGCGACATGAAAAGTGTAAGACCTAAAAAGAATCTCGGTCAGCATTTCTTGACCGACCTCAGCATAGCGCGCCGCATCGCCGACACGGTGGATGCCTGTCCCGACATTCCAGTGCTCGAGATAGGTCCTGGCATGGGTGTGCTTACACAATATCTTGTCACCAAAGACCGCGAGGTGAAGGCGGTGGAGATAGACAGCGAGAGCGTGGCCTACCTACATGCCAACTTCCCCAAGTTGCGTGACAACATCATTGGCGACGACTTCCTGCGCATGGATCTCAACGAGATTTTTGCAGGACATCAGTTTGTGCTCACAGGCAACTATCCTTACGACATATCGTCACAGATTTTCTTCAAGATGCTCGATTATAAGGATCTCATACCCTGCTGCACGGGCATGATTCAGCGTGAGGTGGCGTTGCGCATGGCGTCGGAGCCAGGCAACAAAGCCTATGGCATCTTGTCGGTGCTCATACAGGCGTGGTATGATGTGGAATATCTGTTCACCGTCGACGAGCATGTGTTCAACCCGCCACCAAAGGTTAAGAGTGCGGTCATACGCATGACGCGCAACGGCGTGACCGACCTCGGCTGCGATGAGCGTCTGTTCAAGCGCATCGTGAAGGCTGTGTTTAACCAGCGCCGTAAGATGCTGCGCGTCAGCTTGCGTCAGATCTTCTCAGGAACGCCCGCCCGTCCAGAGTTTTACACCAACGAGGTTATGACCAAGCGCCCCGAGCAATTGTCGGTGGCACAGTTTGTCGAACTCACCAACATGGTTGAAGCTGAGCTTGCTGCCGTGGCAGAAAAAGGCGAGGACAAGGGTGCAGATTTATAGATGCCAAGGTGCAGATTTATAGACTCCAGGGATGCAGAAGAATAAAAGTTGTAAAAATCAACTTTAAAGAGTTGCATAATTCGGAGAATATAGCTAAATTTGTGAATAAATTCTATTTTTTGACACATCAAACAACAAACACAACAAATATATGATTGACGTAAAAGAGACATTAGAGGGTGCCAGCGAGCGCATGGAGATGGCTGCCATGTATCTGGAAGAGCAGCTGGCACGCATCCGTGCGGGACGCGCCAACGTAGCCATCCTCGACGGAATAAGAGTTAGTTCATACGGCTCTATGGTGCCCCTGAACCAGGTTGCCAACGTATCGGTGCCCGATCCGCGCACCATCGCCATACGTCCTTGGGACAAGAAGGCCATCCGCGACATTGAGAAGGCCATCATGGACAGCGACGTGGGCATCACACCCGAGAACAACGGCGAGATCATTCGTCTTGGCATTCCTCAGCCCACAGAGGAGCGTCGTAAGGAGCTGGTCAAGCAGTGTAACAAGATTGGCGAGAAGACCAAGGTTGAGGTACGCAACGCTCGTGGCGATGTCAAAGAGAAGCTGAAGAAGGCCATCAAAGACGGTTTGTCTGAGGATCTTGAGAAGGATGCTGAGGCCGAGCTGCAGAAGATCCACGACAAGTATATCAAGCGTGTGGACGACCTGCTGGCTTTGAAGACCAAGGAAATCATGACCGTGTAAAAAGAAAATCATGACCTTGTAAAAGGTGATGATTAGCTTTTTGAAAGGAAACGATTGGCTTTAAAAAGGAGATGATAAGCCTTTTAAAGGAGATGGAGAATTTTTAAAAGTTAATCGTGGCCTTATAATTTGAAAGAAAAAAACAAAAAGGTAAAAAAGTAAAAGACGTAAAAAGGTGAAAATGTAAAAACGGTGAAACAAAACAAAGAGTGGAGAAAGCCAGCATCTTGTTTTTTTTACCTTTTTACCTTTTTACCTTTTTACCTTTAAATAATGAAGGGATTAGTAATTAAGAACACAGGCAGCTGGTACACGGTGAAGACCGACGACGGTGCCATTGTGGACAGCAAGATAAAGGGCAACTTCCGCCTCAAGGGCATACGCAGCACCAATCCTGTGGCTGTGGGCGACCGCGTGGAGATCATTCGTAACCAGGAGGGCACAGCCTTTATCAACGCCATCGAGGACCGTCACAACTACATCATCCGTAAGTCGCAGAACCTGAGCAAGCAAAGCCACATCATTGCGGCAAACGTAGACCAGGCTTTCCTTATCGTGACGGTCAACTATCCGCAGACAAGCACCACTTTCATAGACCGCTTCCTCGCTTCTACCGAGGCTTACAGCGTGCCTGTGACGCTTGTGTTCAACAAGACCGATCTGCTTTGTGAAGAGGAACGCCATTATCAAGACATGATGATGACGCTCTACAACACTGTGGGCTACAAGTGTGTAGCCATCTCGGCAGAGACAGGCGAAGGCGTTGAAGCGCTTCTCCCCATGCTTCATGACAAGATCACGGTGCTCAGCGGCAACAGTGGCGTGGGCAAGTCGACGCTCATCAACCGCATTCTACCCGATGTTAATCTTCGCACAGCCGAGATTAGCGACACCCACAACACAGGCATGCACACCACCACCTTTAGTGAGATGCTGGAACTGCCGCAAGGGGGCTACATCATCGACACGCCGGGCATTAAAGGTTTCGGCACGTTCAACATGGAGCCAGAGGAGATAACAAGCTATTTTAAAGAGATATTCAAATTCTCCAAAGACTGCCGCTTCAACAATTGCACCCACACTCATGAGCCTGGTTGCGCCGTGCTCAAGGCCGTTGAAGACCATTACATTGCAGCCAGTCGCTACCAGAGCTATCTGTCTATGCTTAATGACAAGGACGAGAACAAATATCGCGAGGCCTATTGATGCTCGTCATTATCGAGCATATACACAAACAGCCGTTTTGCTGCACCACAAGGGTTAGCAAAACGGCTGTTTTTTTTACCTATTTGTCACGTCGTTGACGCATTGATAACAGGTCGTAAATGCTCAGATGTTTCTTCGTAAAATCTCAAAAGTTTTGTCAAACATGCTCTCCTTGTTTTTTGACCATTCCGCTCACCCACAGTCCAGAGAAGGTAATTAGTCCGTTGAGCATAAGTAGCTCGTAGCCAAACTTATAGCCAGTGGTGGCTTGAACGGTGGTGTCGAGAGCGAAACAGAGCAATGGCGATGCCACGGCAATGAAGGGCACGGCGCGGTCTGCCACGCCACGGTGTGTCAGCAGACCGAAGGCAAAGAGGCCGAGCAACGGACCGTAGGTGTAAGAGCACAGCACATAGATGGCATCGATGACGCTCGTGCTGTTGATAAGTCGGAAGAGCAGAATGAGCACCACAAACATGGCTGCCATGCCGAGGTGAACGCGCCTGCGCAGACGCTCGTCGCCGTGACGGCCGCAGATGTCGACACAGAAGCTGGTTGTCAGGGCCGTCATGGCAGAGTCGGCACTGGAGAACGAGGCCGCCACCACACCAATGGTGAAGAGCACCACGACTGTCGTGCCCAGCTGGCCTGTGGCAGCAAACATGGGCAGCAACTCATCGCCCGATGCGGGAATGGCCATGTCCTGACGCTGTGCCAGATAGATGAGGAGCACGCCGAGGAACATGAACAGCAGGTTGGCGGGCACGAAAGCGAACCCATAGGTACACATGTCTTTTTGTGCCTCGCGCAACGACTTGCAGGTGAGGTTCTTCTGCATCATGTCCTGGTCGAGACCTGTCATCACGATAACTATGAACACACCGCTGAGAAACTGCTTCCAGAAGTATTGGCGGCTCACCCAATCGTCGAAGACAAACATCTTGCTGTGGCTGTCTTCCCACACCGTCCGTATGGCCTCGCCGGGAGTCATGCCCAGAGCCGTCACCACATTATATATAATAAGGATGAGAGCCGTGAACATGCAGGTGGTCTGGAAGGTGTCCGTCCACACCAGTGTCTTTATTCCGCCGCGACGGGTGTAAAGCCAAATCAGCGACACCATGACCAGGACCGTGAGCCAGAATGGCACGCCTATGCTGTCGAGCACAAACCGTTGTAATATTATGCACACCACATAAAACCTCACCACCGAGCCTGTGAGCTTGGAGAGCAAGAAGAACGACGCGCCCGTCTTGTAGGACCATTTTCCCAATCTCTTGCCGAGGTAGGTGTAGATGGTTGTGAGGTTCAGGCGATAATAGACGGGCAGGAGGATGAAGGCCACGGCAAAATAGCCCAATATGAAGCCGAGGCATGTTTGCAGATAGGTCATGTCGGTCTTGAGCACCATGCCGGGCACCGACACGAAGGTAATGCCCGAGATCGATGCTCCCACCATGCCGAACGCCACCATGTACCACGGTGAGCGGCGGTTGCCGCGGAAGAATGTGTCGTTGTCTGAGCGCCGCGCTGTCAGTCGGCTGAACGCCATGAGGAAGGCGAAATAAGCAAGTATGGTTATGACAATAATCATGTCGTTTTTCTTTCTTTGTTGCGTTTTGTTCGTTAATTGAACCGCAAAAGTAATAAAATGTTTTGTTATAACGGAATTTTGTCTTAACTTTGTATTTGAAAGTTTTGCATACGACCAACCGGGCAAGACGGTAACATTAAAAATGAATCATTAAAAACCGATAGCTATGAGTAAACGTAAGAAATTTTTGCTTGAAGAAGACCAGATACCTACGCAGTGGTATAACATACAGGCCGACATGCCCAACAAGCCGCTGCCTCCTCTTAACCCTGCCACGCGCAAACCGCTGAGCGCTGAAGACCTCGCCCACATCTTCAACGAGGAGTGCTCGCGTCAGGAGCTCGACCAGGAACATGCATGGATCGACATCCCCGAAGAGGTGCAGGACAAGTACCGTTATTATCGCTCAACGCCGCTCGTGCGTGCCTATGCTCTTGAGAAGGCTCTCGACACGCCTGCCCATATCTATTTTAAGAACGAGAGCGTGAACCCGCTTGGATCACATAAGATCAACTCGGCCCTGCCACAGTGTTACTATTGCAAGCTGGAGGGCACCACCAACGTCACCACCGAGACGGGAGCCGGCCAGTGGGGTGCTGCCTTGAGCTATGCCGCCAGCGTGTATGGTCTGTCGGCAGCTGTCTATCAGGTGAAGATCTCCATGCGTCAAAAGCCTTACCGCAGCAGCATCATGCGCACGTTTGGTGCCGAGGTTACAGGCTCACCGTCTATGTCGACCCGTGCAGGCAAGGACATCATAACCCGTGATCCCAACCATCAGGGCTCGCTCGGTACAGCCATCTCTGAGGCTGTGGAGCTGGCCACCACCACGCCCCACTGTAAGTACACGCTTGGTTCCGTTCTCAACCATGTGTCTCTCCACCAGACGGTTATAGGTCTTGAGGCAGAGAAGCAGATGGCCATGGCAGAGGAATATCCCGACCAGGTGATTGCTTGCTTCGGTGGCGGTAGCAACTTCGGCGGTCTTGCCTTCCCCTTCATGCGTCATAACATCCTTGACGGCAAGAAGACCGAGTTTATTGCTGCTGAGCCAGAGAGCTGTCCTAAGCTCACACGCGGCAAGTTTGAGTACGATTTCGGCGATGAGGCCGGCTACACGCCCCTCCTTCCCATGTACACCCTCGGCCACGACTTCAAGCCTGCCAACATCCATGCTGGTGGTCTACGCTACCATGGCGCTGGCACCATCGTGTCGCAGCTCATCAAAGACAAGATGATGCACGGCGTCGACATTCCGCAGCTTGAGAGCTTCGAAGCCGGACTGCTGTTTGCCCGTACCGAGGGCATCATCCCTGCTCCCGAGAGCTGTCACGCCATCGCTGCCACCATACGCGAGGCAAAGAAATGTAAGGTCAGTGGCGAGAAGAAGACCATCTTGTTCGGTCTTTCCGGTCACGGTCTTATCGACATGACGGCTTACGACAGCTACCTCAACGGCGACCTGCAAAACTATGCTGTGAGCGATGCCGAGATCGAGAAGAACCTTGAGGATGTGCCTAAGGTGTGAGTTAAACAAAAATAAAATAAGAAAGCCTTCACCGACATGCTTAACATGTAAGTGAAGGCTTTTTTTAGAGCTTGTTTTTCTTATTTGTCATCAATGCTTCTCAGCACCTTTACAGCCTCGCCCACGGTGGCAATATCGTTCACCACCATGGAACGTTTGCCATTAATCTCTTTCAGATTGCAGCTGCGCAGATGGCTGCCAATATATTGCAGCACCTTGTCGAAGGTGGCGCTGCGATAGTAGGGACTGTCGGGGTTGCTCACAAACTGCATCTGCATGCGTCCTTGCTTAAGGATAAGCTTTTCGCAGCCCAGACGTTTGCCCAGACGGCGCAGCGGAACCACTTGCAGAAGTTCCTCTCCCTCGTGAGGTATCGGTCCGAAGCGGTCGATGAGTCGTTGACGGTAAGCGTCGAGCTCGCGGTCGTCGCCAATGTTGTCGAGCTCGCGGTAGAGGAGCATGCGCTCGCTGCTGCCCGGCACATAGTTGTCGGGGAAATACATCTCCAGGTCGCTCTCCACGGCACAGTCTTCCACAAACTCGTCGCCCGTAAACTGTCGTCCTTCTGCCATCTCCTCGTGGTAGAGGTCTGCAAACTCGTCGTTCTTCAGTTCGGTAACAGCCTGATTCAGAATTTTTTGATAGGTCTCATAGCCCAAGTCTTCCATGAAGCCGCTCTGCTCCGCGCCCAACAGGTTGCCAGCACCGCGTATGTCGAGGTCCTGCATGGCGAGGTTGAAGCCGCTGCCAAGGTCAGAGAATGTCTCCAGAGCCTCCAGGCGTCGTCGTGCGTCTGCCGACAGCACCGCCTTGGGAGGTGCGAGCAGGTAGCAGAACGCCTTGCGGTTTGAGCGTCCCACACGTCCGCGCATCTGGTGCAGGTCAGACAAGCCAAACTTGTGGGCATCGTTTATGATGATGGTGTTGGCGTTGGAGATGTCGATGCCGTTCTCCACGATGGTGGTGGAGAGCAACACGTCATAGTCGTAATTCATGAAGCCCACCAATATCTTCTCCAGCTCCTCCGGGTTCATCTGTCCGTGCCCAATGGCCACACGAGCGTCGGGCACATAGCGGTGGATGAGGTTCTCGATCTCTTGCAGGTTGTTTATCCGGCTGCACACGATATAGGTCTGTCCGTTACGGCTCATCTCAAAGTTTATGGCGTCGGCAATGGTCTCTCCGCTGAACGTCGTGAGCATGGTCTGGATGGGGTAACGGTTTGGTGGGGGAGTGCGCATGATGCTCATGTCGCGTGCTCCCATGAGCGAGAACTGCAACGTGCGGGGTATGGGCGTTGCCGACATGGTGAGCGTGTCGACATTGGTCTTGAGCTTGCGCAACTTCTCCTTCGTTGCCACGCCAAACTTCTGCTCCTCGTCAATGATGAGCAGTCCGAGGTCTTTCCACACCACGCTCTTGCCGATGAGCTTATGCGTGCCTACCAAGATGTCGATCTTGCCGTCTTTCAGGTCTTCGAGCACCTGCTTTGTCTGCTTTGTCGTGCGGGCGCGGGAGAGGTAGTCGACTCTCACGGGGAAATCTTTCAGTCGCGACTGGAACGACTTGAAGTGTTGGTATGCCAGCACCGTTGTGGGCACGAGCACCGCCACCTGCTTCGAGTCGCATGCCGCCTTGAAGGCAGCTCTTATCGCTACCTCCGTCTTGCCGAACCCCACATCGCCACACACCAGACGGTCCATGGGTTTGGCTTGCTCCATGTCGGCCTTCACGTCCTGTGTCGCTTTCAGCTGGTCGGGCGTGTCTTCATAAAGGAAGCTGGCCTCGAGCTCATGCTGCATGAACGAGTCGCCGCTGAAGGCGAAGCCTTTCTCGTGCCGGCGTTTGGCGTAGAGCTTTATCAGGTCGCGGGCAATGTCCTTGATCTTCTTCTTAGCCTTTTCCTTAAGGCGCTCCCATGCTCCCGTGCCGAGGGTGCTCAGACGCGGTGCCTCGCCTGTGGTGCTGCTGCGATACTTGCTTATCTTGTAGAGCGAGTGTATGCTCACATCCACGATGTCGCCGCGTTGGTAAATTATGCGTATGACCTCCTGGTAGGAGTTGCCCACAGGCACACGCACCAGTCCGCCAAACTTACCGATGCCAAAGTCGACATGCACGATAAAATCGCCCGGATCCATCTCTTGCAACTCTTTCATGGTGAGCGCCATCTTGCCCGCCCTTGCTGTGTCGCTCTTCAGACTGTACTTATGGAAACGGTCAAAGATCTGATGGTCGGTGAAGAAGCAAGCCCTTATGGTGTTGTCGGCAAAGCCCTCGTGCAGCGTGTGGTCCACGGGTGTGAATGGCAGGTCCTCGCCTTTTGTCTTTACCTCGTCCGAGTCGAAAATGTCGCGCAGACGACGTGTCTGCTTCTCGCTGTCGGCAAGGATGTAAATCTTGTAACCCATGAGCACATAGTCGGCGAGCGACCGTGTGAGCAACTCAAAGTTTTTGTGAAACAGCGGTTGCGGCGTGATCTCAAACGTTATTGTTGCCTGTGGTGTGCCGAGCGGCTTGTGACCCATGTCTATTCGTCTGAAGGCAGCAATGCCCTCCTTGAAGCGTGTGCCGCTCACCAGTTGTGTGTCGCGGCTCAGCGACCTCATGATCTCTTTCTGCTCCTCTTCTGTGGCGCCCTCCAAGCGCTCTGCCACAGCCTGTTGCGCAAATCCTTCGTCGTAGATGCGTGCTATTGTGTCGGCCACATAAGCCAAATCTTTCACAGCCACAACGGTGTCGGCAGGGAGGAAACTGGTCAGGGGCATCTTCTCCTCCGTCATCTTGGCAAGCTCTGGCACAATCTCCACTGCGTCTTTCTTGTCCTTCGACAGCTGATCCTCAACGTTGAATGTGCGTATGGTGTCGATCTCGTCGCCGAAGAAGTCGATACGGAACGGTAGCTCCGAACTGAACGAATAGACGTCGAGGATGCTTCCGCGAACGGCAAACTGTCCCGGCTCATACACATAATCCACTTGTTCGAAGCCAAACTCGCGCAGCGTCTTTTCCGTCTTCACAATGTCAACGGTCTGGCTCACGGCGAGCGACAGCGTGCGCTCATCGAGTCGTTGCTTCGACACCACCAGTTCGCTCAGCGCCTCGGGGCATGTCACGATGTAAAGGGCCTTGCTTGCCTTGCTGCTTCCTGCCTTTGCGTTCTCAGCCTTGCTTCTTGCTTCTTCGTTCCCAATCTTTCTGTTTCCCTTTTCGTCATATCCGTTGTTTCCCCCTCTTTGTGCCAGTCGGCTCAGCACCTCTGTGCGCAGAATTTCGCTTCCTGCATCTCGCTGTCCATATTTCACGGCGCGTCGATATGAAGAAGGGTAGAACAGCACCTGTTGCGTGCCCATGAGTTGTGTAAGGTCGTGGTAGAAATAGCCTGCCTCGTCGGCATCTTGCAACACGAACATTATGGTGTCTGCATGTCGGTCTGCCAAAGCGGAGAAAAACATTGGGCCAGATGAGGCCAACAGTCCCTTCAGGAAAACGGTCTTTACGGTCTTGTCTTCCAGCATCTTTACAAGGGCTCCACATTGTGGCATGCCTCCATAAATGTCTCTAATTTCTTTTATTTCCATCAAACAAATAGGTGTGTTCTTGTAAAACTGCTACAAAAGTAGCTAAAAAACATGAGATAAAGCCGTGATAAACTAAAAATCAGAGCTTCCGCTATGAGGTTAACAGGTTTTTGTTTACAACACCAAGGTTTTTGTTAATCGAAAGTAAGAATTTCGCTTGTGTAAACGACCCATACTTTGTTTGTGGACTTGCCAGTAACCACCAATTATCCCAAGCGGGTCTAACCATCGGAAATAAAAGGATAGTAAGATGACGTAATGTCACTGATTTACAATCTATTAGGAATGAAAGCCGATTTTGGATTGGTTAGTTATTCTTTCCTAAATTAGCGGATTGTTTACCCACTTTTGTCTCGTTTTTGTCCCTCGCTGGATTATCTTTGTATCGCAAGTTAAATGTTTGATAATCAGTGATAAAAGAATATATTAACATCAGAAAAGAAAGGAAATAAAATGGGACGAAAGAAGAAAGAAATCCGTTTGAAAGAGCCTGTTCGTATTCGTGAGAAGAAAATCTCTGGCGGAAACATCAGCCTCTATCTCGACATTTATCAGAATGGATTGCGCAAGAAAGAGACTCTGAAACTCTATCTTGTACCAGAAATCAACGCTGCTACCAAATTGCAAAACGTCAATACAAGAAAGTTGGCAGAGCAAATCAAGGCGCAGCGCATTCTTGACATCCAGAGAGAGGGTCTTGTGGATTGGGACAAGGTGAAGAAGTCACGCATGACACTTACCAAGTGGATGGATGACTTTGTGAAGTACAATGCCGAGTTGTCTGAGTCTTCCATGAAGACCAAGCGCAACACTCATGCTCGCATTGACCAATACCTATTGTATATAGGCAAGCCAGAGTTTCTGTTGAAAGACGTGGACAAGGAGTTTTGCAAAGGCTTCATTACTTTTTTGAAGACTTGCACCTACAATGAGGGAAAGAAACAACTCAGCATCACCACTTGCCGTATGTTCGTCAACTATTTCGGCTCGTCATTGGCAAAGGCAGTAAGGGACGGACTTATTGAGCAAAATCCATTCTTGCTGTTGGAGGCAAAGGAGAAGCCACAGAAGCGAGTGGCTGAGCGTGAGTTTCTGACGATAGAGGAAATAAAGAAGGTGATGAACACACCATGCCGTTATGAACTGGTGAAGAAAGCCTTCCTATTCTCCTGCTTCACAGGTCTGCGATATAGCGACATGAAAACCTTGAACTGGAGTGAAATCCACAAGGCTGCTGATGGCAAGACGGAATACATTGACCATATCCAAGTCAAGACTAAGGACAGAGTAACCATCCCCTTGTCGGAAGAAACAAAGAAGTGGATGCCTAAAAGAGAAAAAGGCATAGACAACATCTTCCACAACTTGACAATCACATCTACAACAGTGGAAGTGGTGCTGAAAGAATGGATGGAGGCAGCAGGAATAACCAAGCATATAACCTACCACTGCTTGAGTCACAATAAAATCTATTATTGGTTGAATATCAGTAAGTTAAATACATTAAAGAATGTAACTGCTAACGATTTAGAAACGAGCTATATTCTTTTTCTTTCACAACCTTGCAATATACAAAGAACGCTTTGATTTCGAATGCAAAGGTATTTCTATTTTTTGAAAAACATATAGATTTGCTTAGTTTTTGCAGTTTTTTTAAGAAAAAAGCAGTGTTTCCTATGTCAAGAACTTGATGTATATTTCATTTTGTGGAAAATATATTCATAACTTTATGCAATATTTCTGAAATTCGGTCGTTTATTCTATATAAAAAATGTAAGTTTGCATACAAAACATTTGTCATATGAACAAAGATATAAATCGGTTGAAAGTAGTATTGGCTGAAAAGAAGAGAACAAATAAATGGTTGGCAGAGGAATTGTCCAAAGATCCTGCCACTGTTTCTAAATGGTGTACTAACACATTGCAGCCAAATGTTGAGACACTTGTTGATATAGCCAAATTATTGGATGTCGAAATCCAAGATTTATTTTGGCCGATAAACAAACAACAATAGATGAACATGGATATAGTATTATTGATAATAGCAATTTGCTATCCTTTTATATTTAAATATCTTGAACAGTATTTCGTACAGAAAGGAAAAAATGCTGCTCAAAAGGAAGATATGCGTGATATTCAATATGAAACGAAAAAAGGAGAAAACATCGCAACAAAAGAGGATATAGAAGGAATAACAGCACAGATTGAAAAAGTCAAAAATGAAATCTCATTTGAAAATCAACGCAGGCATGAGTTTATTAAACAACGAACAGAACGCTTGTTGAAAATTTTGTACCTTACAGAGAAATTGAATGAGCAACAAGGAATTTTGTTGTACAACTTATATGACAAGCATTCCTCGCAACGTCTTCTTTCTTTAATTGAACAGATAAATGGCACGCTATTGTCATTTTTACATGAATGTAGAATTATCTATGTTACTGTTGAAGACGAGGATTTGAACAAAAGAATATCTCAATTGATAAAAGACGCTCAGGTTTATGCTGGCTATATGTGTTTAATAGCAAGTAACGCTTCAAGCCATTTGACAAATTGGAAAGATTTCCTTGACTTGGCAGAAAAAAATGATAATGCGACCCAATTGTTGAACGAGGCTATAAAAAGTCAAAATAGTGTAGAGCAAATACGAAAAGAATTTGAAAACAATATAAATAGTAAAAAAGAAGCTTTGTATGATAGTCAGATTAAGTACCTTTCAAAATTGAACCTATTGTTTGGTAGTGACTTTCATCTAAAAGGATAAAATATACGATTATGAACAAGCAACAACTCGCAAATAAAATATGGGCATCTGCAAATAAGATGCGCTCTAAGATTGAGGCTAATGAATACAAGGACTATATTCTTGGCTTCATTTTTTATAAATTCCTTTCAGAACAGGAGGTTAGGTTTGCAAAGGAAAATGACTTCACTGATGCTGATTTGACTCAGCTCAAAGAAGAAGATGTGGAAATAGTCAATTGGGTACAAAACAATTTGGGATATTTCATTGCTTATGACAATCTTTATTCAACATGGACAAGCAAAGACTTCGATTTTCAGATAGCCAATGTACGTGATGCCTTGTCTGCTTTTACAAGGTTGATTTCCCCTACCCATAAGAAGGTATTTTCTGGAATATTCGACACTTTGCAGACTGGCTTGAAGAAGTTGGGCACTTCTGATGCAGAGCAGACTCGTGCAGTGAGCGACCTTCTTTCATTGATAAAGGACATACCTATGAATGGAAGGCAAGACTACGATGTGCTTGGCTTCATTTATGAGTACCTCATCAGTCAGTTCGCTGCAAATGCAGGCAAGAAAGCAGGTGAGTTTTATACTCCTCATGAGGTCTCCTTGTTGATGTCTGAGATTGTGGCTTACCATCTCAAAAACCGCTCGCAGATAGAGATTTACGACCCGACAAGTGGATCTGGTTCTCTCCTTATTAATATCGGTAAGTCTGTGGCACGCTATATCCAACAGGACAATTGTATTAAGTTTTATGCACAGGAGTAAGCGTGTCCGCGATGCAGCCTTTTTTTTAATCATTATGCTTGTTACCTTTGCTGCAACATTATTAAAACCTCAAAAATATGTTA